>Ga0335072_10008695_pt1 | contig 14699 bp, 14 predicted proteins | sample Lox_Sample_21_FD_206725 | JGI IMG/M metagenome (GOLD analysis project Ga0335072, IMG submission 206725) | Soil microbial communities from Loxahatchee National Wildlife Refuge, Florida, United States - Lox_Sample_2.1 | ecosystem: Environmental > Terrestrial > Soil > Wetlands | place: USA... | reverse complement strand
TCTCCGGCCGGGCGTCGCGGACCGTGGCGGACGTGGCCGAGAACTCCGTGACCATGGAGTTCAGGTCGGTGACGCTCCAGGTGCCCCCGGCATTGTGGACCAGGGTGGAGTACTGGCCTTGCGCCCAGGTCTGGTTGGCCCCGAAGACCGGCTGGTAGTTGCCCGGCGAGGCCTGCTCGAAGGTGATCGACGGCCCGGCGTCGCTGGCGACGGTCACGGTGCCGTCGGAGTTGACCACCAGCGACCGCCAGGACGTGGTCGAGCCGGACGGGTCGAGGTTCCACCCCGGCGGCAGGCCTGGCTGCGCCGTGTTCGACGGCCGCCAGGCCAGCGTGTAGCCAGTCGCGCCCGATACCGTGCTCAGCGACGGCGACGACCAGTCGATGACCGGCTCGCCGGTCGCCTCGGCCACGCTCAGCCCGCCGTAGTCGTAGACGGGCTGGACGTTGAGCCGCTGCGTGTCGACATTCAGCAAGAACGGCCCGCGACTGGCCCTGGTGCTGCCGGTGCTCTCGGCCAGCCAGCGGTAGGCCTGCCCCTGGGCCAGCACGCCGGGCTCGACCGTCGCGCTGGCCGTCCCCGCTGAGACGGAGGCCACGGCCGACCACAGCTGGTCCGGGGCCGGCGTCCTCAGGTTCTCGACGATGAACCTGACCTGGCCGACCCCGGCCGGAACGTTCTTCCAGGTGAGGACCGGAGTCGTTGAGGTCGCCAGGCCAAGGGACCCGTCGACCACGTCGTCGGTGATCCGCGGAGCCCGCTGTCCCGTCGCCCCGGATACCCCGGGCAGCGCCGCGACGGTCTCGGGATTCCACTGCGCGGCCTGGGCCGGCAATGCCGGGCCAGTCGCGCTAAAGCCAGCAGCGGCTAGCGCCGCGACGGCCGGCACCACCACGGCCCGGCACCACAGAGGAACTCGCAAGACAGTCACCTATCCGGTAAGGACGAAGAACGAGGCGGAACGGCCCGGCTGGCCTAGCGGATCACCACGGTGTCGCGCACCGGAGTGTCACGCACGACGAAGCCTTCTGCGATCTCGCAGGTCAGGACCCCGGTGCCGGATGGCTTGTGAACCTGGCAGGTCGAGTCCTCTGGCCTGCCCTCCAGGGGAATCCCGAGGTGAATGTCGATCGTGGCGCCGGCGAACTCCCCGCTTTGCACCCGGTAGGACAGGGTCAGCGCCGCCCGCTCCCGCGCGGAGAGCAGCCCGCCGTAGTACGCCGTGCCGGCCGCGGTGTCGGTGGCGGCCGGGATCAGGGCGAGGTTACTGTCGCCGGCCGGGTCAGCGACCACGTTCGCTCCCAGCACGTCGCCCTCCCGCCGCAGCGGCGCCTTGACGAAGTTGTCGATCCGGACGGTCAGTGGGCGGGTTCGCAGGTCCACCCCCCAGTAAGGGTCGCTGGAGGATCCCTGCTGTGGCCCCACGGTGCAGAGCACGTAGGTTCCGTGGTTGCACCATGCATGGTTGTCCCCGGAGGCATCCAGGTGGATCCGGACGACGTCGTCGCCCTTGTCCGCCAGGACGCCGCCGGCCCGGTAGATGTAGTTGCCGTCGGGCGGAACGTAGGACGCCTGACGGTTCGTGGAAAAGGCGAACCCGGTCGCACCTGGAGCGATTTCGGCGGAGTGGGAAACGTCCTTGCCATGGGCGCCTTCCCACGCGACGAACGTAAAGGGAAAGCCCTTAGCTACCGAGGTCGCCCCGGGTCCCGTGAATCCCAGCGTCCCGTTGTAAATCGAGGCGCAGGCCGAGAAATGATAATCAGTCGAACACTGCGCCGGGCGGTCCGCGGTGCCGGTTGCCTTTGCCGCGGGGCTCGCATTCGCCGTGGTCATGCCGATGCCCATCGGCACCGCAAGCCCGGCCATGACGGCCACTCCCGATAGTCCCGTGATGATGTGTCTAGCCCGCATGTCAGCCCCCCCGATCCGAACATGGATTCTGTTGGCTGGAGAGTACATTCACCGAGATCAAAGCGTCAACCGGTTTGCCAAAAAGCGTGGCCTCGTCCCTGATCACGATAATAAGTCAGCAATATCCGCAGGAAAGCCGCGCACCCCTGAATGCCGGGCTAGCGTGAAGGCTTTTATAAACAACTCCAGTCAGAACAGTCGCTGCGGCCACGTGGCTACCGCACCCGTCGGCGTGTTTTAGCGTCTCATCAGACTTCGCACACTTCCCGCATAGACATAAGCCACATATCGGCCGTGAAAATGGTCATAGAGTGAGCGAAGTTCTCCCGGGGCGCCCGGTTCACGGCGTGGCCGCGCCGAGCCCCTATCTCGCGCCCGCGCGGCGCCCGGCCCGGGGCCGCCAGGCAACACGCCCCCGTCGCACCACGGGGGCAACACCCACGGCAGGCCCGGCCTGAAACCGCCGGCCTTGAAATGGCGGCCTGCCCCGGAGGTGGAGGCGGCCAGCCCGGCCGCCCGGTGGGCCGGGCCAGCTGGCGGGCTTGCGTCCTTGCTACGGTGATCTTGGGACGGGTGCGACACGGGGCGCACTGACGGGAGATCCCATGACCACCAGCCTCAACTATTGCGACGCGACCGAGCTCGCCGAGCTGATCCGCTACGGGAAGGTTTCCTCCGTTGAGGTGGTGCAGGCGCACCTCGACCGCATCGAGGCCGTCAATCCGGGCATCAACGCCATCGTCACGCTGGCTGACGGTGCACTGGAGGCCGCTCGGGCGGCCGACGGGGAGCTCGCGGCGGGCGGGGAGGCAGGGCCGCTTCATGGCGTGCCCTTCACGGTCAAGGACGGCTTCGACACCGCCGGGGTGCTCACCCAGCGCGGTTCGCCGATTTTCGCCGGGCGCATCCCGGACAAGGACGCCACCGGCGTGGCCCGCTTGAAGCAGGCCGGGGCGATCCTCCTGGGCAAGACCAATCTCCCGGAGTTCTCCTACTGGGTCGAATCCGACAACCTCCTGACCGGCGCGACGAGCAATCCCTGGGACCTCAACCGCTCGGCCGGCGGTTCGAGCGGCGGGGAGTCCGCGGCGATCGCGGCCGGGATGTCGCCGCTCGGGCTCGGGAGCGACCTGTCCATCTCGGTGCGCGGGCCGGCCGCCGACACCGGTATCGCGGCCCTTAAGGCGACGCACGGGCGCATCCCGATGACGGGGTTCTGGCCGCGGGAGCCGCGCCGTGACTGGCATGCCGGTCCCATGGCCCGCACTGTCCGTGACCTCGCACTGGCGTATTCACTGCTGGCCGGCCCGGACGGCACTGACGGCTTCGCCGTGGTCCCGCCTGAGCTCGACGCCGGCCTGGGTACCTCGCCCAGCCGGCCCGTCCGGGTCGGCTGGCTAGTCGACTCGGGACTCGGCCCGGTCGACGCAGAGGTCGCGGCGACCGTGCAGCAGGCCGCCGACGCCCTGCAGGGGGCGGGGGCACGGGTCGAGCCGGTGAGCATCCCGGCGCTCGAGCGGGAAAACCCCCTCGAGCTCTTCGCCCGGCAGCACGTCATGGAGATGAAGCCGGCCGTCCGGGAGGTTACTGCCGGTCACGAGGACCAGATGTTCACCTACTCCAAGACGTTGCTCGCCACTCCCGACACGCCGATGGAGGACTACGTCCGGGCCGAGCAGGGCCTTGAGCGGCTCCGGGACGGTTTCGCGGAGTACTTCCAGCAGTACGACGTGCTGCTGCTCCCGGTGACCACGATTCCCGCGCACGAGCACGGGCTCGCGCGGTTCACCCTCGGCGGCCGGACGGTAGGCCCCTTCCACGTGTCGTCGACGACAGTCCCGTTCAGCCTGACGGGGCTCCCGGCCTTGTCCATGCGGTTCGGCACGACGAGCGACGGCATGCCGATCGGCGTGCAACTGGTGGCCAGCGCCTACGCGGAGTCGACGATCCTGCATATCGCCTCGCTACTAGAGTCGCTGAGCCCGGTCCGCGACCAGCACCCCGCCCTCTGAGGGCCGGGGACCTGGGTCGCTCATCACCAGGCCTCGTCGCCCGAGAGCTGGTAGGTGCCGGTGTCCAGCGGTCGCACGGCACCGCCGCTGATGACGCCGGCGCCGGTCTTCATGGCGAACGAGGCACTGTGGTTCTTGAACGGGCCCACGGTCATCGTCGTCCACATGCCGATCACCTCGCTGCCTGCCGGGCTGACCCATTCCACGTAGCCGTACGCGGTTGAGTCCTTCCCGGGCGGCACGGGGACGCTGCCGAGCAGTAGCGGCGTCCCGGGCCGGGAGAGCTGGTACTCCACCCAGGCGAGCGCGTGGTGAGGGCCTCCTGGCGGGTAGTCCGGGTAGGTGCACACCACGGCCCGGCCGCTCGGGGCCAGGAAGGGGCTGGTGCAGGGATACGGCGTGGTGCGGGTGTACAGCTCGCCCGGCGGGACGGGGACGTACTGCGACCATACGACGTGACTATCGGCGAGCAGGTCGGCGCCGCCCGCGGTGACGTCCAGGGTGTGCATCTCCGTGTGGGAATTCATGTCCCAGGCGACCGCGAACGCGACGGTGCTGTCGCCGCCTGCCCAGGACAGGTCGGTGGCCAGCCGGTCGTTACTCGACGTGCGCGTGGTCCCGTACCAGGCGTGCAGGAGCTGCCCGGTGGAAACCGAGTACACCCGCAGGACCTGCTGGGTGGCCGCGGCCGACGGCTGTCCCTTGCCGGGCACGTTGCGCGTGAAGAACACCGCCAGCCTGGTGCCGTCGGCCGACAGCGCCATGTCTCCCCCCTGGCCCGTCCCGCCGACCACGCCGTCGGCCACTGTGGCCTGGATCGGCAGCCGGGTCATCTGGACCGGTGAGCGCGCGCCCGGGGTGATCTGCAGCTGGTACCACCCGAGGGGGCTGGTGGTCGCGACCGGGGGATGCGATCTGGGCTCCTGGCTGGCCTCGGCGACGATGAACGTCCGGTCATCGCCCGCCGCGGCGGGCGTCGTCCCGACGAATACGGCACCTTTGGGCGCGGGGATCGTGGCCAGCCGCGCGCCGGTGCGGGCGTCGCCCACGACAAGGGTGGTCGCGTCGTTGACGTCCGTGATGCCGCTGAGCGACACGTAGTAGCGAGGCAGGCCGGACGCTGCTGGCGTGGGGATTGCCCGGCTGACGGCGGTGCCCTTGTCTATCGCCTTGATCGTCACCAGGCTGATGGCGATCAGCACGACGACCGCCCCGGCCAGGGCCGGGACCAGCCAGCCGCCCAGCCCGCCGGCGAGCCGCGCGCGGTGCCCGCTGCCCGCGAGCCTGGCCCGCAGGCCCGGCCGGGTGTCCGCGGACGGCAGCCGCAGCGGCTGGATCGGCCTGCGCAGCTCACCCTCGGCCCGCAGCGCCGCGCGGACCTGGTCCTCGAGCGAGCTCATGACTCCTCCTTCATCATCCGGCCGACCTTGGCGATGGCCCTGGACGTGGCGGACTTGACGGTGCCCCGGCTGACCTGCATCGCCGCGGCGACCTGGTCCTCCGTCATGTCGAGGAAGTAGCGCAGCACCAGGGCCTCTCGCTGCCGGGCGGGCAGTCGCCGGACGGCGGCGATGAGCGCGCGCTGGTCCTGGACGTGCAAGACCGTGGCCTCGGCCGATTCCAGCGGCCGGCCATCGGGCACTCCGCCGCGGCGCGAGCGCCGCCGCATCGCGATGCGGCACCCGTTCAGCACGCTGGTCCTCAGGTACGCAGGCGCGGCCGAGGGGTCCGCGAGATGGTCCCAGCGGCGGTACAGCCCGAGGAACGCATCCTGCACCACGTCCTCGGCCGCGCCCTGGTCCCCGAGGATCACCAGCGCGAGCCGCACAAGGCTGGGCGCGTGGGCCTCGTAGAGCGTCGTGACGTGCCCGCGTGCCGCCCCGCCCGCCGTTTCGGCCCTGGCGGGGTCTTCGGTGTCCAGCTGATCCACGTACTAAAGATTCACCACCGCCGGGAAGGTTGCCCGCCGCCGGCGAATAACCGGGTGAACGGGTGAACGGGGAGCCCGGGACGGCCTGGCGTCACCGCGCCAGCGCGGCCAGGTCGCCGGACACCTCGCAGCCGGTCAGGAAGCCAGGCGGCCCGATGATGGCCGTGATCTCATCGTCGGGTACCCGTGGCCGCCTGATCACAAGGCCGGTACGCTCCGCCATGGTCGCGACCCCCATTTCCTGGCCTGGTCCCTAAGCATCTCCAACCCCGTCGCGACTCGGGAGCACCCGATAACCGGGATTTCCTGGCCTGGCGCTGGATCGGGAGCGTTCCGCTCGTCTATCCGTTAGGCGCGGCCGGAGGAGGCCGCCGGAGGCAAGGGAGTCGCGGGATGGCGCAGTACCTGATCATTATCGGCGCGCACGCGATGGACGACATCCCCGGCGAGGACATGCCCGCCGTGGCCAGCGCCGCGCACGCGGTCTGCCAGCAGGCCATCGACGCCGGCGTGTTCGTGTCCTCCGGCGGGCTGGAAGACCAGCCGGCGAGCATCGTGGCCACCGACGGAACGGTCACCGACGGCCCGTACCCGCAAGCCATCGGCGGATTCACGCTCATCGACGTGCCCTCACGCCAGGAGGCGCTGGAATGGGCGGCCAGGTTCGCCGCCGCCTGCCGCTGCCCGCAAGAAGTCCGGGAGATCGGGCTCGACCCTGAACTCGACGCGATGGTCCGCCGGGGGCCGGGCCGGCGGTGACGTCCCGGCAAGGCAGGCGCGACCGCGAACCGCCTGCCCGGATCACCGCGACTGGCCGGGGTGGACCGTGGTGACGGTCATGGCCGGCAGGGCGGCGGCTGAGCACACCTGCTCGTACAGGCCCCCCGCGTAATCGGCGATCGTGCCGCCAGGCGGGGAGATCGCCCTCGCCGTTACGCGCGGTGGACCGTTACTGGCCGGTGAAGTAGTGCCCCTGGTCGAGGTCGGCGAGCAGGCCGGGGTGGCCAGGTTCCCAGCCCAGCAGCTGCCGGGTGGGCGCGCTAGGCATCGGCGGGATGCCCAGCGTCATGATCATCCCGAAGGGCCCGAAGTGCTCGGTGGCCTTGTCCGGCGCGACGCTCACGGCCGGGATGCCCAGATGGCGGCCGATGACCTCGGCGATGTCGCGCACGGCGATGCCCTCTTCGGCCGCCGCGATCAGCTGTGATCCAGCCGGGGCCTGCTCTAGCGCTAGCCGGTAGAGGCGGCCCAGGTCCAGGGCGTGAACAGCGGGCCACCGGTTGGCCCCGTCGCCGGCGTACCCGGACGTCCCGGTCGCCCGGGCGATCCGGATCAGCGTGGGGATGAAACCGTGCTTGTCTCGCGTACTGTGCACGACTGGGGGAATCGCGACGAGCACCGACCGGATGCCGCGCTCGGAGAACCCGGAGATCTCGCGGGCGACGGCCGACCGGGGGTTGGCGCTGGCGGCCGGGCTGCCGTCCGCGGCTTTCCCGAGGCCAATGCCGATGAAGGTCTTGCCGGTGCCCGCGAGCGCGTCGCCGAGCGCCGCGACGGTGGCCATGTCCATGGCCGTCGCGCCTGCCATGTCCCCGGCGACCATGACGTCGTGGTTGAAGGCGAGGTGGATGACCGCGTCCGCGCTGGCCGCCGCCTCGCGCAGGCCGTCGAGGTCGCTGGTGTCGCCGAGGCGGACCCCGGCGCCGAGGGCCTTCACGGCCGCGGCGGCCGTCTCGGACCGGGCCAGGCCCGTGACCTCGTGGCCGGCCGTGATCAGTTCGGGGATGACGGCCGAGGCGACGTGGCCGCTGGCACCGGTGACGAATACGCGCATGATCAGTTCTCCCGGCAAGGCGATGTGACTTGGTAACGTCACTCTAGCACGATGACGTTACCAAGTCACATCACCGAGGCGTCAGTTGACAGATCGTTGATTCACCGGCCCGCCGGCTTCGGCGGAGGTTCTCACGCCGTTCAGTGGATCTCCAGTGGGCCTCATTAACGTGACGACGGGCGAAACGCACCGAGGAACCTGCGACAAGCGGCGCGGCCGGTCTCGCCGCGCCAGGAGGATCTTTCATGGGCTTGATAACCGTCGGCGAGCAGAACGGCTCCGACATCCAGCTGTACTACGAGGACCACGGCACCGGGCAGCCTGTCGTCTTGATCCATGGCTACCCGCTCGACCTGCACTCCTGGGAACGCCAGGAGCCGCCGCTGCTCGCTGGCGGCTATCGCGTCATCGCCTACGACCGGCGCGGGTTCGGCGCGTCCAGCAAGCCGAGCTCGGGCTTTGACTATGACACGTTCGCCGCCGATCTCAACGCGGTGATGGAGCACCTCGACCTCCGCGATGCGATCCTCGTCGGGTTCTCCATGGGCACCGGTGAAGTCGTCAGGTACCTGCGCCGCTACGGGTCCGGCCGCGTCGCCAGGGCGGTGCTCATCGGCGCCATCCCGCCGTTCCTGCTGCATGCCGACGACAACCCGCTCGGGGTTGACCCGTCGGTCTTCGAGTCGACCAAGGCCGCCGTCCGGGCGGACCGGTTCGCCTTCCTCGACGATTTCTTCCAGAACTTCAACAACGCCGATGTCCTTCGGCCAGAGCGCATTAGCGACGCGGCGATCAGGGGCGGCTTCACGACAGCCGCCGGCGCGTCACCCTATGCGACGTACGCCTGCGTGGACACGTGGACCACGGACTTCCGCAATGACCTCGACGCCATTGACGTCCCGACCCTCGTCATCCACGGGACAGCCGACCGCATCCTGCCGTTCGGCTCCACGGCGGCCCGCCTGCCCGAGCTGATCAGCGACTGCACGCTGGTGCCAGTCGAAGGCGGCCCGCACAACCTTCCCTGGACCTTCCACGAGGAAGTGAATACGGCACTCCTGGAGTTCCTCGCCCGGTAGGCCGGGCAGGCCTGGCGGCCAGCAGCAGCGGGGCCCCGCAGGCAGATGATCCTGTGGGGCTCCCGCTGCCAGTACTCCACCGGCATGGCCGACACCGGGGGCTTGCGTAGCCCTGCCCGAAGGTCAAGGCCCGAGTGGGCGGAGGAGCCAATCTCCAGCCGGGTGACTGTGGTGACGCGGACCAGGCCCCGCTCGATGCGCCCGGCCCAGTCATCGGCATCCGGGCTGCCGCCCAGCCGGACCAGGGCGGACTTGTCGATCAGCCAGGTGGTCACCGCCAGGCCTGGCTACCGTGCCTGCGCCGTCAAGGCGCCGCGGAGGTACGACCGCTAGCGCGACTGGCACCGCCGGCCATCGGGTGGCCGGCGGTGCCAGTCCGGGCGCTTAGCCCCAGCGGCTGATCTCGCCGTGCGGGTACGCGGCGAACTCGCCGGTCTCCGCGCCGGCTTTGAGGCTGGTGAGGTAGGAGCCCCAGTTGGTGCTGCAGCCGCTCATGAACTCGCTTTCCTCCGCCCAGCCGGCGTGGGTGAACAGCAGGGTCGTGGCGTCGTCGCCGTGCGGGCGGAGCGTGAACGTGATGAGCGTGCCGATCCAGGCGCCCGGGCCGTCCTCGACGCGCCAGGTGATCTCGTCGGGGGTGTCGGCCACCACGAGCATGACCGCGGAGGGCTCGCCAGGGTCGCCGAAGTACAGGCTGAAGCGGCCGCCGGCCTCGGTGCCGCCTTCGAGCGGCCGCCCGGTCCACCAGCGGGCGATGCCATCGGTCGTGGCGATCAGCTCATGCACGGCTTCGGCCGGGGCGTCGATGCTGATGCGGTGCAGGATGTTAGGCACTGTCCTCTTCCTTTCAGTGTTCGCGTTCGCAGCGATGACGAACAGGCGGGGACCAGACAGACACCCCGCGGCAGAAATCTCCCGGGATATGTCCGTCCCCGCCCGGCCCGCTCGTCTGATACTCGACACAGCCAGAAATCGCCGCTGGAGGGAACTGATGCAGTACGCACTGCTGGCCTACGGCCGCCCCGGCGCACCGCGCGGGGTGCCAGGCCCGATCGATCACGGCATCGCCGCGGCCCTCGCCCGGCCAGGCATCACCGGCTGGGTTCGCCTGCACGCCGATGAGTCGGCGACCACGCTGCGCAGCAGCGACGGCAAGACGCTGCTGACCGACGGCCCGTTCATCGACAGCAAGGAGTACCTCGCCGGGGTGATCCTGATCGAGGCGGACAACCTCGACAGGGCACTCGAGATCGCGCAAGAACTGCAGGACGCCCGGACCGGCGGCGCGATCGAGGTACGACCGGTCATCGAAGAGCTGTTCCGTGGCGCTTGACGCCGTCTTTCGCGATCACTGGGGGCGCGTGCTGGCCACCCTGACCGGGATCCTCGGTGACATCGAGCTCGCCGAAGAGGCCACGGCCGAGGCATTCGCGACCGCCGCGGAGCGCTGGCCGCGCGACGGTGAGCCAGCAAGCCCGGTCGGCTGGCTCGTGACGACCGCCCGCAACCGGGCCATCGACCAGATCCGCCGGCAGCAGGCCCTGGCCGCGAAGACGAAGCTACTCGCCCGCGACCTCGAGGCCCTCCCGGAGGTAGCCATGCCCGACCCGCCGGCCGCCGCGATCCCCGACGAACGGCTCGAGCTGATCTTCACCTGCTGCCACCCCGCGCTCGCCCTCGACACGCAGGTCGCGCTTACCTTGCGCGCCCTCGGCGGCCTGTCGACCGAGGAGATCGCGCTGGCCTTCCTCGTCCCCTTCGACACGATGAGCAAACGGCTGACCCGGGCCAAGCACAAGATCCGCGACGCGGGCATCCCCTTCGCCGTTCCGCCCGTTCACCAGCTCCCCGACCGGCTCGCCGCCGTCCTCGCCGTCGTCTACCTGATCTTCAACGAAGGCTGGGGCGGTGGCCGGATCGACCTGGCCGCCGAGGCGATCCGGCTCGGCCGGGCGCTGGCCGGCCTCATGCCCGACGAGAGCGAGGTTCTCGCGCTGCTCGCGCTCATGCTCCTGCACGAGGCCCGCCGGCCCGCCAGGGCCCGCGACGGGCAGGTCGTCCCGCTCGACGAGCAGGACCGCTCGCTCTGGGACGGGCAGCAGATCGCCGAGGGCCATCAGCTCCTTGAGCGCGCGATGGCCGGCCCGGCCACCGGGCCTTACGTCGTGCAGGCGGCCATCGCCGGGCTGCACCTGCAGCAGCCACGCGACTGGCCGCGGATCGAAGCGCTCTACCAGGCCCTCGCCCGGCTAACCGGATCCCCGGTCGTCGAACTGAACCGGGCCATCGCCATCGCCGAGATCCACGGCCCCGAAGCCGGCCTGATTATCCTCGACGCCCTTGACCTCGGTCATTACCGCTACTTCCACTCCACCCGCGCTGACCTGCTCCGCCGGGCCGGACGTCGCGATGACGCCCGCCAGGCCTACGAGCGGGCGCTCGGCCTAGCCCAGACCGACCCCGAACGGCGCTTCCTGCGAGACCGGCTCGCCGAGCTCCAGCCGGGCAACTGAAAGAACCGAAAGGACAAGCGACATGGCGAAGTTCATCTACCTCTACCACGGCCCGGCGCCCGCGACGCCCGACCGGACGCCGGAGCAGGACTCCGAGCGGATGGCCGCGTTCGGCGCATGGATGAAGAAGGCCGGCGCGGCGCTCGTCGACGTCGGCAGCCCGTTCGGGACGAGCGTGTCCGTTCGCGATGACGGCACTGAAGGACCAGCCGGTGACCTGACCGGCTACACGATCATCGAGGCCAGCGACCTCACGGCGGCGAAGGCGCTCACCGACGGCCTCCCGTTCCTGTCCCGCAGCGACGGCGACTGCGCGGTGGAGATCTTCGAGCTGCTGCCCCTGTAACAGAAGCGGCCCCCAGGACGACCTCGATCGGAAGGGCAACGATGACGACAGGGAGCTCAGCGGCCATCAACGTCGCCCGTGCCCACATAGAAGCCTGGAGCCATCATGACTGGGAGCGCACCAGGGAGCTTCTCGCGCCCGACGTCCATGCGTGGGTAACAAGCACGCAGCCCGAGTTCGGCACGGCCGAGCTCGCGGGCATCGAGGCGTACATGGACCCGAAGGTCAAGGCGGCGCGGCTGATCGAGCCAGGGAGCGTTCGCGAGGTCGCCGCCCTGGGCGATGATCGCAACGCTCTGGTACTGGTGACTTTCCGGATAGGCCTCGGCCAGGGCGGGAGCATGGTGACCATGGCCCGGTCGTGCCTCTGCCTGCTGGACGAGAACCACCGTGGCACCACGCCCGGGCCTTGCGTCAGGCGCCGGCCTAGTCAGCCGCCTTCGTGCCCGGCTGAAGTTGTATGTTCTCGCGATATTGCGGGCCGCGCGGCCCGTAGTCAATCTCGGCTCCGGCGTTGCTGCTGTGCAGGACCGGGGCGGGAGCGTCGTGGGGATCCATGACCGATTCGACGAAGACCATGGTGTCGTTGGGCGCGCTGAGGGCCTTGCGCAGGTCCCCGACGGTCTTGACAACGAATGACCGCGCCGTGGTGTCCGGGCGGAACACCCTCGGCAGGTCCGCGTAGGCCCAGGTGGCGATGTCGTTGTAGTGAGCGGTCTTGCCGATGTAGCCGCGCTCGATGGTGTACCCGCCGTTGTTGATCAAGAAGATGACCGGCTTGTGGTCGTTGCGAAGGATGGTGGACAGTTCCTGCGCCGTCTCCTGGAACGAGCCGTCGCCCACGAACAGCAGGTGGCGACGGTCTGGTGCCGCGGTCAGCGCGCCCAGCAGGGCGCCGACGCTGTAGCCGATCGATCCCCAGGTGATCGACGCGACCACCGTGCAGCCCGGCGGGAGCCGGAACCCGAAGATGGCATAGGACGTGCCGTTATCGGTATAGATCACGTCGCCGGGCCGCAGGTAGCCCTGAAGGGCCTGCCAGTAGGCGGCCTGGGTCAGCGTGGCCTCGTCGTCGGCCGGGATGCCCGCCGGCAGCCCGGCCGGGCGCGCCGGGCGGCTGGTGACCTGCGCGACGGCGTCGATGACGCCGCGCAGTACTTCCTTCAGCGTCACCGCCTGGTAGTTGTCGGCGCCGACGTCGACCGAGTGCCCGCGGGCGTGGATCGTGTCGGCGGGCAACGCGGCGGTGTAGTCGCCCGAGGTGCCGTCGATCGGCCGGTAGGCGATCGAGAGCAGGCAGTCGCTGCCCTCGATGGCCTCGACCGTGCGCGGCAGGCTTGCCTTGCCGTTGTAGATGCCGGCGTAATAGGGGAACGTCTCGTCGATCACTGCCTTGGCCGGGCCGGTCACGGCGACCGGGATCTGCATTTTCCCGGCCAGCTCCATGATCTCGGCGGCGACGCCGTACCGGTCGGCGTCCTGGTCCACCAAGATCGCTGGTGACGTGGCCGCCGACAGGTGGCGCGCGATGGCGTCGGTGCACGACCGCAGCCGTTCGGGATCGCTGGCCGGCTGGGCCAGCACCAGCGGGGCCTCCGGGACCTCGATGTCGAGGCAGGCGATGTCGGACGGCAGTTCCATGTACACCGGGAGCTTTTCCCGCCAGGCCGTGAGGATCAGCCGGTCGATCTCGGTGGCCGCGTTGTACGGGGTCAGCCTGGCCTGCGCGACGGTCACCGCTGCGAAGGCGTTCAGGAAGTGGTCCCAGGTGCCGTCGCCCATCGTGTGGTGCATCCCCAGGCCGCGCTCGATGGACCGCAGCGGTATCGACCCCGTGATGCAGATCACCGGGACGTGCTCGGCGTAGGAGCCGGCGACCCCGTTGATCGCGCCCAGGGCGCCGACAGCGTTCGTCACGGTCAGCGCGCCCAGGCCGTTCAGCCGGGCATAACCGTCGGCCGCGTAGGACGCGGCCAGCTCGTTGCACGTGCCGATCCACCTCAGCCTGCCCGAGTCGTCGAGCTGCTGCAGCAGCGGAAGGTTGAAGTCGCCAGGGACGCCGAACAGGTGGCCGATGCCAGCCTCCTCCAGGCGCCGGAGCAGGAAGTCGCCGATCTTCATCCATCGGCTCGGGCTAGCGGACATCGCGTTTCACTCCCAGGTACGTCGATCTAAAGAATCTAAGCATCGCTTAGAATCTAAACGATGTATAGACTAGACGGTGTCCGTTCGTCAACCCCGTAAGCTCCTGCCATGCCGCCAACCCGGACCAGCTACCACCACGGCGCCCTGCGCGAGGCACTGCTCGACGCGACGCTGCGGCTCATCGAGGCCGAGGGCATCGGCGCGGTCAGCCTGCGCCGGGTCGCGCGGGAGGCCGGGGTCAGCCCGGGAGCGCCGTACCACCACTTCGCTGACCGGGCGGACCTGCTCGCCTCGCTCACGGCCCGCGGCTACGAACTACTGGCCGCGCAACTGGCCGCGGCGCGGGCCGGGGCCGGGCCGGCGCCGCTGCACGCCCTGGCCGGCCTGGTGCGCGCCTACGTTGCCTTCGCCCGGCGGGAACCTGGTTACTTCCGGCTCATGTTCCGGCCCGAACTGGCCGGCTCCCATGAGCATCCGGGCCTCAGGGCCGCCCAGCGCGCCAATCATGAACAGCTAGAAGCGGCCGTCGCCGGCTGCGTGGACGCGGGGATCATCCCGGCGGACCAGGCCGACGTTCTCGGGGTAGCTACCTGGAGCCTGGCCCACGGCCTGGCTTCGTTGTGGCTCGACGGCCGGCTGCGCGATGAGTACGCCGAACCGGAGCTCGTCGCCGCCCAGGTTGCCGGCCTCGTGGAGTCCGCCTTCGGCAAGCGGGACAGTGACGGCCTCCGGCCTTTACCTCCCTTCAGGGGAGGGCACCGGGGGCCGGCGCACGCATCGGGCTGGCCCTGCCGCCAGGACCAGCCCGATGCCCGCTGGCTTAGCCGGCGTAGTACCCCTGCAGGTCGCCGACCAGGTTGACGGTACCGCCGCTGCCGTTGTACAGGTCGACCTTGCCGTCAGCGCCGACCGGGACCACCACCAGG
>Ga0335072_10008694_pt1 | contig 14700 bp, 21 predicted proteins | sample Lox_Sample_21_FD_206725 | JGI IMG/M metagenome (GOLD analysis project Ga0335072, IMG submission 206725) | Soil microbial communities from Loxahatchee National Wildlife Refuge, Florida, United States - Lox_Sample_2.1 | ecosystem: Environmental > Terrestrial > Soil > Wetlands | place: USA... | reverse complement strand
GGAAAGATTAATGCAAATACAAATGCCATGCAGATGAAGACAAAAATCATCCAGGTAGTCCAGCCGATTGTATCGATATAATATTTATAAATCGTCAAATCACCAGTCCGCCTCTTGTCATTGATGGCAGGAGGCGAAACTGAAAACCTTCGCGGCTGGGCCAAGTCACCTTTCTCGTCAGAAAAATCTATTAATTCACCAGACTTGTGTGTTTCAAGGCTTTGCACATAACCATCTGAAGAGGCTAGTTCCTCATAAGAGCCTTGTTGAGCAATAGTTCCACTCGTGGTGAGGGCGATAATATGGTCAGCGTAACAGATATTTCGTACTAATATGATCAGTAACAGCCGCAGATGCTGGAGGAGACGATACGTACTCGAGTTGGTAGCGAGAATAGTTGTCACACACTGTTGTTTCAAGATTCCCCTAGGTCCGAATAACGAGGCAAAGACGTGCTGCTCAGTTTTGGCATCTAATCCACAAAAGACATCATCTAAAATGGCAATTTCCTTCTTTGCATAGACAGTTCGTGCTAAGGACTATAGAATGTTAATGTCAGGGTTAATTCGCCCTTCTGGATGTGATAGTTTAGGAGTTGTGGCAATAATACTTACAACACGCGTTTTCTGCCCACCACTGAGCACAATGCCCTTACTGCCAACCACGGACCTATCGCCCTTGGGGAGTTGCGCAAAATCACGATCCAAGGCGCAGGCGTTGACTACAGTATTGTACCAATCTAAGTCGAACTTTGATACACCTACAATGTTATCCATTATGCTCGCATTTTTAAGCCATGCCGTTTGACCACAGAACGCTACACCAAGGTCGTGTACGACAACAGAGCCAGAGGTCTTTGGAACTTCACCGAGAACAAGCTTCAACAATGTCGATTTCCCACAACCAATAGGTCCAATGATCATAGCGAGGTCCCCACGGTTGATGCTAAAGTTGAGGTTAGTAAGAGTGGGTCGGGCGTTCTCGTCCCAATATGCGCTTGCATCGCGAACTTTCACTACCTCTTCGTTAGGACCTATGAGTATTCTCGTCGGCGGTAATTCCTGCATTTCCAATAAGGACTCGAGAGGGTGATGATGGAAGAATAGATCAAGTTGTGGACGTCTTGCAAGTGCCACGCGAGTATCAACTCGAGTATATGAAGTAAGATACTCTCGAATTCGTTCTAAACTGGCTGTGGCAGTCGCTACGCCAAGTAGAGCTTCAATCCAGACAGACATGGCTTGTCCAAGGAGCGAAAAAATCGTTAGAGATGTGTACGCCGTAGCAGCACTTAGAGCTGTGGTATCCCTAACGCTCGCCATAATACTATATACTGTAAATCCGAAAACAGGCGCCATAGTTGTCGAGACATATGCTATTTCTCAAAATATTAGACTGGAATGTATAATGCAAGATTTAAAGAAGCACTTACACAGACTGACAACAGCAATGAGCAGCCGTCTGAACTTTCTTGATAGTCCGATCTCTGATGCCCTAAGATCTGTTATAGCTGACCGGATCATGTTCGTGCTTCCAGTCATCTTGATGCCTTTCATAGCACCTAATGCCGAGACTGTAGTGGCGATTCGTTTTTGGATAGCCTCAAGCCATACTTTCTGACGACCACCAGCGACGGTGGCTAGCTTAATGTTGACTATGATGCAAGCTGGCAGTGGTCCAGGTTAGCTGAAGACACCTCATATAGCGAAGAGGATAAACGTACCCAAAGATACCCCTATTGCGGCAGCAGTCGCTACTCCTAATTGCATCTGGAGCAGATAAAGAGCCAAACCTACTTCAGCCATACTTGCCCAGGTCTCATGCATTAACCTCATACCAGACCCTACCCTTTCCACATCTGTAGTCAACAGCGTTAGGGAGTCGCTCTCTGAGAGCGCTGCGCTGCTTAAGCTCATTGTTTGTTGGTAGATAAAAGACACCAAGCTCCCTCTCACCATCGTCAACGCGCGATACGTCTTGTGCTGATAAGTCGCTGTCATGACCTTTAATAATTGTCAGTAAGATTTTTGTGTAACAGAAAATCAATAACGTACGCCAATCCCGATATAGACGATAGCATAAGCAGCAATGAGTCCGCTGCCAATGTTGTTACTTATAGGTGTCTCAGGCTCAGATATGAAGAGGATAACCCTTTCTACCAAGAACGGTTGAGCATAGGTCAGCCCAGAAAGACACAGCCGTGGGATGATTGCAGCCAGAAATGGCCATTTGTAGACGCTCAAAAGGACTCTCAAAAGCGCATGAGGTTTGTGGTTATCGACTAGAAGAATAACCGAGTCAGTATTAATAGAATTCATGGCCGTATATGAAAATTTTACCCTTAGTCCACTTATATAGCATTTCACCTTTCTTTTGTTTGAAGCTGAGATCGCTGTCAATAGTAAAGAGATCGTCCACCGAAATGGTTTCTCTATAGCCAGCTAAGAGCAAAGGGTTGAACCACCAAAAGAAGCTTCGATTCAAGATCCCGCCTGTCTCCTCCGGTGGAACATTACTGTATGCCGGCTTAAGGAGACTTCTCTTTTCTTTAGCTTCCAAAAGTAATATCAAGAATTTCCACACGACAGTCACCGTAAATACCCCGGCAATCGGAACATTATTAGGCATTGACCATAAAGTTCGCGCTCGCGCAGCATCCATAGGGATGGTGAATAGAAGATAAACGGTTAAAATTGTGGACGGGCGGACCGACCGGAGATGATCATGATGCGAAAGATAACAATACCCAAGTGTTGCTAATATACCAAAAAAAATAGAGATGTTTGTCGTTCTTGTTGTCGATGTGCTCAACACAATTGATAGGGTGTAATGAACTAGCTGCAAAATCACAAATATGGACCAGGCTAACTGATAGCGGAATGACATCAGTAAAAAGGCTACAGGGATTTATACAAGAAACTTGTCATTTTGAGGGCAGACTCACCTGCTTCAAGATCCAGAGCCGACCCCGAAACATTCGTATCTCAAATTCCCACAAGTGAAGTATCCGAAATGGGACCAGAAAGAGTGTGATCAGTAATGGCGCCAAATACAAAATGGACTCCTCAAACAACAGTGTAAAGTCAAAATTTTTGTAGCATTCTGAAACCTGCGGTCCGAAGACGTCCTCCACGCCAATTGAGCATTGCACCGAAGAAAGCGACATTGAGGGCAAGTCACGGGCGTACGTTACAACAGAAAAGTTGCGTCGCTTCTTGGGGTCGAAAACGAGTTTTTATAATGTTAGGAAGAGGACTGGGTTTTCTATAAAGTTCGAGTGAGACTCAGAACAGGCTCAGCACGTAAAGCTGTGACACCGATCCCGATCTTATGTGTGCGCAGCAGACACCAAGTCCTCGGTTCTAGGTGTGTCCGATTACTGAGACAGAGCCGCTAACGTGACAACCTCCGCTGTGGACGGTTGGGCACTGCAAAGCCCCTCATCTATTTGTGTTTCCTTGGGACGATCCGACTCCTTTCAACTATTTTCGACCTTGGGAACAGCCACGATGTCAACCATAATCGACGGACAAGCAAGGCTGAGTAGGATTGTACACGAGGCAGGATGCTGAGGATGCATTTTGGGGTTACATCTTGCCACTTCGTCCAATCAATAGTGGCTCTGCCACGTGACGCGCCCGTCTCGCGCCGTTGGCGGCAGCGCAGCGAATCCAGCAAATCAGATTACAGCTGCGCATAGCCTCAGCCGCAGGCACCTTAATAGTCTGAATTACCTCTATTGGAACATACTTCGCCTGCTTCGGTAGGCCTCTTTCGGTCAGTTTAGTCCACTATGCAAAAGGATCAATCTGAAACAGCCATGTAGGTCAACCAGTTCAGAATAGCTCCTTCTAATTGTAGAGCACCAAATCAATATGCTCGGCTTACATAGTTCTGGGTCAATACTCTGTTGGGTGCCTTGAATTTCCCAAGGAATGCCCAGATTTTGATAGATCATACTTGCTATTCTACGTAATCCTATTGCCTCCATGTTCTATACATAGAAGCCGCCAGGAAGTCCGTCCCATTCTCATCATATCCAGGTCTTGGGCTATTGGCATGATGTCCCTGCGACTTAACAGATCATCTACGGTTACAGCCCAGTACTTTTGGTGCCGACGACGGTTGACAAATACCCCATATATCAAGAAGAAGTTATTTAGATATACATGAAAATCTTGCTGCCGGGCCTCAACAATTAAAAGCGCTGTACATACAACGCAGTGATAAAATATTAGATACGGCATGCCAGAACTTGAAGCAATGAGCCCCTACCAAATCCATGGATGACCGACATCTGGTGCACTGGTATGAAGAGAATTCAATGGCATGATGCTAAATTCCACTTGATCAAATTTGTCATATCGATGATGGTATGACTCAACGCCTCCATACCATGTTATGGCAAAAGGCATCAAAGATACGTACAATTCTTTAATCTACGCCCAAATGTCTAAATATGTCCAGCAAGTCCCATTTTACCACGCACTGCAAGTTACAGGAAGCCAGTCCAGCTGCCCAGTTGGGTCAGCTGCTTCGCTCATCTTCCCCTCGGGTCTTAATTAGAAATTTGGAGACATTCAAATAACTACCACTATAATCCCGGATCAAGCATTTTACACGCCATCTTCAGCTTTGCATCAACCGAGGCAATCTATAGACGTCAGTAAAATTCACCGCCAATTTTTGTCTGTGTGTTTCCTGACGCCGCTTTTCCCGAATAGAACACGAAGAATGAACTTTGAAAATTAAAAATAGAAAAGAATACTCACATTCTTCTGGTCAAAAATATTATGATGATGCCCATTCACATCCAGCACGTTCCGGATAAACTTGGACGGATAATCTTCCCATCCCAAAAACCTCCTATCACGTGACAGGTCAATATCCGTGACGTTTCTGACGCCTGACAGGCGCGCCCGCTCGGGCACAGGCTCGCGCGCTCTCAGCAGGATGGCAGGCGGGGGTAGCAATTTCGTGTCGACCGACCCATTTGGATCGCGATTGCTGGCGGTATTCGAGCCCCGCACGGCCGTGCTGGACTCCCAGGACGGCGGCTGCCAGGCCCCAATGAGCCCGTCGGTCTGGGTCATGCAGTGCTGCACCATGGCCTTGATCTCGGGCTTGACGTGCTCGTCGAAGGCGACTTCGTACGGCACGCTCTTCACGTCCGGAGCGAGGTTCAGCGGGCGCGGGAAGGTGCTGTCGATCATGACGAGCCCGACGATAGGCGGGTTGTCTAGCGGGTTGTCGGCCGCGATGCGCGCCATCTCTAGCGCTACTAAACCGCCGAGGGACCAGCCTGTTGCGGGAATTCCCCTACTGTCAGCAAAAATTCTTCTTGTTTTCCCCCCCGCGACTCCATCTGACCATCTCGCGAGCAGATGGTGAGGGGTGTGAGTGTAGCGCACCTCCGAGCAGGATGGGCCGTCGCTGGGCTACGGGCTTGATCAGAGACAGATACTCGTCGGCCATTTGGTGCAGTCCGCCTTCCCACTCCTGGCCGGGCTGGCAGCGAAGATTTCGGATGCCATATACGGCGCGATTGAGCGGTTTGAGCAGGAAGTAGTGGAATATGGTGCCACCGCCATCATGAATGAGGAAGAGCGGTGCTCGCCGTGAGCCCGTCGGGCCCGCGTGAATGAGGATGGGATTAGAGTCAGCCATCACTACGGAAAGCGTGGTGAAAACAAAGATGGATGTTCCAAAGAGGACTCTCTGGATAGAAAAGGGAAAGTAAAATGCTGAGCTACAAGGCGAAAGGCGGATGAGACGTTTCATGGTACATATTCATTCTTGCTCTGATCTCAGCCCTGCTAATAATAAAACGGGACAACTAGCATCAGGGACTGATAGCCGCAGATGTGGATTACTGGTACACGCTGCCCTAACACTGCCGCTGGATTTGCGGGTACGTAAGTCACTAATTCCTCGACATTGTATATTAGAGTATGTACACTGTTCATAGTTGCTTAACATAGTTGCAGTGCGGGGTGGCGCAGAGTGGCGCACTATGGGATCCTTCCTCCTGGCTGTCTAGCCGCCATGGGCCAAAGCGAGGGGGCGGGTGAGAGAGCGAGTGTCAGAACGTATCACTAAGAATAATACGCCAATGATGTTGGGATGGCGTTGTGATTTGGCAGCGTTGGCAGCGAGTCTCTTGAATTGTATCTTCTACCCTATGGAAAGCATCACTATTTTACGCGAAAGTCATGCAAATACCTGCGCTACACCAATTCGCTCCCATGCCTTAGGTATTCAGGCATTCGTAACTTTGTGAAGGAATAGAGTACGGGACAGGGCGATAAACTCGCAACAAAGAATCGAGCTTGAATTTCCTATGGAATCTACCGTGAGATGCTCCTAACTCTAGTCCCAAACTCCGTCATTTCATGGATATCCATTCTAACAAATAGACCATCGTCCATATTTAACATCATTCATTATTCGTTAGTCCCAACCAATTATCGTGTAAGGCATTGTTACCGTTCGGCGTCGACAGGTCTCCTGTTGTAAAAGTCATAAACGCCTCCCGGTCCACCTCCTTCCTTCTTCTCCGCCTCGTAGCTCTTCCCTCTCCAATTTCGAGTCTCTGCCATCATCTAAGCTCATTATTCTGGAATCCAAAACCCGAATTCCAACCCTCCGTCCTTGTTCCCAAATCAGCATCCAGATTCCTCAACGGTACTGCTGGTCCCTCATACGCCGGCGGTGGCTCCTGCTGCCTTGCGCTCCCCGTACCTGGCCACGCGTCCCTATGAAGCTCACCCGGGCCTAATGCCTGTTGCCGCGCCTGTTCGTCTGCAGCTGCAGCCGCGGCAATATTGTCACGTCTCAATTCCGCCTCGTACCAGCGTTTCTGCCGCTCGAGGGATGCTTCGTTGGCTTGGCGTCGGCGCCGCTGTCGGTACACTCCCCAGGATATGGCAGCTGCCAGCGCGATGGCTACGACGACGGCAACAGCTATGGCGGCAGGAACACCAGGCCCGCCGGAAGTAGAGCAGTAGTAGCAGCGGGAAATGAGGCTGGAATGTTGAAGAGGCATTTTGGTTGAGGTCGGTTGTGGATTGGTAATCAGGTTAGTCGAGCCGTGAGGTGCGATGGAGTGAAGTGAGTCTGGTTATGTTACGGTGTGCGTCGTATGGGCATGTAGGATGAAGGGGTTGATGGATGATGTTGGAGATGGAGAATGAAAACGAGAACGAGAAGCTTAGACAGCTATTTGTCATAGTCACTATCGCTATCGTTGTTAATTGGTAGATTTGTTGACTGAGTTTGACGTGTGTTTCAAGTGAATCCTGCGAGTACGGATAGGTGTGACAGTACAAAGTAAAGTACTCTCATATTGTGGACCTTTGCCCTTATTGGGGGCCATTCCTGTTGATGCAGAATCTGCATAGTGGAGATGCCGGCCCTTGCACACTTGCATGGGCATGCGCCGCTCCCGTGCGCCAGAGGGGCCACTTTTAGAAAGTACAGGAACCCCCCTACACGTAACCGCCCTGCCTTCTTCACCAGTCAATTTCCATAAGACACCCTTGTTGCAGTAGCGTGTATGTACGTCACCGTAGCGAAGCCACCAACGCATCGCTGTGGAGGCCCAAATTCGACGACTTTTTATTGCAAAGGCTACAGGGTCCATGCCTGTAACTACAATTCCCACGGCGATCTTAGGTACCATGTATAATCCACAGTTATAATTTATGTCCTATTACTTGAATAGGCAATTATTGGACTAGTATTAGCCCTTGTATTCATCCGTAGTAGGTGCATATATGGCGGCCCTTGTGCCTAGTTTTAGTAGGACAATTTACTGGGTTTGGGAGCATTTATTGTCTATTTTGTTGTTGCCACTTACCTGAAGTAGTCAACACTGCAACAGTTTTGATCGCTAACACATAGCCCGACTGATCCGACGATGTTCAAAATCGCAACACCAAGTTCACGGTAAAAAGAAACTTATGTTCCTCTTGCCTCTATTCCGTTATTAGAAATGAGCGGGGTTTCGTGGTTGTATTTGTAATTCTAGCTTTTAGGTAAGTGTTCGGATGCTCCTTGTAGTCTGCTTCCCAAGGTAGCCGCCTGTGCCCGCTGACTTCATCTCAAATCGAGCCCTGAGGCCGGAAACCGTAGGAACATGTGCTTCATCGGGTGTCTCACAGTCTTAACGATCGAAGGAAGCATCAGCAGAGTTCGCGTCCTCGCGCTCGAATAGCGTAGTTAAAACAGGCTTAATATATCCATCGGGAATCTCTGGACAGAGATAGTCGTCTATATCGGGCCTCACCGAATCTGAGTTTGACATAGCCGGGATGTGGAACTGGGATTCTGCAGGACACGAGATCCAACGAAGAATATGTTTTGGTTCCTGCAGTTCAATATACGGTCCAGCTAGACGGGAAATCATATGGTCAAGGCTTCTTCCACCTCTTAAGATAGTACATATCCTAGGGCTTGGATGATATGGTTTAGTGAGACGTGATAAAAATGTTCACGCACGGGAATCCTTTAGGTGGTGCGGTGGCTATGCCGCTCGCAGGAACAGCGTGGTTTCCCTTTTCTATTCTGGGTTCTCCGCCCCTCTATGTATATATGTCAGACGGAGGAGTTGGTGGCGTGCCACATGCAAGAGAAGCATCCCCCCTTTCTGGATTCCCGTCCGAGCTGGTAAGGACAGCTTAGCAGATTGCCAAGCAATCCATCGCATTGTCAATGACGTCCTATGCAGTATGTATAGGCCCACTTGTTCTGTAGTATGTGCAGTGCACGGCAGAACCTCGGAGAAGAGCTCGACAATACTAGGAAGCTCATAAAGCATTGCACAGCATAGGATCACTGCAAGGTAGACTAAGATGTGATATCTTCTATCTAGTTTTCGTGATAAAGCCAAGGCTATCTTAACAAACCTTATGTAAAATGAGCTGCCCGCTTGGTAAATGTAACATGCATGCAGGAATCTACATCTTCAATGATGAACGCTACCTGAACGTCATCGCATGCATGCGGGAATCTGTGTCTCAAAAATCAAACACTACCTAAACGCCATAGTGCCGCTAATGGCACTTGCAACTCCGAATCCACCTCGTACTGGTAATCACCAGCATAACCTCTCACATCCAGCCATCTTCTAAGCCCTGGCCGACATCTTTCCTGTAGCGAAAACGAAGCAGCGGCCCCGCGGTATCAGCGGTGAGGTGCTCCCTCAGCTGGAACTCATTTTCCCGATGGCGGCCCCACGGCGCGTCGATGCAACCACCACCAAACGACTCACAGCCTGGAGCGGTCTCGAAATCAAAGGTGTACAGCACTGTCGCCATGGTGAGCATGGCCTCCATGAGCGCCAGGCCCTTGCCGATACAGCCGCGGTTGCCGAGGGAGAATGGCGCGTAGCCCTCGAAGACGGGAGCAGTGCGATCGAGCCAGCGTTCGGGCCTGAAGGCGAAGGGTTCCGGGAAGTAGAGCGGGCTGTGGTGGATGCTGTAGATGCCTGTGCCGACAGCGATGCCCTCGGGTATGTATTGGCCGTCAACTGTGGCGCCGCCGACGAGGGCTTCGCGGAAGAGAGCAGCGCCTACGGGCGGGGACATGCGCAGGGATTCGTCGATGCAGGCGCGCAGGTATTTGCATGAGTTGAGTTTGGTACCTAGGCGGATCTCTGAGGCGGAGGCGAAGCAGGTGCGGACTTCATGTACAGCAGCATCGTAGACGCCACGGTTGTGGCTCAGATAGAAGAACAGGGATGCCATCAGAGTTGAGGTGGTGTCGGAGCCAGCGACAATTAGAGAGATGGACTCGGCTCCGAGCTCCAGCATATTAAAACCCTGGTTGGTCTCCGGGTCCTTTGCGCTGGCGAGGATGTTAAAAACGTCCTTGCCGGATTTGGCTTGCATTTTATCCGTGACAACCATCTTCACGAATTTGAGGAATTGGTTTCGCGCGAGAATAGCCTCCGGGAAGAGTTTCTTGTCCATTCGCTTAAATGTGATTTCTGGTGCTTGCACGAGCACACTGACGCGCTTGTTTGAGGCCTTGATTGCTGCGGGAACATAGCGGTATTCCGGGCTGTCCAAAAGATTATAAGAACGGCCAAAAACAAAGTCGGTGATCATGTCGAAGAAGAGGTATTCACCTAGAGAATGAGTTAGCGATGGTAGAACATTTAAATAAACAAAATGTATCATTCACTTACACCATGTTGATATATTCTGAGGGACAGACCACCCCAGCCCTTCGGCTGTATCGGAACCGGATGCGATCTTGGAACAGAATTTCTCAACGTGGGAGAGAATAGACTGCTCAAATGATCGAACGGCAGCATCTGAGACACCTTGGCTAAGAACACGGCGTTTGCGTGCATGCTCTTTCTTGTCTAGAAGAGTAAATGTGCTGGGCATGCGGTGGACCATTCCGAGGTATTCCTTGGCCTTGGTCACATTTGTGCGTGTGCCATGGATGTCTGCGAATTAAGACAGATTAGTAAGACGATCGGTCTCACATTATGATATTGACTCACCCTTCAGTCCAGAAGCAGTGTTGACCAAGAGACGATTTGGACCGTATCGAACATATGGTCCTATGAAGAGACAAATAAGCGGAATGATCTAACGCGGTTGAGAGGATAATGTAACCTGACTTACCATATTTCTCATGGCATCTCCACATGTCGAGGTGGATATCACCAGTCCACGCATAGTAACCTGCTCTTGCGTTTGTGAATTTTGCGAGAAATGGTCCAGGGTACTTTGCTAGAGGGTGTAATATGACTTGATATAACACCCATCCAACAACCTGAGATACCGTTAGAATGTGTTGCCGGTCAAGTACAAAGTCCTTGGGAGAGGCGAAGTGGCCAACATACGTATAGGAGGGCTACACAAAGGCCGAGACGGCAACCGCCAGAAAGCACCCTTGAGGTATCAGCCAGTGCGACTGGCACATATAAGTTGTAGACACCCAGTTTAAATGGTAAAGCCATGATGGAGGGACAAAATGTAAATGGAATTATAATATAGAAATGAGGATATCAGAGTAAGATGTCACGAAGATGATCTAGCAAGAAATCAAAACGATAATAGGATATCTGATGATATATGACCTGGCGGATCTTCAGGAGCCCAAACAGAGTCCCGCCCCATTCTTGAGTTCAGAGTTCAGATTGAAACCTATTTTCGTTCTCAGAGTTACCGTCCCTTCCCTCTTTGACTCGAGCCAAGGCGGAGTCGCTCCTAAGTTTAGAGGCGAATCCATGCTTCACTGCAGGTTATAGCCACTTTAGCTACTTGAATCAAAGATGAAAGTGGAGGCTGAGTCGCAGTGCACCGCTGGATCGTAGTAGACCACTGAGTAGTAGTGAACCTTCTCTAAGATCAATTGATTGCGGCTCCTAACTCTACAGCGGGGGTCAATCTTGTACCTGTTCGTGTTGGCCAAGGGGGTAGCTAAATCCGGACAGGGCGTTACCTAAATCTGACGCAGGATCGCCGAATCCAGTTCACCTTAGCAATCAGCGTAGAAAGTGAATTCAACTACGCCGCATGCGCCGCAATGCGAAGTTATTCCATCTCATCTTCCACTTCTAAAATGATCCCTGAAACGGGGGTGCAGATGTCACTGGCTCGCTAACCCTGCTAACGAGGCGTTTCCGATCTACATAAGCTACTGTAAAGACTTGAAACATGGCAACAACGGTTATCCTAGCGATAGTCCCTGGTCCGCACGAGGTTCCGCTAAACTGCTGCCCTGCCGAAATGTGGTTGAGGACAAGGGCCATCGGAAAATATGTACATTTCTTCCAAATTGGACAAATCGAAGATACGGGTAGATGCATGTTCCCATTGTGGTTACGGTAAACCAATTGGATTTACTCTCAAATCAGATATAAATTTTATAGCAATCTGGATTAGCTCTATATTTGTATGCATCGTAAAAATGTTGGTTTTCTTGCACGCGGGGTCGACTTGCGTCTTAAAGCGCCAATCAGGTCTCTGGTGCATCCGCCATTACTATCAGGGCTAAATATAGTGTGTATCATCCCTACCTGTTCTATGTACGTCAGAGGAGCGGAAATGGATGGCCAATTAACAACGACAGGTGTGTACCGTGCCGTGTGGGGTAGTGGGTACCCGTTAAGACCCGGCATGGAGGGCGGTGTCGGTGTTTTACTGGACGGAAAGACCCCCTGTGGCCCCCAAGTCGCTCTTTTTAAAGCCCGGCGGGAAGATATCCCTGCTGATGATCGTTATGCGCTATGTAACCTTGTATTGTACCTAAAGCCCCAGGCCTCGGCGAACACCTACCTTGAGCCATAAGTTCTGATATCGGCTTACGCCCCCAAGCCCTAATGATAATAATAATCCATAGCTCTTAGTCTAGAAGCTGTCTTGCGCCTCGGCGTAGCCGCAATGCCAATATGGTAAAGCGTGCTACCAATGTACAGATGTGTAGTGTCGTGTAGAAAGAACTGTGCACTTCAACACGAGTTCAACCTCTGAAGCTTTCGCATTTTCGCCACGTTGGACGGGCAGCAGCATCTCGCGACCATGTCAAGTAGGTAGAGGCCCTTGGTTCTTACTCTCATGAAGCTTCCAACTCCAGCTTACGAAACTTAATTATTGCCTCGCTAACATTTGGCTACCTCGTCCAGGTGCGATCGGCAGACGCAGCAACGGCGGCTGCTGGACTTGTCGGCTTCGCAAGAAGAAATGCGATGAGACTCATCCGATGTGCAATACGTGTACTTCACTCGACATACCCTGTTACAGCTATGGTCAAAAACCACAATGGATGGACGGGGGGCCGCAAGAGAGGGCGGTTGCTCAAGAAGTGAAGCGTTTGGTCAACTTGTCTGTGAGGCGGCGACTGCGGCGAACCTCAGCTGCTCGCCAACGAACTTCTGCATGCCATCCTGATGAAACGGGGCCCAAGTGGAATCAACATGAGGATGGCGCTGTCCGTACACATCTTGGTTTTCCTTCTCCACGATCGCCTTCTCAGAATACCCAATGCTCTGGGCACCAGAAGCCTGAGACTCCTGCTTGCCAAAAATCACCCAATCCAACTTCAGCCCGTCTGAGCCCACCGGCGCCAGGAGCTTCTCAGACCAAGGAGCCGGTCTGTGTAGATGCTATTCCTGTGAGGTTTGCACCTACACTACAGAGCATTGCAACGCCGGATTCCTCTTCGGTGCCCAGCCCTGAAGATGAGTGCCAGGTTTCTATTCCTCCGTGTGATATTAGAGAAATAGAGATGGCCTTACTTGCCTACTATCTCGACTTCGTCTTCTACGAGCAATTTCCTTTCTACAAACCACATACCGCAATCTCTGGGCGAGGTTGGCTTCTCTCGTTGCTCATGAATCCAGGGACCTCATATTATGCTTGTCTGAGTTTGAGCGCCAACTATCAGCATGCTCTGTCACCCCGAGACGTGGAGACGGAAAGCCCCAGGAATGCTTTATCACAATGGTATTTAGCTCTAGCCATCCAAGACATGCAACAAAATATCGATCTTGTCTTAAAACGAGCATCAACAGAAATCGACCATTCTTGCATCAATATTCTGTTCGGTATGCTACAGCTGATATTCCTCTCGGTAAGTCCTAGTTAGTCTAGAGTGCTCGGTAGCTATACTTACAAGTCTTAGCTTTCAGGGAATTTCTCGGCTGGTTGGCGAATGCATCTTCAGGCTTCGTCTACTTTAATACCCACAACCCTAATCACAGTAACAAAGAAATTGCGTCTGATCAAAGACTTACCAGTGAACGCGACAGAATCGTGCGACAAAGGCAGTACAGATAATCAACGTGGAGTAGATGATCGTCCTGTGGTTGACGGCCCTGCTATAAGATTCTTACTAAGTGCATTTGTCTGGCTTGATTTAATCGCAAGTGCATCCACTTGCACCCAGCCTATCCTACCACTCGACCACCAACGTCTTCTCGAGGAAAACGAAGTTGACATGGTGAGTGTAACAGGCTGCCGGAATTGGGCCATGGCTGCCGTGGTCAAAGTATGTAAGCTCGATAGCTGGAAGAAAACGCTTGAAAGAGAAAATCGCCTCAGTACTCGCAAGCTAGTCGATGAAGCGACCGCCATAGAACAGAGTATCCGGGATCAGGCCGCCCAGATGCTGGGAAATGACGCCTTCTGCGTTTCCCGCTATCCAAGCTTGAGTTCCTCTCAGGTATCAGAAGATTATGTTGAGAAAATTATCACAGCAATTTTTGCTTTGTCGTCACTGACTTACCTCCATGTGGTCGTCTCAGGAGGATGCCCGGAGCTGCCGGAGATAAAGGAAAGTGTTTCGAAGACCATCGAGGCACTGCAACAAATTCCTGAACCGCACCTCTTGAACAGCGTCATCTGGCCATTCTGTGTCGCAGGATGCTTGGCGGTAGAAAGCCAATACGCCTTCTTCACTGATATGGGAGATAGGATCTTCAGCAGAAGACACACCAAGGCTATAAGCATTATCCAGAGCTGCTGGGAACTGCGACAAACGCAGACGGCCCCATGCAAATGGAGCGATGTTCCATTTTCCCCCGCGCTTCTCGTATGAAGAGAGAGCATATCGGTGGGTCTCTGCTTGATCCTGCTTTGGCTAGTCATATACCTGATACACGTGATTCTCACGTGATTTATTTTTTTTTTAGTGGGGGAAGAGAGTCCGAGAACCACAAGGACGAAATAAGGAAAGGATTGA
>Ga0335072_10008693_pt1 | contig 14700 bp, 16 predicted proteins | sample Lox_Sample_21_FD_206725 | JGI IMG/M metagenome (GOLD analysis project Ga0335072, IMG submission 206725) | Soil microbial communities from Loxahatchee National Wildlife Refuge, Florida, United States - Lox_Sample_2.1 | ecosystem: Environmental > Terrestrial > Soil > Wetlands | place: USA... | reverse complement strand
CTTCCTCCACCAATTGACGGCGCGTCCGTTCCACGTTGGCGACACTGGTGTCCAAAGCCGCGGAAATCTCGCTGTCGCTCCAGCCTTCGCCGGCGTCCGACACATCGGCCTTCAGTAGGATGCGCGCCTTCGTCGATAACTGCGCCGAGCGCCGCCCAGAGCGGATGAATTGCGACAGTTTCTCACGCTCCTCCTCGCTCAAGCGAACCACGTGTTTCTTGACCGCGATCTCTTTCCCCGCCACCAATCACCTCCATCGCCCGCCCCACGGCGATAGAGATTCAGAACTTGCCGTCAAAAGCAATGACGGCGGCCACTAGTGAGCTCCGGGCGAATGAGCAAACCGGCGCCGGAACAGACGGCCGAAATAAACGTAATCGCGAAATCCGCACGCATACGCGACTTCCCGCAACGGGGCAGCGCTCTCCATTTGGTGGCGTCGGCGTAGCAGACTGGCCGCATAGTTGAGGCGGCTTGACCGGATAACATCCCCGCAGGTGGTGCCGCGGGCGGCAAAGAGTGCCTGAAGATAACGCAAAGAAATGCCGAGTTCGGCTGCAACGTCGATCGGCCCGAAATCCGGATCGCGGAAGCGGTTTCGTATGACGTCCGATGCGCGGCCGAAAAGCTTGTCAGTATAAGGTGAAACTGAAACGTTCGATGAGGCGGAGAATAGTGCGCCAACGAGGTCAAAGACCGCCAGATTCATGTACACCCCGACTGAGTTTGGCTTGGTCGCACGGCAAGGGGTTGGCTGTCGCGAGCGGCGTCGACGAGAAGCTCCCGGAGCAGCCGAGCCGGCAGTGCCTCGCCGTTCCTGCACTGTCCCCCCGCCGGCTCAAACCCGAGATAAGATGCCAACGACTTGCGCGGCAAATGCAGCGATAACCACTTGCCATGGCCGTCCGGGGCATAAGTTACCTGGCGGGAGGAGTCGATAAGCGCAACTTCGCCCGAATTCAGCACTGCCTCCTGACCGTTCTGCTCCACCAGCATTTGCCCGGTACACTGAAGTAGCAAGTAATAGTGGTTCGCGTCATCGCGGCGCGTATCCTGGAGCGTGCGCCTGATCCTGAGCGCGTTGCAACCAAGTTCGACTGCCTCAAAATCACAAATGATCCGCGCACATACCCAGCCGGCAAAAGCATGGCGCTGAATGCCGTCCGCACAATATCGCGCCCCCAAATGTTGCAGCTTTGTTGTCCATTCATCGTAGGACAACAGGGAAGGGGAAGGGATGGCGGGATTGTCGAGCATATCGGCAGTCCTGATATCGGTTATGTTGCCAGGGACAGCCAGAACGTCAGGTGCGTTGCTGGGCCCCCGATCGTTTGTGAATTCGCGCCCCGTGATCAGTGCGTCCGTGTTGTGTGGGTCGGGGCGCTTCGTTTGCATCCGATTGTGCCCTTTGTTCCGTGGTCCGCTGGCGTCAAGGCCGGTACGAATCCTGGGACGACCGTGTACCGTTCGAGATCGTTGATGCGTTCGGCTGCGAGCCTGGCGTTATGTCGAAGGGAGTCGCACCGCCAACACGATCACCGTGTTAGGGCCGATGATACGAGTCGAGTGCCCGTCGCCCGTCGTGTCTTCAAGAAGCAGCACGTTTCCAGGAGCAAACCGTCTTACAGTACCGTCGCTCACCGTGACCTCGCACTCACCTTGCACAAGCACAAAAACCACGCGTGCTGGCGCAGGGTGACGAACCTCACCGACCCAGTCTGCCGTGCCGCCGAGCCAGAATGTGCCCTCGGCCGCGAGAAACGGGGCTTGATGCAATGGCTGCGCCGGAGGGGCGGCGAAGCCGGGGCTCAACTCAAGCGCCACATCCTCAAATCGAGATCGGCCTTGATCATCAGCGAAGATTTTTGTGTACCGGACTTCCATGTGCTCTTCTCCTCGGAATCCGAGAATGGCGCGGCCCAACGTGTCGCAGCTGTTCCTCCCCGTCACGGCCAGATGCGGTCACGCCACGAACAGGTCTTTGATGAGGGTTGATCCTGGGACGGCCATGTACCGTTCGAGATCGTTGATGCCTTCGGCCGCGAGCACGGCGTCGTCGATGAAGAAATTGCCCGTGCAGGCGTCGCTATCGCGCGTGAGGACGGTATGAGCAGCGTCGGCCATAATCTCTGGCTTGCGGCGGCCCACGGATTCAATGCCGATGGTGCGGCTCGCGGCCGTCTCGATCATCGTGCGCGGCCAAAGGGCGTTGACGGCGATCCGCTCCGGACGAAACTCTTCGGACATGCCGAGCACGCACATGCTCATCCCGTACTTCGACATGGTGTAGGCGCAATGGTCGGCGAACCAAGATGACACGAGATTGAGGGGCGGCGACAGCACGAGAACGTGCGGATTCTGGGCTTCCGCAAGATAGCGATGGGCCGCCTGGGTCGCAGCGAAGGTGCCACGCACGTTCACCGAGAACATCAGGTCAAACCGTTTCATCGGCGTTTCGGGCGTCTTGGCCATGAACAAGGCGCTGGCATTATTCACCAGGATGTCGATGCCGCCGAAGGTTTTCGCCGCCTTTGCAACAGCAGCCTCGATCTCTTCCTCCCGGCGCACGTCCACGGCGATCGGCAGCGCTCGGCCACCCGCCGCGACGATCTCGTCCGCCACTGTGTGGTTCGTGCCGGGAAGCTTGGGGTTGAGTTCATCTGTCTTCGAAGCGATGGCGATGTTTGCGCCGTCTGCCGCGGCGCGCAGCGCGATGGCTCGACCGATGCCCCGGCTCGCGCCGGTGATGAACAGGGTTTTGCCCTTGAGTGAGCGCATTATGACGCCTCGTCTTATTGCAGGTGTTCCCCGGGGTGCTGCGGTTCAGTCCCGTGGAAGCTGCTCGCGCAGCAAAAACTTCTGGATTTTCCCAGAGGCGGTCTGCGGGAACTGGTCCACGAACCGCCAGATGCGGGGCACCTTGTAGGAGGCGAGATGCCGACGACAGAATGCGTCAAGCTCGGCCTCGGTGAGGCCGTGGCCTGGGCGTTGCTGCACGAACGCGGCGACCGTCTCGCCCCATTCGCTGTCCTGCACGCCTGTCACCGCCACGCCCGCGACGCCGGGATGCGCGTAAAGGATGTCCTCAATCTCGCGCGGATAAATGTTCTCACCGCCGCGAATGATCATGTCCTTGAGGCGACCCTGGATGCGGCAATAGCCAGTGGCGTTCATGCTGCCCAGGTCGCCTGTATGGAGCCAGCCGTCCTTATCGATAGCAGCGGCAGTGGCGCGTTCGTCGTGGAAATAGCCGGTCATCACGCCGAATCCGCGCGCGCAGATTTCGCCGATCGCGTCCACGGCAAGCGTCTCGTTGGTGCGAGGATTGACCACCTTGACTTCGGTGCCCGGCAGCGGCCGACCGACCGTGGCCATCCAATCGGGATGAGGATCGTCGGGTAGTGTGTGGGTTATGTAGGGTGAAGCCTCGGTTTGGCCGAAGCCGATGGCGACCTTGAGGCGGAGTGTCTCCTGGGTCCGGCGCACCAGCTCGGGCGGCACGGGGGCGCCTCCGAGGGTGGTCAGCCGCCAGGAGCTGAGGTCGCGTGTCGCCGCATCCGGATGATCGAGCATGCGGACGAGCATGGTGGGAACGGAGAGCATGACGGTCCCTCGTTCGGCTTCGAACAGCGCCAGCATGAGCGCTGGGTCGAAGGCGTGCGGCAGGACGTGCACACCGCCGGTTTGCAACGCGCCGAGGGTTACGAGACCACAGCCTGCGGTGTGGAACAGCGGCATCGGATTCACCCACACGTCTGCCGAGCCAGTGCCGATGACGCGGGCATAAAGGCGTGCGTCGTTCGCCAGGCCGCGATGGGTAAGCTGTGCGCCTTTCGGAAAGCCGGTAGTGCCTGACGTGTATTGGATCTGCGCCGTGTCTCCCGGTCGGACCAGCGGCAGCGGCGTCATCGGCTCAGCCGAGGCGATGAAGGATTTCCAATCGCCGAGCGAAATGACGTGGCGCAGATGGGGAAGATCCGACCGCACGCTTTCAATCACCTGAACGAGATCGCGACCGCGATAGATGGGCTGCACAACCACTCCGCTGGCCTGCGACTGGCCCAGCACGTGAGCGACTTCGTTGCCGAGATAGGCGGGATTGACCGTAACGAGCGTAATGCCGGCCAAGGCGGCACCGAACTCCAGGAAAATCCATTCGGGCGAGTTGGCGGCCCATAGCGCCACCTGCTCACCGGGAGCGAAGTGGGTCAGAAGCGAGCGCGCCGCCCGCTCGGCGGTTTCGAGAAGATCGTTGAAGCTCCATTGGCGCCGGCTTGGTTCCAGGGTGCCGTCGATAAGGGCTGTCCGCGATCCGTATCGCGAGGCGGCCTCTTTCAGAGCCTCACCGATCGTCTGGTCCAGAACGGGTTCCGATCGGTCAGCCGGCCAATAGGCTTTGGTCAAGCCGTGCGCGCGGTCTGTGCTTAGCATCGTGTGCTCCTAGACGTCGGCTGGGGTGGTCAGTCGCAATCGTAGATCCAATTCCGATGGTCCGATTCAGACGATAGCGAAATGGGGAAGAAATCGGTAGGTGTCAAGGTGTATGGTATGATTCGGACCATGCGAGAGCGAAGCCCGATCATCGCCGCTGACTCCCTCCGCCTTGGTCCCGTCTCCTATGTCGTGCTTGGCCTCATCGGTCTGCGCGGGGCGTCGACACCGTACGAGCTCAAGCGCGCAGCCAGCCGGTCGATCAACTACTTCTGGCCGTTCCCGCATTCGCAGCTCTACGGGGAGCCTGAGCGGCTCACCGCCGCTGGGTTGCTGTCGGAGGAGCGCGAAGAAACCGGGCGGCGTCGCAAGCTCTACTCGCTCACGCCGCTGGGGAAGCAGGCGTTGCAGAACTGGTTGGCGACCCCGCCGGGCGCAATCTTCGAAATGCGCGACATGGCGGTCCTGCAGCTTTTCTTCGGCGAGTTCACGAGCCAGGAAACGATCGTCCGGCTCGCCGAGGATCAGGTGCGCCTCTATCGCGAGCGCCTTGCCGTCTATCAGACAATCGCCGACCGATACCCCACAGCGCCGATGAGCCGGCGCCGCATGGCTCCCCTCGAACTCGGTATCCGTATGGCCCAGGCTTGCATCGATTTCTGGTCGGACATTGCGCGTCATCCGCCCGAGATCTGATCGCGCCGGGTGCGAGCTTCTGATCTGGTATTTGTCAGGTTGGAAGGGTCTGATTGACTCTTGGTGCAAGCGGGGGTGGCGGTGGGCCTGCCGATGATGCGCTGGCCAGCTGGCGCCTTGCGACGATATCCGGCAGCAAGGGGCGATGAAAACATCGATGACATGGTCACCCGCGGCAGGTTTGAATGTCGTGAGCGTTGAGCCAGGCGAGCAGGCTTGGACGGTCACCGTGGACAGCCAGCAATCGACCTTCTGTCCGGGATGCGGCACGCAGTCCGAATCGCGCCACAGTACTTACTTGCGAACGCTGCGGGATCTATCCGCGCAAGGAGTACCGGTCGTTGTCAACGCCCGCCTCGGGCGCTGGAGGTGCCGAAACCAGCAATGTGATCGTCGCATTTTCGTGGAGCGTGTGCCGGGTTTTGCGGCGCCGTTCGCCCGCCGAACCGCCCGCCTCGCGGAAATCGTTCGGCTGCTTGGCCATAGCGCTGGCGGGCGCCCCTCAGAGCGACTGATGAGACGGCTCGGGATGCCAGTCAGCGACACAACGATCTTGGCTGGCTTGAAGCGGCACGCCAGGGCTCGGTCCGCAACCGGCTCCTTAGCCTCATCTGTCCGTGTGGCTGGCGTGGACGACTGGGCGTGGCGGAAGGGCCACAAGTACGGCACGATCATCGTGGATCTGGAGCGTCGTGCGGTTGTGGACGTGCTGGCGGGACCGTTCGGCGGCGACCGCGGCCAGATGGTTCAAGAACCACCCCAACGTTGCCGTCGTCAGCCGCGACCGTGCTGGCCTCTATGCCGAGGCCGCGCGAGAGGGCGCGCCGCAGGCCAGGCAGGTCGCCGATCGGTTCCATCTGATGCAGAACTTCCGCGAAACCGTCGAGCGCCAGCTTGGCGGCTATGAGGCGCCGATCAGGAATTCTCGGATCAGTGGCAACGGGATTCAGGTGCTGTCGGCGCTTCCCGCACGCTTGGATCGTCGTTCTGAAGCGGCTGCTCAGACACGCTTGACACGCCGCAAACGCCAAGCTGCCCGACAACAGATCTTCGACGAGATCAGGGCTCTGTTTGAAGGGGGCAATTCTATCGGGGAGATTGCCCGCAAGCTTGGCCTTGGCCGCCGACGCGTCGAAAGATGGGTGCGTCGCATCGACGTGCCGGACCGTAACACAATGGCGTCAACCCCATCCTCTCCGACGTATTTCTGCGTTCTACTCGAGCGGCGGTGGGCCGAAGGCATCACCAAAGTCCGCCACCTGTTCGAGGAGATACGCCGTCGCGGCTATACTGGGTCCTTCAGTCATCTGGCGCGTTTCCTTGCACCTTGGCGGAGCGGAGCGCCTTCTCTCGATGACGACGAGCAGGAAGCACTAGCACCGGTCCGCGTGCGAACGCTGGATCCGATGACTGGCCGCGTGATCTCGCCGCTCACCGCGGCGGCGCTTTGCGTTAAACCCCGCGGCCAGATGACCGACCGACAGGCCGCCAGCGTCGATGCGCTGAAAGCGGGGTCCGCCGAGTTCACAACTGCGCATTCCACGGAAGCTGAGCACCCGTTCCACTGGAACGTGAGCAGCCATTCCACGCGATCATGAGCGCGCATTCCAGGCGATCGTGAGCGGCAGAGGCGTCGCCGACGTCGACATTGATTCAGGCCTTTGGCGCGCCGTCAAGGAGGCGTTTTTTGGCTGAGATTTTGCGCAAGCTTTCTCCTGTCATCGGGAGCCGGTGGGCGTTGTGGACGAGGCGGTCGAGGATGGCGTCGGCGAGCGTCGGGCTGCCGATGATCTCATGCCATTGTTCGACCGGGACCTGGCTGGTGACGATGGTCGAAGTCCGCTGATGGCGATCCTCGAGGATTTCGAGGAGGTCGCGCTGCTCCGCCTCGGCGAGGACCGAGAGGCCCCAGTCGTCCAGGATGAGGAGCTGGACGCGCGCCAGGCTCTTGAGGAGGCGACTGTAACGGCCGTCGCCGCGGGCGAGCGCGAGCGCTTCGAAGAGACGCGGAACGCGGTGGTAGAGGACGCTTTTTCCGTCCCGGCACGCCTTGTGGCCGAGCGCGCAGGCGATCCAACTCTTGCCAACGCCGGTCGGCCCGGTGATCAGGAGCCCTTCGGCGCGCTCGATCCAGTCGCCGGCGACGAGCTTCTGGAACAGAGCGCGGTCGATGCCCCGCGGGGTTCGCATGTCGACGTCCTCGACGACGGCGTTCTGGCGCAGCGCGGCGAACTTGAGGCGCGTAGCGAGGCGCCTGGTGTCGCGTTCAGCCGCCTCTCGATCGACCATGAGGCCGAGCCGCTCCTCGAAAGTGAGGGCGGCGATGTCGGGCGATCGCCGTTGGTCGTCGAAGGCCTTGGCCATTCCCGGCAAGCCGAGGGCGATGAGGCGTTCGTGGGTGGGGTGGGCGAGCATCGGGTCTCCTTTCTGCTCAGTGGAAGTAGTCGCGGCCGCGGAGATTGCCGTGGCGCAGGGGTTGGCGGTCCGAGCGCTCCGCCTCGTCGAGGAAGGCGCGATCGAGGCCGTTCTTGAGGATCGAGCGGATGGAGGCGACGGAGCGCGCCTTGATTGAGACGCCGCGCCGGCAGGCGGCGTCGACGCGCGCCTGGCCATAAGTGCGGGTCAGGGCGAGAATCCCCAGGCAGGTTCGAAAGCCCTGCTCGGGGTGCGGGCGGGCGATCATGATCGCTTCGCACAAGGCGGCGGTCGACGGGCCGATCTTCTCGGCGGAGGCGACGATGCGGGTCGGCGTCCAGGCGGCATGGCGCCGGTGGGCGCTCGGCATGTGCTCGGCGATCGTGGTGTGGCCGCGCCGGTTCGGCGCCCGCGCGTGGCTGGCGACGCGCTGTCCCTTGTGGAACACCTCGACCGTCCTGTCGGCGACGCGGACATCGACGAGTTCCTTGATCAGCCGGAACGGCGCGGAATACCAGTGTCCGTCCACCTCGACATGGTAGTCGGGCGCAACTCGGCAGCGCTTCCAGACGGCGAAGGCGTAGGGCTCGTCGGGCAGCGGCTTCAGTGCGAGCTTGTCGATCGCGGCGAACAGTTCGGCCCGGCTCGCGCCGTAGCCTTTCATGACGCGGGCGTTGATGTCGCTGACAAGCTCGCCGATCGCCACATTGAGATCGGCGGCGCTGAGGAAACGGCGATTGCGCAGCCGGGCCAGGATCCACCGCTCGGCGATCAGCACCGACTGCTCGACCTTGGCCTTGTCGCGCGGCTTGTAAGGCCGCGCCGGCAGGATCGCCATGCCGTAATGATCGGCGAACGCCTTGTAGCTGCGGTTCAGCCCCGGCTCGTATCGATCCGGGTTGGTGACCGCCGCCTTGAGATTGTCGCAGACCACGAACTTCGGCGCGCCGCCGAGAAAGGCGAGAAGGTCGACGTGGGCGCCGATCCAGTCGGCGATCTGCTCGCTCGGCCGCGCCTGGGCGAAGATGGCGTTCGAGGCGCCCATGACCGCGCAAAACAGCTTCATCGGCCGGACCTCGCCCGTCGTCGGATCGACGACGTCGATCGTGTCGCCGGCAAAATCGACGAAGACCTTTTCGCCGGCGCCATGGCTCTGGCGCATGCTCGGCCGCAGCCGGCGCCTGAACGCGGCGTAGTTCTCGCAAAACCAACTGTAGCCGAACCCGTCCGGATGCGCGGCGCGGTATTCCTCCCACAAGAGCGCCATGGTCACGCCCTTGCGGCGCATCTCCTTGTCGACGATCGTCCAATCGGGCTTCGGACGAGCCCGCGCCGTCTCGGGGGTCGGAGGCGGCGGGAACAGCAGGCGCTCCAACGTCCCGTCGTCCAGGTCCGCCGGCAAGGGCCAGCCCAGGTCCGCCAGGCGGGCCCGTTGGAGATAAGAGTTCACCGACCCGTTGCTGAGCGACAGGGAACGCCCAATCTCGCGCTCGCTCAGTCCGCTCTCAAACCGCAAACGAAGAACATCGCGGACTTTCCGCATCGACAATCTCTCTGCTGGCATGGACAGTGCAATATAAAGGACGTTAGGTTTCCCTATCGCCGGCGCGCGCTGGAACTCGCGCTCCCCCAGTCCTCAAGCATGCGAGGTTCCGCAATCAGCAGAAGCGTGAGAATTTCGTCGTTCGCAACGCGGACGGTCTGCTCCTGAATCTCAAACTGATCCGCGTCCCAGCGGTCGAACCAAGCGTCAGCGCCAATCTTGCGAGGCATGTGATCTTCTGGGGAATTCCCAAAGAGTATGCCGAACGCGAAGCTCTCGGGGTCAAGCTCTGCACGTGGGAACCAGCGCTCTGGGACGTCATGTGCGCGGGTAAACCATTTACGGCCTTGCGGACCATGGCATACGAGCATCGCGGGAAATTGGCCGCTATCCACGAGACGAATTGCCGTGGAAGTTATGCTTGTATCGAACGCGTCGGCGATCAGCCCTACGCCGCGAAAATTGATCTTCGCATAGGTCCGCACCATCGGTCGAAAAAGATACCACGGCATCAGCAAATCCGCGGCGTAATTATCCGCCGTCCGCTCGGTCAACGTTTGGCCTTCGCCGGATCGACCAATCTCGTCGCTGCGGCACACGAGAATCCGATTGCGATGGTATCTCCAGTGCCCCAGCTCATGAGCGAGCGAAAAGCGCCGCCGTCGAAAGGAGCTGCGGCTATTGACTGTGATGATTGCCCGGTCGTCCTTGCCGATAATACGCGCTTCGCAGGTATCGAGTGGCCGGTAGCGGACGCTTGCGCCGAGGGTCCAGGCAATTGCTTCAAGGTCGATGTCGCCGGGAGAATCGATCCCAAGGTCCAATAGAACAATTTCGGCCGGCGTTGGCGCGTTCACGTCATCCCTGTTCATCCTCATCAACTTGAAAGCCGAGCTCCTTGAGGTCGGCCAGCATATCGAGCACATCATCGTCAGACAGACTCTGACCTCTGCGGGCGGCCATTGTGAGCTTCTGAGCTGTCTCTGGATCCTGCGCAAGGAGCCGCTCGAGCTGCCGGCGGGCAGCAACGAGATCAAGCCGGGTCACAGTCGCCGGCCGACGCTGCGCCGCAACTGCAGCTTTCGCCTCTGTGAGGCGTCGTCTGGCAATGGTAGCGGCAATGCTTCCGAATTGCGTCCGACGAGCGCTAGCCACGGACTCGACATCTATTTTGTTCTCGCGAGCTTCGGCAAGAATCTCGCTTTCGGATGCCCTGAGAACGTCCTCGGCAAGGGCGGTCGCCAGACGGATGAGAGCGTCACGGTTTTCTCGTTTTTCCGTCATGACTTCCATCCTTCAGGAAAGGCCTTGTCGATGCGACGGCGAATAAGCCGGCGCGATGACGCATAGGCCGTTTTGTCGAGGCCAATGAGATTTCTGATTTCCTCGGCCTCCATACCTTCCATATCTCCTTCGACGATCGTCTGAGCGACCACATCATCCGCAAAGAGATCCAAAATGGCATGCCGTATGCGCCTTGCCTCTTCCTCCGCGATCAGCGCGGCTTCCGGTGTTGCAGATGGGGACACGATCGAATTGATCGCCTCGGCGTCTTCTAAAGTCACAAGAGACAACCCGGTTCCGCCCGCCTGTGTTGCCTTCCGTTTTTGTGCTTTCACAGAATCCGAAGCGACGCTTCGCATGGCCTCGCCAAGAAAACGAACGACGTCCACGTCAATGGGACATTTGCGAATGCCGGTGAGAGCGCGATCAAGCGCCTCCTGGCGGAGGTCGTCAGCCTCCAACGGACAGGCGCGCGCATAGTACGCGGCAATTCGGTCCAGTCGATACCACGCGGCCGCCGGAAGGGCCCGTATGGAGGCCGCGACCTCTGCGGGGGACAGTGTTGCAGGTTGAGGTTCGCCAGGCGGCATTCACTCAGCGCTCCCCTTTCATCCGATCTATGCGCCCCGGCGACTTCCCTCGGACACGAAATCGATGTCCGAGGGCCCCCATCCGCGGCGCATTGGGAAATAATGCCGCAATTCGTCCCGCCGACCAAGCGGCTTCGGCAGCATGTAACCGTGCGGTCAACGCCGCCTAAAAACAGAAAGCTTCTCTTATGACTACGAAAAATTACTCCCTCGTTTTTGATGGCTATTGGCGCGAGCCCAATGTCAGCGGGCTACCAGCCAAGTCGGGCATCTACGGCGTCTACGCGTGCCTCTTTGACGCTACCGTGAAAACGGTCAGCCTTAACCGCCTAATTTATATCGGCGAGGCAGGTGACGTGCGGGACCGGGTGACGAACCACGAATGCTGGCCGGTTTGGCGACGGCAGCTCAAACAGGGCGAAGTGCTGTGCGTCAACGCGGCATTGATCAGCCCGGACGTAGACCGCCAGCGGGCCGAAGCGGCGATGATCTTCAAGCATAAGCCGCCCTGCAACACCGAGTATGTCGATTACTTTCCGTTCGACACCACCGGTGTTGTCACCTCCGGCAAGAATGCTTTGATGCAGGCCAGCTTCGTTGTGACCAGGACGGAAAAAACAGCGGTCGGCTCTTACGGCCAGCGCTGGTAAGGGCGCTACGGCCCCCTAACAAGGGGGCCGTAGCGCCCTAGACACTCACAACCTGATCCGCAACCTCGTCCTGCGTGAGGTGGTCCTTGGTGCGGTCGTAGAGCTTGGTCGTGCGCGGGCTCTCGTGCGCGGCCATCGATTGCGCGTGCTCGAGCGCGCCGCCATTGCCAAGATAGGCGGTGATGCCGGTCGCACGAAACGTGTGATTGCCGATCGGCGCAGAATACCGGCCGTCGCAGCTCGCCGGCGGATCTTGCGCCAGGCGTCGGCCTGGGACATTGGGGCGTCGACAAGCGCCATGGCGTTGTGGCCTGGGCTGGTTCTAAAGAGCCAGCCTTTGCGGTCGTGCGCGATGCCGGCAGCGTCGATGTAAGCCCGCAGCATCTCGGCGAGCGAATGGTGACAGGGCATCGCGTGCTGCTTGCCGCCCTTCTCGTGAAGCTGCACCTGCCAGCCTGCGCCCTTTGGCTGAAGATCCTCGACCTTCATGCGCAGCGCTGCAGTGATGCGGACGAAGGAATAGGTGAGGGTCGCGATGAGCGCGCGATCCCGCAGGTCGCGCAAGGTTTCGGCCGGAATGCTCTCGATGAGCGTGCGCCACTCGTTGCCCTCGAGCACCGGCGTCTTGCCAGTCTTGACGACGTGCTTACGTCCGCGCACGGCCGCGGCCGGATTCAGCGGAACGATCTGGCCGGTGATCAGCCAATCGAACCAGCATCCGCACGGCGGCGAGCTGCTGCTTCACGTCCGGCGCTGAATGCGTTTGCTGACAGGTTTCGATGTAGCGCGCCACGTCGACGGGACGGATCGTCATCAATGTCCGTCCGCGCTCGTCGCACCAGGCGAAAAATTGCTGGCATGCGCGCGCATAGGCTCGTCGCCTGTTCGGGTTGCGGATATTGGCGGTGAAGAACTCGAGGTAGCGCCAGGCGGCCCGCTGGCCGGCGTCGGCGATCAGCGCCGGCACAAGATGGGGGTCGTCAGAGGTGGCGAGCGCGCCAGGTCGGATGATTGCGGAGAGTTGGTCCGAGGTCGTTTCGGGTCCCTCACACCACAAATCTCGTGAATGATAAACGACGTTATCATTCACAAGATCAGCGGAGGGACGGGGCCGGGCACAGCTGGAGGCACCTGTGGCGTTCAGGCTCGGTCGTTGGCGTCGCATGCTCGTTCAGGCTCACCAGCCCACTGACCAGTGTTTGGCGGCTCGCACACCACGACGCCGGCATTCGCGGCCCGCCGTCGGCCAGGGCAAAGGCGACGAAGGCCGGCGATGAGGAGGACGCTTAGCGAATAGGCGAGGACGTTTGAGAGGCTGAGCGATCGCTCGGTATCGCCGCCTCGCCGATCTGCTCGATGCCGTGTGGGCACATCGAGAGCGGAGGGCGCCGCTTTCGCGGTATCCGGGCGCAACACAAAAAAATAAACGCGGAGAAGATCGTTACGGCGTTTCGGGTTCCATAACCCCCGTTGCGCGAACCGCGAAATTCCAACGCCCCTTCCGCAGCCGATCAATCCCGCCCGCCGGCCCGCGCGAGGACCGGCTCTGCGGCTGTCGCCCGGTCATGGACGCGTCGAGGCCAAAGGGCGCGGGGTCAGTCAGGTCATAGTCGAGGCACCTGCGGCGGACTGGTCGGTCCCGGTACTGGAGGATTTCGGAGTGGGAAGCCGCCGAAACGCTCAACGGAGGGACCGCGCCAATTGCGGTCGATCGATTTTCGCAACAAGCGGCGCCGCGTAAGCGAGCGCCCGCGGCCCTGCAGCCGAACAGTCCTCGGCGTTACGAACGCGGCAACGAGGCTATGTCCGCGCCGCCTGACGCGCTCTAACGCCGATCCATTTGGCCGCGCGCGTGCCGCCCTCGCGGGGTTTCTCCGCCGCCTTCAGGCTGAGGTTCGGCCTCTGCCGCGCCTCAGCCGTGGGCTCATGTTTCGCGGCCGCGCGCGAGCGGATGCCGCCCTTCTGTTCGCCTCGGCCGAAGTCGAAAGCGCCGGCACGGATTTTCGCGTGGGTTTCGGCGCCCGCGCGCTTGCTGCTTCTGCGTCGGGGATCCCGGAAGCGGAAGTGGCGTCAGCGCCGGAGTCGGCTTTTGCCGTCGAAGCGGCGCGGTCCGATTTCGAGGCGGCTTTCCGCGCACCATGCGCCTTAGACCGGCGGGCCGTCTTCGTCGCGCGACCTCTGGCGGCGCGCGCCGGAAGAGATGCGGAGTTTGCTTGTTCCGCATTGGTGGTCGCTCGTTCAGTCGTTGGCGCTTTATTTTCGGCGAGCGCGGCCGCGGGGGGCGCGGCGTCGAACTCCAAGCCGAACAGCGCGGCGACGTCGTCGTCGACAAGCACGCGTTCGCTGCTGGCCACCGATTCGGTGATCGAAAGATCCGCGCCGACGGAGACGAGTTCGCTGCGATCCACCCCGCGCAACGTGAACAAGAGTTCGGGGTCGTGGTCGAGCCGGGCGCCGACGCCGTAAAGCGTCGCCGCCACGTGCTTGCACATGCCTGCCCAGTCCGGACAGGAGCACGACATCTTGATCTCTTTCGGCGCCGGGAACAGCCCGTCGGCTTCACGGCAGACGCGCGCCATGACGTGCTTCGAAAACCTGCCTTGCAAGAGCTCGACGATGGAGCCGACCGAGCCGGCGCAGTCCCCGCAGATCGCCTCCCAGCGCGCCGGCGCCGCGACCGCGATGTCGATCTTGACCCTATAAATCTCCGAGCCGCTGACCAGCGCCTCGACCTTGCCGCGCGCGATCTGCAAGTCGATGACGGAGCCGTTGCTGACATAAGTTCGCCCACGCGGCAGGCGATTGGCGAAGTCGGAATAGCGCTCGAGGTTGTCGCACCAGGCCTTGCCCCAAAAGCTCGTTGCGATCTTGCGCCCCTCGATGACGACGGGGGAAACGGCGCAGCCCTGTTTCTTCAGCTTTGCGACTTCTTTCGCCGCATTGGCGCGCCGCTGAGCGACGGGTAGGTATTCGCGGTAGCCCCAGAAGCTCATCAGGCCTCCTTGGTCGCCCGATCGAGATCGAGCCGGACGAGATCGAGGAGCTCGCGGTCACCGAGTTCGGTCAGATTGATTTCGCCGCCGCCGCCCAG
>Ga0335072_10008692_pt1 | contig 14702 bp, 11 predicted proteins | sample Lox_Sample_21_FD_206725 | JGI IMG/M metagenome (GOLD analysis project Ga0335072, IMG submission 206725) | Soil microbial communities from Loxahatchee National Wildlife Refuge, Florida, United States - Lox_Sample_2.1 | ecosystem: Environmental > Terrestrial > Soil > Wetlands | place: USA... | reverse complement strand
CAAAAAATATCTTATTGCTGGTTGTATTTTTTGGCACCTTTTGCGGGCGGGCGCGCGCCCCCCCCCCCCACGAGGCGCTCGCCCTGGCTCACCCTGCTCGCGAGGTGCGAGTGTTTAAAGCGGCATGATGTGGGTGAGCGTGAAGGTGAGCTCGGAGCGGATTTTAGTTCTATTGTCCTGCCAAGCATTGCGAAGGTCCTTGTCCACATGCACTTTCAGCCGAAAATGATCTCTCTTCACTTCAAGCGGAAACTCTGCAAACTGTCTTGGTGAGTTATGCAATCATGAAATCTCTAGTGATTAAGCTTTCAAATTGCTTTGCAGTATCTGCTAATAGTACCTGAGACCGGGTCACTCAACTCTCCAATGACTCTGCCTAGAGTGTTTTCTCCCTGCCAAAGAGCATAACATCTTTCACATTTGCTACTCACCTACAGCATTTAGCTTCATAAAAGGAATCAGCGTCGACAATATCTTTCAGTATTTTTAAGGAGGAAGTCTGCATGGGACTTAGGGGCAGGTTTCTCTCAAGAAGTGAGTACACAATATCTAAGATGTCGCGGCTCTCAAATCCAACCTTTCCCTTTTTTCTATGATGACTCCTTTTTGAACCTTACGGCATTAGGAAGAGCCGGAAGAGATGGCAGTGACGGCACGTCCAAGCATCGTCAAATGTTTGAACTCTTTGCGCACTGTTGTCGGTGCTTAGAAATGGTTCCTCTGATTTTTCTCGTCATTAAATACATTCATCCCTTAGTGGTCGAACTAACACAATTGCTGACATTATATCCGCAAGGCTTTCGCTAGGACTCAGTACCAATCACACCTATTCCACACGTCAAGTCCGATTTCGATAGCAATAACAGCTGACACACATCGGTAAGCCATGTGAGTACCCACCACCGAACGGCGCGATATGTAGAGTAGGATACAGTTGTACGATTGGTCAACTAGCTGATGTCTGAGGCGACCGTCCCGCGAGAAGACTAGGACATGGCGGCGTTCAGACCAGTTTGGCACTGATCACTCCACGGGACGGAGGGTTCTTGGTTTGGTCAACCCAATGGGACAGATGGGTCTGGTTGGTCATATGGCAGCCTTGCTAGGTTTCCAACCGGCTCTGGCACAGGCTACGCTCAGCCAAGTGGCAGCGGCGTTTCTGGCTGGCCGTACGGCAATCTCACTGGATTCTTGACCGGCTCTGGTACTGGCTATGCTCAGCCAACTGGTACTGATGGCTCAGACGACTCATTCGGCATTTCATTCTCAATTTACACACCCACATCGAGTGTTAGACTACCGCCGAACCCTATTACACAGCAGTCTTATCCTGCCATTTCATCTGCTACGAGTCCTATTGTTCTCTACTCTATGGTTAACATGATTGAATTCCTCGACATAAGGTGGTTGACTCATGCGATGTTAGCATTGTAGCTCCGTACAAGACCATGTACTATAGCTCTTGAAGATGACCTGGCAGCCCAGCATATCATCATGAAGGCATAGATGCTTTGTAATGCTCTGATGAGCCTGCCTTGCAATAACTAATATGACCTCATAATGTCAGAGAGAACACTTTACAGCGTCGCCGTGGAGGGCCACTTATGTTTGTTCCACGAGAGCCCGTGAGAAGGTGCACTATACATAATTTGCGTACTCGTGAACATGATCAGCCTACAACTGGAGCTCGTTGGAATATCATTTTCTCTGCAGGACACAGTTTTGAAATGGTATTGATATTTGAATGTCTGATCTAGAGGTTGTTGGCCCCAGACATTTGCCCTCGGAGGGCAAAATGGTATAACTAATCATAACACATCCATCCTATGCCGTCTCACCAGCCGGCTGGGACTGAATTGCGCCGCCGAAACGCCATGCTCGCTCAAATGCGGGACAAAGATCAAAGGACCGAAATGAAGAATGCTCCATCCAGGTCGGGATCCGAGAGATGTGTGGTAATACAAATAGCGAGACTTCCACCTCGCGCATATATAAGAATCATAGTTAGGAAGATGCTCAAGACGTGTTGCAGATGTGCCTGTTGCGCGAGGGGACTCATCCGTGAGTAGCGCCGAAAGATTTTCCACCGCTAGCACACTGTGAGGTGTCCAAGCTGACAGGGTTGACAAAAAGACTTATATACAGCTGATACCGCCGTCTAATTCCTTATAGTGGCACATTATGCGCTACTGTACGCCTCCTTGGCCTTTGTACCTCCGACAGACTCGTGCCTGAATGCGCGAGTGACGGCTGTGCAAGCGAGTAGGTCCGATGGACATGTGAAGCATCTTGACCAAAACTCTCCAACAGCCCAGCACATGCTTGGGCGTAAAGTGCATTGATGGCTTCCGTGTCACGGAATGGACTCGGGCTTTTGTCAAACCCGTGTGGCACGCCGGGTATCGTTTTGGTCTCGATCTTCTTATCCAGGTTCTCAAGGCGTTCGGTAAACACTTGTCCTTCATGGAGGAGCATGTCGTATTCGCAGAGGAACATTTGGACGTCGTTTGGGATACCGTGTTTGATCATCTCATCACTTGCCAGGGCGGGTGATGCGTAAGGAGAGGCGTGGTTGCCTTTCATGTCGGGGCAAGGGTGGTAGGAGTGGTCGAAGAGATCGGTGAAGAATTTGGGTAATGCTTTTTCGGGCTTGATGGCATGGCGCTTCTTTGAGGCGCGAGATTCGGTCCAGTCGAGAAGTGGGTACCAAGCTACAATAGATACAATCTCGATCTCTTTGTAGGTCGAGAGCAGCTCTGAGGTAGTCGCCCATCGAGACATGTCTTCTTCATCGCTGGGTGAGCCGACAACCGCTTTGGTATGGTATTTAAGGCGTAAAGGAACAGTAAAGGCCAGATTCGCCCCGGCGGAGAAGCCTGAGAGCGCTATGCGGCTAATATCGAGGCCTAAGTCTTCGGCGTTGCTGGAGAGGTAGAGGAGGGCATCGACAGAGTCATCGACTGCTGTGGGGAAGGGGTGTTCGGGAGCTAGCCGATAGCCAACGCTGACAACGACGCAGTTTACATTCTTGAGAAGGGATGCGGCCCAGTATCGGTCATCAAGAGCAGTGCCCAGGACGAAGCCACCACCATGAAAGTTGACGACGACCGGGTATTTGTGGTCAGTAGCTATGCGATGGTTGTAGTCGGGTGGCGTGTAGAAATAGAGCGAGACGGGTTCTGAGCCGCGAGGAAGAGTGGGAATATGTTTGACGAAGGCAGGCTTTGGTGGTCTAGGATTGTTCAGATCGTGGAAGTGCATGCCGATGCCCATGAGGAATCGCCATATGCGGGCCTGTGCAATAAGCCATTTCCGTGACGGGGGTTTGAGTGTAGCGAGGTGGTGGGAATCGGTTCGCGGGCGTAGTGTGAAACGCTGTGACGATGTGAAGGAGTCCGATCGGACTGGCTCGAGGAAGTGAATCTGAGGCTGCTTGACCCCTTCAGCAAAGTCTTGCGCGATGGGTTGCGTGAGTGCCATGATTGCTGATGTTGTCTCTGCCATTGTCTCTGTCCATGGCAGTAGAACCGCGTGAGAGCATTGCTGGATATAGCAAACGAGTAAGGGAGGTGGTTATCAATTACTTTTTGCCGATTTGGCATGGGGAACTCGTCATCAATGGCAGCATAGCCCACCCAGCCCCAAGACTTTAGGCTTAGCCTAAGACTTTGGGCTTGGCCGGCGACTTTGCGGGTCCCGGGTAAACGATTTGGGTTTGCAATTCCGCGGCCAAGACCCTATAATCATCGGCGCCGCTTATGATTCCAGCGCAACCGTAGCACCAAAAAAAATGCTGACTTTCGCAATCGGGCATTCGCTCCCGATCGAGCCACTATGCCTGATTCAGTAGTTCTCGCAATACGCGTGGATGGGTGGAAGGAAAAATCATTACGAGTTTGAAAGGGCGTGGCACACGACCAATCTCCGTGGAAGTCGCGTGTCATCGTTACGGCATTCAACTGTCCCTGGCTGCCTACAAGACTCTGCCGTCTTCCTCTGAACATCACACCCTACATATACTGTTGCTAATGACTCTATTGCGCCAATATCGTGAATTGTTCCTCCGCTATCCCTTGGCTCGTCAAAGGCCTTCTTAGAGGCGTAAGCAGGACTGTCCATGGAAAAGCTTTTCAACAAAAATGCCTTTGGGCCAGTGTCATATGCAAGCCTCAGACACCTCGCCGTCGCTGAGGTCAGTGGCCCAGGTCTTGGGCAGCGACGATGATGCTCGTCGCCGTTCTTCGGAGTCCACCGAATTATCCCGAGCTGGCCGTCCAGTGGCTTACTAACTAGGTTAATGGCCGAAAGGTTCCTTTCAACAAGAGGGAACCCAAATTTCAGGATTGGCAAAGTTCAGTGTACCATTACTAATACTTGTCAAGTCAGCATTCCGCGTCATCCGCCCCTCTTCCGTCCACTCCCCAAGCTCTCCCGGACCCCACTACGACCCCATCTGTAACCCACTCATGGTGATTGTGTCCACGCAGGACCCCTCTCACTGTGGGAACTTCTCTGAGATGACTGATTCCTGATTTACGTCGCCGACAGCATCCTGTCGACCTCAAAAACTTCCACTCTTTCCTTTCGTTTTTGTAGCCAGCACAACTGAACCGCACACGACCTCGGGACCCACGTTCCCGGTACGACCGAGGGTATCAATCTAGCAGCTGACGCGATTTGAAAATATTCGCTCAACGAGCAGACGCGCTCGCTCTTTCCGACGCCTTCCGCAGCTCAAAAGCTGTCAGCGAACCCGCCTAGCTCCTAGGTATATCCTATGTAGATAACACCCGCTTTTCAACTAAGCTGACCAATGATGCAGCCCCAGAAGAGCCTCACTGGCTTCAATCCCACCATGTCTGGAGTCAAACGAGCGTTGTCGAAGGTCATCCACACCAACGGCGAAGGCCGCAGATCCAGCTCCCCGGGCCCTATTGGATCCAAGTCCCCAGACCACAGTCCAAGTCCCGCCAGCCACAGTGCGGTGAGTCCGACTGGTAGCCACCGCAAATCCATTGCCGCCTTCCTTTTCGATAAAGATTATGCCTCTGGCAGCGACTATGAATCTGAAGATTTTGACAGCGATGGCATGAGCAAAAATGCAAAGAAACGCGAGGCACGGAAAAAACAGCATGAAGCAAAGTCGAGAATGAGCTTGCAGTCTAGAGACAGTTCGGAAGACCGTGCAAAGAAAAGGCTAGATGAGGCAGCCAAGACGGAGACCGACGAAATGAAGGCTAGATATGGCCCTTTGCCCCTGATGCAATCGACTACTCGGGACACTGACAAGCGCATCAATATCGACACCATCACCGACGATATGGCAGACCAAGAGGTTGTCTTCCGAGCCCGACTGCACCATGTGCGTGCCATGAGTGCCAAGCTCATCTTCCTGATCTTCCGACAACAGATTAGCACCTTACAAGGTGTCCTCACTCAGGAACCCGGCATAATTTCAGAGGTATTCCTGCATTGGGCGGAACATCTGCGTACTGGATCCATAGTTCTGGTCAAAGGCATCATCCAGAAAGTCCTAGTGCCCGTCAAATCTGCCTCAATACATGGGGTGGAAGTCAAAGTCAGGGAATTGAAGCTTATTGTTGCACGAGCTGAACCAGGTAAGCATAGGGAGCTGACAACCCAGTGGCCATTCGGAACTCATGTTAACTCTTCTCAGTCCCATTTTCCGTTTTGGAGGCAGAGATTACCTTCCACGAAGATGATGAAAAGAAAGTTGAAGGACGTCAAAGTCAGATCTCTGATCGAACTAGGCTCGCGAATCGAATCATGGATCTCAGAACCTCTACGTCACAATCAATCTTCAGAGTACAGGCAGGAGTTGGGAACGCATTCCGAAGTGCTCTTGACGAGAGGCATTTTATAGAGATCCATACTCCCAAGCTGCAGGTTTGTTCTTGAACCCCCCCTTTTTTTTTCCTTTCAGTCACTAACTAACTTTTTTTGCTTAGGGAGCAGCGACCGAGTCCGGAGCCAGTGTATTCAAGCTTAACTATTTTGGACGCGACTCATTCCTGGCGCAATCGCCACAGCTTGCGAAACAGATGGCCATTGCATCAGATTTCGAACGTGTCTACGAAGTCGGCGCTGTCTTCCGTGCAGAGAACTCCAATACCCACCGACATTTGACCGAATACACAGGTTTGGACATTGAGATGGCGATTGAGGAGCACTATCATGAGTGTCTTGACACGATCGATGCTGTCATTAAGAACATCTTCAGCGTTGTTTACGGAAGATATCGCCGCGAGGTCGATATCATCAAAGAACAGTTCCCATCTGAGGACCTCGTCTGGCTGGAGAAGACTCCTGTCATTCCTTTCGCGGAAGGAGTCAAGATGTTGAATGACTCGGGCTGGCTTGATGAGGACGGAAAGCCGACGAGTCCATTGGAAGATCTCGCGACTCGAAGCGAGATCCGCCTGGGCCAGCTCGTAAAGGAAAAGTACAAGACCGACTACTACATTCTCGACAAATTTCCGCGATCTGCCCGTCCTTTCTACACGATGCCTGATCCTACAGATGAGCGCTACACGAATTCCTTTGATATATTTGTTCGTTGTCAGGAGATTGTCTCCGGTAGCCAGCGTATCCACGAATCCAAGATGCTAGAAGAAAATATGAGGAAGGTGGGCATTGATCCTGCCGATATGGACGAATACATGGAAGGCTTCAGATGGGGGGCGCCGCCCCACGCTGGTGCTGGTATCGGCCTCGAAAGAATCGTTATGCTTATCCTCCAGCTTGGCAACATCCGGCTTGCCTCCATGTTCTTCCGAGATCCCAAGTCATTCCCTCCGAAGCCCACCGTTGAGAAGCTCCGTCACCCCGAAGCCGACACCTTACATCCGTCATGGCTACAGACAAAGAAGGAACCCGGCAACGTCACGGGTCTGCACGAGAAGGTCATGCCTCCTTTGGAGGACCTCATTGCCAACTACGGCGATGCCACGTCCACTTCTTGGGGTGACGAGCGCTACCAAATCTGGCGTCACCAGGAAACAGGTGCAGCTGTGTCTTATGTGCCTGTACATGGCCGTGCAATTCTTCCTGGAGATCCGCTATGCCATCCAAGTCAATTTTTCCGCGTCGTCTCGTCTTTCCTGTCCTGGTTGAAGAAGGAAACTAAGCTGAAGCCAATATGGATCTTGTGCGGACCGGAAATGGAGGAAGTACTTGGCGAACGTTTCGGGTGGAAGACCCTGTCTTGTGTCGCTGAAGAGCGTGTTGACACAGCAAAGAACGTCGCTGAACATGATGCTGAAGTCCAACGGAAGATTCGTCGTGCTCAGAGTGAGGGCGTTAAGGTCACCGACATTGATTGGAAAGAGCCGGTTCCGGAAGAATTGAAAGTCCGCGCAAACGAACGTGTCAAGGACTGGCTAGCGAACCGCAAAGGCACCCAGATACATTTGTCTAACATTGACCTCTTCCGCGACGAGAAGCATCGACGTTACTTCATCGCCGAAGATAAGGACGGCAAACTAGTTGGAATAGCAGTCATGGCAATGCTTGCACCAAGGCATGGCTGGCAAGCCAAGTACTCTCTTGATTTCCCCGATGCACCGGTATGTCCAGCTGCAGAACGCCTAACCTTCTGTCTCTGCCTTTACTGACCTGCTCTTAGTCTGGGACCATCGAATACCTCACGACACACGTCATCTCGGCCGCGAACAACTCTGGCATTAAGACGCTGACGTTCGGTGGTGGAGCAGCTGCGCATCTGACGCCTGGCCACCATCTGAGCGGCACCAAGGTCAAAATGCTGCAGGCAGCTTATGATAGTATCATGAAGCAGTTCCATCTTAACCGGAAGAGCGAGTTCAGGGCAAAGATGGGTGCAACGGAAGATCCTATTTGGATTTGCTATCCTAACGTAAGTTTTACACCTCATAAGATTGTGAAATGCAAACTAACATCTTGTGCAGCACGGTCTGGGCTCTAGTGGTATCAGAGCTATCATGGACTTCTTCAAGGATGAATGAGATAATTGTGATGTTGAATGTGAGGGTGCACAGGACGGCGAGGGATTGCGATGCTTTTGCCCCACAAGATTCCCCTAATTTGCAATGTCTATAGCCATAGGTTGCTAGCATACCCATCATACAACAGGGCTCCCGAATAGGCATCCAGAGCCAAACATAGGATAATTCAAGACTGCAAAAGCTACTGGTAGTGAATTGTAGCAAGTGAGTGTCCTGCTCATAGTGGATTGGAGGTCTCCCAAAAAACGTATCTGATGATGCCTTAGGCCAGAGCCTGCAAGGCTGTGAACACTCCCCTCCCAAAGATTACAAGTAAATCGGTGCACCTGCCGCCTTGGGTGAGATGACCCCGCCACCAATTCAGCTTGTTGCAACAGAAAAGGCCAACCGCATGAACCCACCACCCCTCACTTTTGATCCTGAATGCGTTCTAACACGAAAAGTTCTTTTCCTGCAATGTGTCTTAATGAACTTAATTGCTCCTATCCTGGAGAGGGCACCTTCAGAAATCGATAGCGTCGCGCAATGTGAAGAATGGCAAAGGATATCGCCATTGAAGGCAACACAGCGGAGGCTGGCGCCACCCAAATCAATAACGTCAATATCACACCTTGTAAGCCTCAGATGACGCTAATGATCCTTCAACGACAATATTGCGAATAAGAGCTGACGCGCAGATGCACACGTAGCTTACGATGCCGAGGAAGTAAATCATTGGTGCTTGCGGGCTCTGCGTTGTCCCGGACTCGCACGCAGTGAGAACTCGACTCCTCCAGAATAAGGATAAATTGTTGCGCAACTCGTTTGACTGGATCCTCACCAATCCAGAGTACATAAAATGGCGAAACCAGGACGATGTTGGGTTGCTTTGGATTAAAGGCGACGCAGGAAAAGGAAAGACCATGATGGTAATGGGCCTGGTTGAGGAGCTTTCAAGAGGGCTACAAAGCTCGACCATGCTTTGCTATTTCTTCTGCCAGGACGCAGACGACGAATTGAACACTGCAACCGCAATCGTTAAAGGCCTGATCTCGCGGCTAGTCATCCAGAAAGGAGCCCTCATGCGGCATTTGCGAAGGCGATGGGATACGGCAAAGGGAACATTTACCGAGGATACCAACTCTTTGCAAACACTCTGGAATATATTCTTGGAGATTCTCAGTGACCCAGGTCATGAGAAGGTCTACGTCGTTGTGGATGCACTTGATGAATGCGATGCTACACAGATGAGCCATCTGCTAAGACTTATCGTCAGGACGGGCCTTCACTCTCCATCCAGGATCAAATGGCTCTTGACGAGTCGGCCCCTAGACGGTGCCGAGTATCTGCTGCAGCTGGGACCGGATCAGCTGAAAGTCAGCCTTGAACTAAACTCGACCCATGTATCTATGGCAGTTCGAAATTACATCCGCTTCAAGGTTGACGAGTTGTCGAACCTCCAGGGATACAGCAGAGCGCGTCGAGCCGAGGTAGAATCTATTCTAACCCGGAAGGCAGAAGACACATTCTTATGGGTGAGCTTAGTGAGCAAAAGTCTTGAGGATGTGCCGGAGGCGGAAGCCGTGGCAAGTATCCAAAAGTTGCCTCCTGGCTTGCAGCCTCTGTATGACCGTATGATGCGGCAGATTAGGACTGGAAATCCGGAAACTGTGGCGATGTGCGAGCAAATACTTGGAACGATCACCCTAGCTTACCGCCCCCTGCATATGGAAGAGTTGGGACATATTGCGGGCTTGTCGGAAGATCTATGCGATGACCTGCGGTCTGTGGGCCATCTGGTAGACCAGTGTGCGTCATTCTTGACAGTGCGGAAGAACATTGTCTACTTTGTTCATCAATCAGCAAAGGATTATATGACCGTTGGCAGGGGGCAGGAAATTTTGACTTCACGACAAGACTATGGACACGACCAGGTGTCCTCCAGATGCCTCAATACCATGTCTAAACTTTTGAAGATCAACATTAGCGGATTGTCGACGCCTAGTTCTAAGGTTTCAGACGTGCCGCTGGAGCAAAGACAAGCTTTGGCTGCACAATTGGAGTATGCTTGCTGCTACTGGATGCAACATCTTGCCATGGTTGAGAAGACAACGCTTGCCGAGACCGCTCTTGCTGATCATGGAAAGGTAGACCAGTTCCTTAGGCAGATGCTGCTGCAATGGCTGGAGGCTCTTAGCCTAATCGGAAGAATATCAGAGGGTACCCAATTACTTAAGCTGCTAAGAGCCATAATTGATGTAAGCACTAAGACGTTGAGACTTGTTATGTTCGCTAGCTAACAAGAGACACGAACAGCCTAGGATAAATCATAAGCTCGATACTTTTGTTTATGACGCTGGTCGGTTCCTCATGCAGAACCGATCAAGGATAGAGCAGTGGCCCCTACAGATCTACAGCTCTGCATTGCTGTTCAGTCCGATACGAAGCCTGGTGAGGAACCAATATCTGGGCAAGATCCCCACGTGGATAAAGCGGAGCCCGAAGATTGAGCTGGATTGGGGTTCTTTACTACAGACGCTCGAAGGCCATTCAGGCGTTGTCAACGCAGTTGTGTTCTCACCGGATGGCAAGCTGGTCGCCTCTGCATCCAGGGACGAGACGGTCAGGCTGTGGGATACAGAAACAGGCGCCTTGCGCAGCACGCTCAAGGGTCATTCAGGGGGTGCCAACGCAGTTGTGTTCTCATCGGATGGCAAGCTGGTCGCTTCTGCATCCGGAGACCATACGGTCAGGCTGTGGGATACAGAGACAGGTACCTTGCGCAGCACGCTCAAGGGTCATCCAAGGGGTGTTAGCGCAGTTGTGTTCTCACCGGATGGCAACCTGGTTGCCTCTTCATCCGTGGTCCCCGGATCCTTGGACTATACGGTCGGGCTGTGGGATGCAGAAACAGGCGCCTTACGCAGCACGCTCAAGGGTCATTCATGGGGTGTCAGCGCAGTTGTGTTCTCACCGGATGGCAAGCTGGTCGCCTCTGCATCCTGGGACTGGGCGGTCAAGCTGTGGGATACAGAGACAGGCGCCTTACGTAGCATGCTCAAGGGTCATTCAGAGGGAGTCACCGCAGTTGCGTTCTCACCGGATGGCAAGCTGGTCGCCTCTGCCTCCTGGGACAAGACGGTTAGGCTGTGGGATGTAGAGATAGGCGCCTTACGTAGCATGCTCGAGGGTCATTCAGGGGGTGTCGAAGCAGTTGCGCTCTCACCGGATGGCAAGCTGGTCGCCTCTGCATCCTGGGACAAGACGGTTAGGCTGTGGGATGTAGAGATAGGCGCCTTATGTAGCATGCTCGAGGGTCATTCAGGCGGTGTCGAAGCAGTTGCGCTCTCACCGGATGGCAAGCTGGTCGCCTCTGCCTCCTGGGACAAGACGGTCAGGCTGTGGGATACAGAGACGGGCGCTTTGCGCAGCACGCTCGAGGGTCATTCAGGGCGTGTCAACGCAGTTGTGTTCTCACCGGATGGCAAGCTGGTCGCTTCTGCATCCGGAGACTATACGGTCAGGCTGTGGGATGCAGAGACAGGCACCTTGCGCAGCACGCTCAAGGGTCCTTCATGGGAAGTCAGCGCAGTTGTGTTCTCACCGGATGGCAAGCTGGTCGCCTCTGCATGGTGGGACAAGACGGTCATGCTGTGGGATGTAAAGACAGGCGCCTTACGCAGCACGCTCAAGGGTCATTCAGAGCGAGTCAACGCAGTTGTGTTCTCACCGGATGGCAAGCTGGTCGCTTCTGCATCGTGGGACAAGACGGTCAGGCTGTGGGATGCAGAAAAAGTCCTCTCCATCACCGAGTGGCACAAAACAGTTCGATTGATGACGACTCGTGCATCCCCTGCGATCAAAGTGATCGACCTTCCGGCTCCAGCCAGCTATTTAACGTTCTCGGCGGATGGGACGCACCTTGCTTCGGATCAAGGGTATTTCGAGCTAGGGCAAGGCCCTCGGTCAGTATGCCTGGCCCTGCAGTCATCCGGTCTGCTGTATATCAAACAGCAGTGGCTTTCGTACGGGGTAACGGATATTCTATGGCTCCCTCCGGAGTACAGACCAACTTGTTACGACGTCAGGGGCAATCATATCGCCTTAGGCCTTGCATCTGGTCGAGTTATGTTCATGGAGATAGACACGGCGGATGTGGGAGGTCCTAAACATCGTGGGGGATGTCAGTGATGCTCAGGGAATCAAATTGGAAAAGGTGTTCAATGTTGAAACCAGCCACTTACGATGTATAGCTCTCTGCCTGCCTAGACAGTCCTCGAACAAAAACGCTCATTCAACCATTCAACATAGGTGGAACCGGCGAACAGTAGCATCTGGAAGTGCTCAATGGGGCTAAAACAAATGGCCAGGCAGCAGCGTTGCTTCTGCTTAGGCGTGCTGGTGTGAGTTGCAGGTGAAGGATTACCCCGGCGGGAATCAGCAGCTCACCCACCCGGCTCGCGCGAGCTCAAGGCGGCAACTCGCACCCGCCAGAACGGGATGGCCAAACAACCCCCAAGTTCTGCTCTCCCCCTTCTCCTCCGGAAGGTACAAGTAGTTCTGGGTATGGACGCGCTTAAGGTAATGTTTGCAGGCAATGCCATAACGGACAAAAACTGAGTGGTGACACTCTCCTGAATGTCTGTTAGTGTTGAAGGTGCCAAGCCTTTAGTCATGTGACGCTTCGCAACCGCTTTCAAAAATTCTCGCCGCCAAGCCTTAGCCCCGAATAGGCGATAACGGGTCGTTGTAGGCTCTGGCCGGCCCCCGCTTGGCCCCCCAGGCCTCTGTGAACCAGATCTAGGCTTCCCTTGGCATAGGGGGGCCTGCTGGAGCCTGCTCAGGGCTTGGCGGCAAAAACTTTTGAATGCGACCTCCGTACAAAGGCCCGATGGATAGAGTCAAGGAGGAGGAGGAGGATATTGTCGTCGTATGGTAGTGTGAAATTGAGAAGGCTTGACTTTTGAGCAGGTATTATGTCATCTGTCCGGCAGGCAGATTTCATCTCCTAGGCTAGGTTCTACATACGACGCAAAGACTACAAGCCACAAAGGCATGATGCCTCAAGGTGTGATGCCTCAAAGGCTGCTGATGCCACAAAGCTGTGATGCACAAAGTTGTGATCACTCTCGCTCTTAGCCTCAGATGTAACTTCTTGAGGGCCCTGATAGTTGCCAGCTGATCGCCGGAAATCTATTGCCCGTAAATGCAGGTACATCAATGTTGCTCGGCTCCGAACATGGCCTCATTTTCGTGATCAAATGCCCCATACCAATGCGCTGTCTCCCCCAGGTGGCACCTACTGCCTCCCACGAATACCTGTTCTGCCTCCTACGAGTACCTGCCACCGACCCCGGCCTCCTCGACTTCGCGGCCTGCTCAAAGAAGTACCTGAGATATTGTATTATGGGCTGCTTTACCACAGCCGACTTCCTTTCCGGCTGCCATTCCTACCTCAGCATAATAACCAGGTCAAGCAGTGGTCCAAAGATTGGCGGTGGCGAAGTTTGTATATTTCATATACCGAGGAATAACTTCCTGCAAAAAGCGCTTTGCGCCAAAGGTAGGGGACGTTTAGACGACACTTTCGGGAATCGCTTCGAGGTCCACCGATTCTATACTAGCAATGGAGTCTTGCGCGAGGACGACAGGCAGTTCTAACCGATGAGACGGCAGCTGGTAGATCTCCACGTTATCGTCAGACACGGCGGTCTCTCTTTGGGAACGCCGTGGTGTAGTCAATGCAATTGGGGACGTGGCACCTAGAAACGACACCGTCGTGGAAGCCAATTTCGGCCGCGCAGGTCGGGGTCCCAAAATGGACCCCAAGCGAGTCGATTGGTCGAGCGGACGGCGGTGGGTGAGGGTGAGTGGAGGGTATTTGAGAGGAATTACTAATGCGAGGTCAGCCTGTCCATAAAGATTTTGCGGGGACCTAGCGCGTCAGAATACCGTCGCACATCTGTCCCAGCTCCAGCTAGGTTCGGCGTTGTCGCATATGGGTTTCAGTCATCGTCGTAGTGTCCTAAAGGCCACTATTTAGGGCGCTGCACGGTCTGCTCGGGTACCAGCGCTCGTCGGCCTTGTTTCGGCTTGTCTGTCTGTCGCCTGTCTGTCCGTCGCTTTTCTGTCGATTGCTTGTGCTTCTTTTCCCCACCCACCTTCCGTCACTTGTAGATAGTTTAGATAGTGACCTCTGGTACCGTTCTGGATGCGGAGCTGCTGCTTCGGCTTCGAGCAGTGCCGAGGCCGTTGGGGCAGTCTTTTCGGCAGCTTTTCACCACGCGGAGCGCGCTCCAAGGGTGACCAGCAGCCTGACGGCCGAGTCACCCATAATCAGAAGCTTCAAACATCCTCGGTGTCGATATAGGGATTCTTACTACCCGTGTCCTGCGCGCAAGGAAGACTCGTAAAATGCAGGGTCCCAACCAGCAACCTTTCTCTCCTTCGGCATTTGCCAGGCCTTCTACTAGGAAACGAATGTTAGAAGAAGCAAAGATCTAACTCGCAACTTGCTAACCATTTCGAGCCCAGCCATTATAGTCTCGAAAGCGATATCTGTATGGGTCTGTGCCTTGCTACGCTCCATAATGCAGCAGTGCAATGAATCCACGGCTGCGGTGGCTAATTTGTCGTTTTGGCCGCTTAGCGCATTCAGCATTTAGCGCATTCTCGAAAATCAAAATTCTCCCGTATGTCATACACATTCACAGGCAAACT
>Ga0335072_10008688_pt1 | contig 14703 bp, 14 predicted proteins | sample Lox_Sample_21_FD_206725 | JGI IMG/M metagenome (GOLD analysis project Ga0335072, IMG submission 206725) | Soil microbial communities from Loxahatchee National Wildlife Refuge, Florida, United States - Lox_Sample_2.1 | ecosystem: Environmental > Terrestrial > Soil > Wetlands | place: USA... | reverse complement strand
AGAACCGACTGTGGTCGAATCTTGCGCAATTAACTCTGACCCGATTGGAACCAGACTGTATGGATCAGACAAGCAAGAGTCCAATAGGTGAGAGGTGGGTAAATTTGGGTCGGACGAAACTGGGGCAGATAACACCGGATCTGATGAATCCGGTTTGGCCCCTGGGTCTGCTCCCGCAGAAGAGAGCTCGACGGTTGAGGGCGAAGGAGTGGTTGAGCGGCTCGCAGAAGTGGAGAGAGCGACGGAAACGTTGCCGCCGAGATCTTCTGAGCCTGATATTGGAGAGAGATTCGATGATGATGACGATCCCCCGGTTGAAAGAGCTTCTATTGGGACCGGAGTTGCCTGAGGAACCACTGAGGGAACTGATGGACCTTCGAAACCATTCTCGACCGCATCCTGCACGGAAGGTATCAGGACGGGAGGGCTGGCAATTGCCGCTTGGGAGGAGATCAACCGTGCAGTCGCGCTAGCCGGAGCGGGCGTGGAGGCATTAGCAGATCTCCCCGAGTCAGCCATCCCGTTTCCGGAACTCGCAGTCACGAGGGAACCGACGTTCTGATTGAGATTAGCCGCGGAGGAATTCAGATCACTGTCGCTCGCTTGTCGCGCAATGTTCAACGAAGAGATCGTCAACGGAGAAGCTGACAGAAAAGGGGTGTCCGGGATAAGGACTGCGGACATCAAAACGACATTCGTATTAGGGGGTGCCGGACCTGCGCCAGCTTTTCGAGTCAGCGAACTCTTGTTTTCGTTCTTTTCCAAAGGGTAGGAGGCCTTCAGGGAACGATCGAGGGATGCCGGCGTTTCGGAGGAAAGTTGCAATCCGTAAGCGGACTTAAACGACGTGCCGTCTGCCAGAGAATTGTTGCGAGGCAAGGACGCGCTGGAAAACAGACTGGCGACAGTTGCTTGGCCTTCAGAGATGGTCGTGGGCTGAATTCCGGTATTCACGCGCAGCGCTCTCGCATACTCGTGCTGTACTGTGCATGTCGGGCGCCAAAACGGGGAAAATTAGATCGCGACGGGAAGAGCAACGGAATCAAGCAATTTAGAATTCTGCCGATGATGAAATGGAAAATGCCCGCTCGATGGCGCTGGGCAAGGCCTGCCCAGCTGGGCAAGAATTAGCTATTGAGTTTGGCCAATCGTTCGTGGGCGCTTCGCAGAAGAAACATTTCATCGAGGTCTCGTTGCTCGCGTCGCGCCAGATCCTTCTGATAATCGCGAAACCTGCGTTCTCGAAGGGTCTCGACCATCTCCCGCTGGCGGCGTACGTGTTCGAATAATCGTTGCTGCTCATCTCGGATTTTCTGTACTCGCAAGTATTCTTGAGCGAGCACATTCCGCTGTTTCGCCAGTTCGGCTTGGCACAATAATCCGAAGCGCAACTCGGCTGCAGTGGCGCCATCGCTCATCTGGCGCGCTGCTTGGGAGCGCATCTGTTCCCCACGATGATCCACCAAATCGATCAGATGACGCAGCTTCGCAATTTGCTGGTTAGCAGCACGTAGTCGGAGTTCCTGCTGATGTTCCAGGCTCTGCCGCAGACGCAAGACCGCATCCAATGAAAAATGAAAGGACATGACTACGTAGGTAACGCCAACAGTTTGACGATGGTGTCGGAGAAATTGACAGTTTCTTGCGGTTTCTGCGTCAGGAACCGGTTTAATTCAGGGATAAGTGCCAGCGCTTTATCGAGCGTGGGGTCGCTCCCCTTCTGATACGCCCCAATGCGGATGAGATCCTCCGAAGCCGTATAGGCTGCCAGCAGGCGGCGCAACTCGTGGGCTTTCTCAAGGTGTTTCGGAGCGCATACGGCAGGCATCAATCGGCTGACGCTGTCGAGAACGGCGATCGGAGGATAATGGCTGCGGACTGCGAGTTTTCGATCCAGCATGATATGACCATCGAGAAGCGCCCGGGAGCCATCGACCAAGGGGTCTTGTTCATCGTCGCCTTCCATGAGAACGGTGTAGAAGGCAGTAATGCTCCCGGTGCTGAACTTTCCGGCACGCTCAAGGAGGCGAGCTAGCATGGCAAAGCAGGACGGAGTATAGCCCTTCGCTGTCGGAGGTTCGCCCGCCGCCAATCCAATTTCCCGCTGTGCCATGGCCAAACGAGTGAGAGAGTCCACCACCAGCAATACGTTTTTCCCCTGGCTGCAGAAATACTCTGCAACGGCAGTTGCGGCTAATGCGGCGCGAATGCGCAGTACCGGAGATTGGTCCGAGGTAGAGACCACCACTACGGAGCGCTTCCGTCCTTCTTCTCCCAGATTTTCGAGGAATTCGCGCACCTCGCGACCGCGCTCACCCACCAGTCCAAGCACGGTAAGATCCGCTTCTGTGTTGCGCGCCATCATGCCAATCAGTGTGCTTTTGCCGACGCCGCTTCCGCCAAAGATGCCGATGCGCTGGCCGCGGCCGCAGGTCAGGAATGCGTCGACTACGCGGATACCGCAGCTGATCGGATCCCGAATCGGGAGCCGCGCGAGCGGCAGCGGGGCGGGCGGGTCGAGTGGGCGGTACTCCCGCGCGCGATAAGAGCCCAATGCATCGAGCGGAGCGCCTCCGCCGTTGAGTACGCGACCCACCATATCCGAGCCTGCGCGCAAGCTGGCATGTTCGCCCCAGGTCACGAGACGGTCGCCACGCCGGACTCCTCGCGGAATCTCCAGCGGCATCGATAGAACGGTCGAGCCGCGGAAGCCAACGATCTCCCCCGGCAACTCGCGTCCGCTGGCGTCGTGAATCTGGCAGATTTCTCCCACCGAGCAGAACGGTCCTTCCGATTCGACTAGCGATCCGACCACCTGGGTGACGCGTCCTTGCCAGCGTAAGCTGGAGTAGGATCCCAGCCGCGCCAGATAGGGTGCAAGAGAAAAGTCGGAACTCATAGGATATTTTTCGGCCGCGCCGCGACCAGATCCATCAATCCCTGCTCGATTTCCTTCAACTGCACTTCCAGTCCCAGTACTGTGCTTCCCATCGAAGTTTCCAGGCTGCAGCGATCGGGCGGCTGAGCCGGGTCTTCGATGATTTCCGGCATATCTTCCGGTTCGAGGCGGGCGGAAAGATAACGCCGCCATTCTGCAGCGATCTGCGGGTGGATGCGCAATTTAACGTTGGTTGCGCCATCGATGTTCTCCAGCTCAACCCGGACGATTCCGGCCAGCAACAGTGGGTCGACCTGGGCCTCGCGGTGCAGAATCTTGCGGGCAATACTCAACGCCAGCTGAACCACTTCGGATTCGACCTTTTCAAAGTAAGTGGCGCGATCGCGACTGAATCCGGTGATAGCGTCGACCACTCGGGTCCGTTCCTGGGAAAGTTTCTCTTCAAACAATTTTTGTGCGCTTGCCAGCCCTTCCTGGCGAGCTTGGGCGAGCGCTCGTGGCTCGCTGGCGTCTTCGATGAGGGACGATGATTCCGCTGCCGAGATGGCAGCCCGGCCCGCAGGAAGCTGGTGGTAGGGAAATGGCCGCAGTTCGGGTGCTGTTGCGGGTTCGCTCCGACCGTCCAGGCGCGATCCGGACTTAAGTGACGTATTCATCGTCGCCTTCCGCAGACAGCGTCAGTTTGCCCTCGGCTTCCAGTTTCCGCGCCGCCGCCACAACTTCCATCTGCGCCTTGTGCACCTCGCGCGATTTGACCGGACCGAGCACATCCATGTCTTCCTTGAGCATTTCGACAGCGCGCGATGACATCGATTTGAAGATGTAACTCTTCAGCTCCTCGCTGGCCCCGCGCAGGGCGGTGGCCAGGGTTTTTTTGTCCAGCTGTCCGAGCAGTTCCCGGATGCCGGCTTCCGGGACGGTCAGCAGGTCCTCAAAGGTGAACATCAGGTTGCGAATAGAGAGCGCCAGCTTGGGATCTTCCTTTTCGATCCCTTCGAGGATGATCTTTGCGGTATTGATTTCCAGCCGGTTCATCACGTCAGCGACCCCGCGCAGTCCGGCGTAAGCTCGTCGGCTTTGTTCTCCCAGAGCCTCCAGCCGCTTGTGCAACACCAGCGAAACCCGTTCTGCCATCTCCGGAGAAAACTGCCGCAGCTGCGCCAGCCGTTTGATCGCTTCCGAGCGGACTTCTTCGGGAAGGCGCATCAGCAGCGCCGAAGCCTGCCGAGCCTCGAGGTGAGCAAGAATCAGAGCGATGGTCTGCGGATGTTCGCTCTCGATGAATTTTGCCAACTGCTGCGGATCGGCCTTGCGCAACGAGTCCAGCTTGCCTGCGCTCATCTCTGCCGTGAGCGACACTTGCCGCAACAATTCGTCCGCTCCTTCTTCTCCAAAGGCTTTGACCAGCAGTTTCTGCGCGTATTCTTTTCCGCCCTGCAAAACATACTCTCCGGCGCGCACCAGCCGTTCGAATTCTTCCAGCACCGCAACGGAAGTGGCCGCGTCCACTGAGCCCAGGCCCGCAATCTCCTGGCTGACGCGCTCCACATCACGCGGAGAAAGATGGCGATAAACCGTGCAAGCGGCGTCCTCGCCCAACATAAGCATCAGAATGGCGGCCTTGCGCAGGCCGGGATGCGAGCCAGGCGCGCCGATCATTTTCCGTCCTCCTGCTGCACCCAGCCCTGAATCAGGCGGCTGGCACTTTCAGGTTCCGCTTTGACTTTGTCGCTGAGCAGACGTTTGAGCTGGCCGGCGCGATTCCCCCCTTCAGTCAGGGCTTGAGGGCTACCCTCGGCGGAGCCGACCGCTGAGGGGGAAGAGAGTTGAGCCGCAAGTTTGTCCGGAAGTTCTCGGAAAGCCTTGAGCGCCTGTTTCTTCACGGGACGAAGAATCAGCCAATAGGTAACGAGGAACAGCGCAGCCAGCCCGAGATAGCGAAATGCCCAGTTCCAGGGCTCGATCAGGCTGCGAATCCGTTCGATCTTCGCGGGAGGCGGGGGCGATTCCGGCGTGGCCTCCTGGAAAGAAAGATTTTCCACCGCCAGCACATCGCCTCGTTGTGCATCGATCCCAATGGCTGCCTGAGCCAGCAGCTCAATCTGCTTCATCTCCTCCGGAGTGCGCTTGCGGCGGCTGGTCTTTGGGTGGTTTCCCTGCTGGCTGGTTTCGACGGCGTCGTCGATCAGGACCGCGGCCGCGATCCGGCGCACGCGTCCGGGCGGTTCCACGCTATGGTGAAGGCTTTTGCTGACCGCATAGGTCGTGGCGTCCGAGCGGGAACTGGCCTGCTCCGCGCCGTTCGTTACAGCCGGGGTGCCATTGCCGGAGGGTACGTTGCTCGCCGTCCCCGGCACGCCCGCGGGAGCGGCACCCGTAGAGTTTTCTTCGGAATGCTCCTGGGTCAGCGTTACCGGAGTCTTGGGATCGTAGGTTTCCTGAGTATCTTCACTGCTGCCGAGTTCGTATTCGACATGCACGCTGGCGCGGACATGATCGGCGCCGACGATTGGTTCAAGCGTGCTGACCAATGTCTTGGCGAGTTCTTCGTCGAGGCCGTAAGCGTGTCCATTCATGCCCTCGCGATTGTCGAGCAGCGGAGTATTGCTGTCGGCATCGACTACCGTGACATTTTCCGGATGCAAGCGGTCAACCGCGCTGGCCACCAGTTGCTGAATGGCCCGCTGCGCGGGCTCGGAAAGTTGCCCGCCTCGTGTCTTTACAATGACGGCGGCTTTGGCGTCGTGTTGTTGTTCGGTGAACAACGATTCCTGCGGCATGACCAGGTGGACGCGAACTGCCTGGACCTCGCTCAAGGTGGCCAGCGTGCGTTCGAGTTCTCCCTCCAACGCCCGCTGATAATTCACTTTCTCGGTGAAGTCCGACCCGGCCCAGTTCGGCGTATCGAAGAGTTCAAATCCGAGACGTGCGCTGCGCGGCAAGCCGGCGGCGGCGGTTTCCAGGCGGCTGGCGTCTAACTTGTCTTCCGGCACCAGCAGGCTTCCACCGTCGGCGGAAATCTGGTGGGGAATGTTTTTCGCGGCCAGGCGGCTGGCGAGATTCTGCGCCTCTTCCGAGCGAAGGCCGGAATACAAAGTGACGAATTTAGGCTGTCCCAGAAGAGCCACGAAGATCCATAGAATCGCGCCGACCATGGCCGCACCAGATGCCAGCAGCAGACGCTGCTGGAGCGTCAGGCCACGAAAAAACTGGCTGAGCCGTTCCAGAACATCGTTGGCGGATCGGGGAGTTTCGGCCATAGCGGATCAGTTCGAGCACAGTTCAGAATTGCATGCGCGAAATCTCCTCGTAAGCGGAGACGATTTTGTTTCTCACCTGCATCATCAGTTGGAAACTCAAATCGGCTTTTTCCACCGCGATCATCGCACTGTGCACGTCGGTGCCGTTTCCGGATAGCACCCCGGCTACTTTGGTTTCGGCCTGACTCTGCAGTTGCTCGATGTCCTCGATGGCGCTGTGCAGAACATCGCGAAACCCCGTTTCCGCGTCGCCCGGAGCGGGCAGGGTGGTTGCGTCAACGTCGGCCGGCAGGATGCGTAAAGAAGAGATCGGGTTCATGGCGGGCTCTCCTCACCTGGCGAATCGTCAGCTCAGAATCTGCAACGATTGCTGGATCATGTTCTTGGCCGCCTGAACGGCGGCGGCGTTCAGCTGATACGCTCGCACGGCACTGAGCAAGTCCGTCATCTCCATCACCGGGTTGACATTGGGATAAGTGACGTAGCCGGAGCTGTCGGCATCGGGATGGCCCGGTTCATAACGCCTGGGCAAAGGAGACGCGTCATCCACCACGCGCTCCACCCGGACGCCCGCTTGATTTTCCGTGCGCAGGCTCGTCAGCAGCAGGGGAAAGCGCGGCATGGGCTGGGCGCGAAATACCAATAGTTGCCGCCGATAAGCGCCGCCTTGCGCAGTGTGCGTGGTTTCGGCATTGGCCATGTTGGCGGAAACCACTTCAGCCCGCCACCGTTCTGCCGAGAGTGCCGAGCCGCTGACTTCGAGCATGCCGAACAGGTTCATGACGATGTTCCTCCAGAGTTGATCGCGGTCGAAATCAGATGAAACTGATCCTTCAACAACTGCGTGCCCAGGTTGTATTTCATCTGGGTTTCGGCCAGCAGCAGGCTTTCCCGCTCGACGCTGACATTGTTCCCGTCGGGACGCCTCAGCAGCCCGTGGACCGGTTTCGCGACCGGTGAAAAGGAGGCGGGCATCAGGCTTGCGCCTATCTGCTCATTTTCTGCCTCGGCAGCTGCGCGCCCCTCTGCTGCTGCGGCGCGCTCGAGTTCGGCGCGGAAGTCCAGATCGCGCGTCTGGTAGCCGGGAGTGTCGATGTTGGCCAGGTTCGTCGTAATCAGCTTGTAGCGGGCTACGTCTACGTCGAGAAAACGGCTCAGCGCTTCCGTCATCGTGCTGTCGATCATTTTGTTGGCCATGTTTGCCTCCGCTCACTATTGCCGGTTTTTTCACGCATCTTCAATCGTGGGCATAGCCGTTCCAGCTCGGCAGCCCGTAGCTGCGGATCTTGTTGCGCACGGTGCGAAGGCTCACCCCAAGCAGCTCCGCCGCCCGCGAGCGATTGCCGCCGGTGGCTTCGAGCGTGATCTCCACCAGCTTGCGTTCCATGTCTTCCAGAGACACGCCGGGCCGCAGCCACCTCAAGTCCGCGGGAGCTGTGCAAAGCGGCTGGCATAATGAGTCCTCCAGTGCATCCGGAGAAATCTCCGGACCAGTGGCCAGGGCTACGGCACGGCGCATGCAATTTGCCAGTTCCCGCACGTTCCCCGGCCAGGAGTGATTCTCAATGCGGATCAGAAGCGCCTCCGAAAGGCGGAGCTCTTTGTCCGCCGGCATGAAGCGGCGGACGAAGTACTGCGCGAGCGGCCGAATATCTTCGCGGCGCTCACGTAATGGGGGAAGGGCTAAAGAAATCACATTCAAACGGTAATAAAGATCGGCGCGGAACCTGCCCGCGTGCACCATCTGGCCCAAGGCGCAGTTGGTGGTGGCGATAATCCGCAGATTCACCCGTTGCGGCCGGGTATCGCCGAGGCGGTCAAACTCTCGTTCCTGCAGAACCCGCAGCAGCTTCGGCTGCAGGGTCAGCGGCATCTCGCCGATTTCATCGAGCAACAAGGAGCCGCCATGCGCCAGTTCAAATTTGCCGGGCTTCACCGCGACGGCGCCGGTGAATGCTCCCTTGGCGTAACCGAAAAGCTCACTTTCGAGCAAGGATTCGGGGAAAGCAGCGCAGTTCACCGCAACGAAAGGACGATCACATCGGGAACTGAGGCGATGGATCAGCCGGGCCACCAGTTCCTTGCCAGTGCCACTTTCAGCTTCTATCAAGACGTCGGCATCGCTCGCTGCCGCTTGGCGGGCACGAGCGAGCGCGCGCAACCACGGGGGCGATTGCCCGACCAGTTCCGCACAATCTTGTTTGCCGCATTCCTTTCCCGCAGAATCGGTTCCCACAGAATCTGGCAGGTGATGCTGCGCGAGGATGCGTTGCGCCGTTTGCTCCAACTGCTCAAACGAGACAGGCTTCACCAGATAATCACAGGCGCCATCCTTGACGGCGGTCACTGCTTCTGGCACGCTGGCGAACGCGGTAAGCAGAATCACTCCCGTTTGCGGAGCCAGCTTGCGCGCCTGGCGCATGAGAAAAAGACCATTTTCGCCCGGCATGCGCACATCAGTGACGATCAAGGGATGCAGGCCGCAGCGGAATTTCTCCAGACCGTCCGCGGCCGAGACCGCCGTCTCCGGCCGCCACCCACGGCGTAGAAAGCGAGCCTCGAGCGCCGCGCGCATTCCCGGATCATCGTCCACGAGGAGAACTCGGTTCATATTGCCTTCTCTTGTTCTCTTTCGTCGCTATTTTCCGCGTTCGTCGCGGCTTCGTCCGTCTTGGCGGCAAGCGGGAGCGTGACGGTAAAGATCGCCCCCGCTCCCGGACGTGTACCTGCGGCGATGGTTCCACCATGCTGTTCAACGATCTTGCGGCATACGGAGAGACCAAGCCCCGGACTGTCGCTCTCAGTGGTGGATCCCGGCTGAAACAGCTTCGGCAGAAGCCTGGCCGGGATGCCCGGCCCGGTGTCAGCTACTCTCAGAATGACGCCATTTCGTTCCTGATTCCTGTGGCCAGCGAGCTCCACCCAGCCGCCCTGAGGCATGGCGCGCACGGCGTTGAGAAGCAGATTCAGCAGTACCTGTTCGAGACGATGGCGATCCGCCCACAGCAACACGCCTCCCACATCATTTTGCAAACTGAATACCACGGATGACTGCCGGGCCAGAGGCGAGAAAAAATCCCGCGCCCACTCCAACAATTGGCCCATATCCAGCCGTGTGCACTGTAGTTCTGGACCGCCGTGAAAATGCAAAACGTTGTTGACCGTGGCCGCCAGGGTCCGCAGGCCCGCCTGAATGTGCTCGACCGAGGCGCGGGATTCCGCGTCAAGCCGGGATTCCGCCAGAAGCCCGGCAAAAAGTTCCAGGCTGGCCAAGGGGTTGCGGATCTCATGGGCGAGAACCGTGGAGATTTCCGCCAGGTCTCGAGCGCGCCGAAGCTTCTCCTGAGCTGCTTCCAGATGCCGGTGTTCACTCACATCCCGCAGGATGTAGACGGATTCGTCACCCGCAATTGAGGCATGTCGTGCCGTCAGCCACAATACTTCGTCCTCGCCTCCAGCGATGCGGATCTCTTCTTCGCGCTCGTGGTGGCGGCTTCGTGCGAGGAGTTCTTGAAAGCTGTTATCGAGCGTCGAAACAGTCTTCGAAATTTCCCCCGAATGCGCCGCCCTATGCAGCAGGCGATTGGCCGCCGGATTTGCCCGGAGGATCGTTCCGTCTTCGGCCACGACCAGGACCCCGCACGGCAGTCCTTCGAGAATGCAATCGAGGTGTTGCCGCATATTGCGGTTCTCTTCCAGGCTGAGGGCCAAATCTGAATTGCTTTTTTCCAGTTCCCGGCGGAGACGTTCGACTTCGCCATGCAGGACGCCATAAGAATGTTCGAGTGACTGGGCGGCCTGGGAGAAGGAACGAAATGCCCGCAGCAGAAATTGCTGGTCCTGTCCCGGAGCGAGGCTCGGATCATTCGCAGCACCGGCTGTCGCCAAGAGGATCCCGGATCTGGCCGCAGCCGCGGTGAGATCCCGAGTTGGGTTAGGCAAGGAACTCATACCCATAGGCAAGATTTGCACGGCTGGTGCCAGAGCGGTGTGGCACTGTCTGAAATGTTTCTTAGGGAGAGTGGCCGAATGAATCGGCGGCTCGTGTGATTACGTTAGAGAGGAACAATTCTTGTTTTGAGAGGAGGCAAAGAATAAATGTTCTGACAGAACCGTATCAGCATTCTCCACCAGAATCGAGGCGCGCTCCATGACGTGCTGCAGTTCCCGCACATTGCCGGGCCACGAATAGTCGTGCAACATGCGCAAGGCCCCCTCGCTCAACCGGGGCGTTGCCAGCTGCATCGCAGCCGCCATGCAGGCAAGGAAATGTTCTGCCAGCGGAATGATGTCTGAGCGCCTTTCTGCCAATGTCGGAAGCTCGACGGGAAAGGCCGAAAGCCGGTAGAAAAGGTCCTGACGGAACTCGCGTTTTTGAGCGCGTCCGGCAAGATCGACATTGCTGGCGGCAACCACCCGCACATCTACTCGCGAGACTTCCGAAGTGCCCAGGCGCTGAACTTCCTTCTGCTCCAGAAAGCGCAGCAACTTGGCTTGCATCCCTAAAGGCAATTCGCTGACTTCATCGAGAAAGAGGGTTCCACCGTGTGCGGCTGGAATCCTGCCCACCTGAGATTGCACCGCTCCGGTAAAAGCCCCGCGCGTATATCCAAATAATTCTGACTCGAGCAAGGTTTCGGGGATGGCCGCACAGTTCACCACCACCATTGGCTTTGCGGCCCGTGGACTGAGCGCGTGAATCGCTCGAGCGACTAATTCCTTTCCGGTTCCGGTAGCTCCTGCGATCAATACTGTGGTGGGCCGCGATGCCACCAGTCGAACCATCTGATAAACACGCTGCATCGACCGGCTGGTACCAATCATGCCAGGCAAAGGCTCTACGACATGGTTTTCGTTCAAGGCTGCGTCGGCTTGAGGATTGCTGATGGCCTGTATTCGATGCTCGGTTTCCTGGGGTGTAAATTCATCCGTCGCCGAATCCGAATCCAGCAGCACCACTCGGGTTGCCGGAAAACGCTGCGCAATGATCGCCTTGACCTCTTCCGCGTCGAGATCGGGAAGGCTGCGGTCGAGAAAAAGAACCTGCCAGTCGCCATGCTCGAGTTTCGCCAGTGCATCCGCGCCGCCGGTAGCGTGTTGCACAGGACGGCAACGGCCATTCAAGCGATGCAGCAGTTGCTGCCGGAGTTCGCTGTTGGGACTGGCGATCAGCGCCGCACCCGATGCGGGATAGAACGGCAATGCATGGCCGGTATTCATGTCAAACTCCCTAATGGCACTGACTGAGAATTGAGCCACGGATCAGCACATAGTCAATGTGCACACCCGCGTGTCGTCTTCCTGCGAATCCGTCCATTGCCCGCCGGCTTGTTGCCAGCCTGCCTGCGCAATTAGTACCCCAACCTCGGCTCTCGGGAGGGGTGCATTATACGAAGCGTCCGCCCGTTTCCAGCAAATCGCCACAGAATCATGACGGTCGGCAGGAGCTGAAACTCTTATCGTAGTGCCTTCCTTGGCCAAGGCCACGACCGAGTCCAGGAGGCGAAACAGAACTCGACTGAGCTGGTCCGGATTGGCGACGATCGTCAGCGCCGTCTCGCACTCGAATTCGAACTGCAGCTGTTTGACTTCGGCAACGGGCGCCAATTCACTAATCGTGGACCGGAGCAAATTGTCCAGATCCACGGGCCGTGCGCCCTCGTTTGCTCCGAACCATGAGACATCGGAAAGTTCGCGTAGGGCTTCGGCCAGCAGTCGCATTCTGGCAGTGAGTTCCAATCCCTCGCGCAATGTGCGGAGAATCTCTTCTTGCTTTCTTGGACGGGTTACCGCCAGCTCTAAGGCACACTGCAAACCGGTCAGCGGCTGATTGAGAGCGTGCAGTAGTTGACGCATGGGGCTCTGGGGGTCGGACTGAGAACCCTGCGAAGGAGAAAGCTGAGTTCTTGTGCTCCTCACCGCTTGACCTCAGAGGTTTCCTCAAGGACTGTTGGGTCCGTAGCCTGTGGTTGTTGATTCGCAGAAGGACCGCTGAGCTCATAACCAACACCGCGCGCTGTATGAATCAGCTTGATGGGGTGCCCGTCATCGATCTTGCGCCGCAGATAGTTGATGTATACGTCGACTACATTCGTGGTGGTATCGAAGGTCAGATTCCACACGTGCTCGATGATCATAGAGCGCGTGACCCTCCGGCCCGCATTGCGCATCAGGTATTCGAGAAGCGCGAATTCCTTGGTCGTGAGTTCGATTCTCTGACCAGCACGCTCCACCCGGCGCTCCACCCGGTCAAGCTTGAGATCGGCTACCTGCAGTATCGATTCTGACGGCAGATGACTGCGCCGCAGAAGAGCCCGCAACCGTGCGGACAGTTCACTGAAGGAGAATGGTTTGGCGAGGTAATCGTCAGCGCCTGTATCCAGACACTGCACCCGGTCTTCGACGCGATTGCGCTGCGTCAACACCAGCACCGGGAGCGTCGGTTTTTTCGACCGTAGATGGCGCAGAACCGATACTCCATCGAGCCTCGGTAGGTTTAAGTCTAAAATTACAATGTCGTATTCCGATTCTGTAGCTAATTGGCGAGCCTGTTCGCCATCGGGTACCTGTTCGACGGAGTAGTTCTCACTTTCTAGGCCTTGACGAACAAATTTGGCTAGAGCCTCATCATCTTCCGCAAGAAGAATTCGCATAATCGTGAACCGCCCTTAATTCAACAGTCCAGTCTAGTTAGAACTCACTCAAACGCAGCAGAAACCATGCACATACAAAGGTATGTGGGTGCAGAAACGGTATTGGATTTCAAATCGGATCGCCGGCGGTAGAGAACCTTACCGGCCAATTCCACCGTCGGCGGGGACCGGCGATAATCGGACCGGGCTTCCATGCCCGGAGCGACTCATTGCCGCGCTGGACTAAAAACACCCTTGGATCGTTACTGTTGCCGGGTGGCATTCTGTTTTTCAGCGCAGCCGTGCTTGCCAATACGGGCTGGCCCACGCTCACACCGCCGGCGTTAGTGTTCCTGGATTACTGCGCCGTGATCGGGGGATTGCTGCTGGCCTGGAGATTCTCTTCCAGCCGAGTATTCCTTGCAGTGGTGGTCATCTTTCTGGCACGGCAAGCGGTAGGGATTTTCATTCACGAGCTTTCTCCTGGATTTTTGGGTTGGATCGGCCTGCAATCCGTAGCGGTTCTCGTCCCTCTGGATTTCTTGCTTATCGCGGTGATGCATGAACGCGGTCTCACCGTAAGCAGCATCGCCCCAGTCGGAGTTTTTCTGTTCGTACAGGCGGTCATTTTGGCAGTGCTTTCGCAGAGCAGTTCGGGAGTGCGTGCGTCTCATTCGCATCATCTTCCTGCTGTCATCTCACTGCCAGATCACGCATCGTTCGCCTTTTTTCTGATCGGCACGATCCTGCTGCTGAGCTCTTTACTTCGGCGCAAACCTGCGGATTATGCACTCTTCTGGTCTTTGGTGGCTTTCTTCTTCTCATTACGATATGCAGGCAATGCGCGCGCTTCCGCGCTCTACTCCCTCTCGGCGGCAGTGATTCTTGCCACGGCGGTGGTCGAGAATTCCTATTTGCTCGCTTATCATGACGAACTGACCTCGCTGCCTTCACGCCGCGCCTTCAATGACGCGCTGCTCCGTCTTCCTGAAACCTACTGCATAGCAGTCGTGGATATCGACCACTTCAAGCGATTCAACGATACTTACGGCCATGATATTGGCGACCAAGTGCTGCGCCTGGTCGCGACAAACTTGTCGCACGTTACTGGTGGAGGGGAGGCGTATCGCTGCGGCGGCGAGGAATTCATGATTCTGTTTCCGGGAAAAGGAACAGAAGAGGTCGTAGACCATTTGCAGCAATTGCGGAGGAGTGTCGAAGCCTCGGAATTCCGCCTGCGAGGAGAAGACCGCCGTCATGTGCCTCGTGGACCGGATCGTCGCAATCAGCAAACATCAAGCCGTTCTCGCAAGGGCCAAGCCATTCGTAAGCTAGCCTCAAGTCAGGCGAAGGCTCCGTCTTCCGTGACCGTTAGCATGGGGGTTGCCAGTTCCGCTCGAGGCGCCGACCCCGAAGAGATCTTAAGAGCCGCCGATCAGGCTTTATATCGCGCGAAAGCCAATGGAAGAAATCGCGTTGAAGTCGCCGCTACCCGCCGAGGCACAAAAGCCAGAGCCGCTGGCATCGCCTAGAAGGTCTTCCGAAGGAATTGAGAAGGTTCACTCCGACGCCCGTACCGGGCTGTCAGCTCTTAGGACGGGAAGCATGACAGTCCGGTGCCGTGCGTTTCGCAAGCACCACAGGCCGTGCGGTCAGCCTGCGGTTGCGGGTGGGATCAAGAGCTTCCGGCCAGAGCCCTTACATGCGGGGCATTTCAAATGGATGAACGCAACCCCATCGGACTTGCCATTCAAGTCCACAGGCTTGGCGACATAGCCCGTGCCGCCGCAGTTCGGGCACTCGTCCGGTTCCACTCCTCTCCCCCCTCAGGTTGCTTGCATTTTGACTGAGGATTCCGGGAAATTCGCCAGATTGCGTTTTGCGTTACGAAATACGAACAAAACTCCAGACG
>Ga0335072_10008687_pt1 | contig 14705 bp, 15 predicted proteins | sample Lox_Sample_21_FD_206725 | JGI IMG/M metagenome (GOLD analysis project Ga0335072, IMG submission 206725) | Soil microbial communities from Loxahatchee National Wildlife Refuge, Florida, United States - Lox_Sample_2.1 | ecosystem: Environmental > Terrestrial > Soil > Wetlands | place: USA... | reverse complement strand
GAGTTCCTGCTGGCGCGGCCGCTGATGACGGCGATCGCCTCAGAGGAGCCGGTGGTCCTGCTGATCGACGAGATCGACAAGACCGACCAGGAGTTCGAGGCGATGCTGCTGGAGGTCCTGTCCGACTTCCAGATCTCGATCCCCGAGCTGGGCCGCGTTACCTCGCGCACGCATCCCGTCGTGCTGCTGACCTCGAACAACTCGCGCGAGCTGACCGAGGCGCTGAAGCGGCGCTGCCTGTATCTGTGGCTCGACTACCCCGAGCTGGAGCACGAGTTGCAGATCGTCCGCCTGCACACGCCGGAGCTGAGCGAGACCGTCGCGCGACGGCTCGTCGAGGTCGTCGGCATGGTGCGCGAGCTGGACCTGAAGAAGCCGCCGTCGATCGCCGAGTCGATCGACTGGGCGCGCGCGCTGCTGCTGCTCGGCGTGCAGGACATCGACCCCGACACGTTCACCGAAACGATGTCGGTGATCGTCAAGCACCGCACCGATATGGACGTCGTGGCCGAGCGCGTCGGGTTGAAGCTCGGCTCGCCCGCCGCGTCGTCGTCGTAGCGGATGTCGCCTGAGCCGACCGGCGCGGGCTCACGCGGCGGCGCGCCCGGCGCCGGAGCACTCGGTACGCCCGGCGCGCCTGAGGGCCTGCCGGCACGAATCCTCGAGTTCGGCGAGGAACTGCGCCGCGAGGGCATCGCGGTGGGGACCTCCGAGCTGCTGGACGCCTTCGCGGTGCTGGCGCAGATCAGCTGGACGACCCAGGAGGACTTCCGCGAGGCGCTGGCGGCGACGCTCGCGAAGAGCCAGGAGGACCGGCGCCTGTTCGAGCTGGTGTTCGAGCGCTTCTTTTTCCGCGCCGTCGAGCTGGCGGCGACGCGCGAGGGCGTGCGCGAGCAGGACCTCGCCTCGCTGGGCGAGCTGAGCGAGGAGGAGCTAGACGCGCTGCGCGCCGAGATCGCCCAGGCGCTGCGCGAGGGCGAGGAGGGAGCGATGCGCGACCTGGCGCGGATGGCGATCGCGGCCTTCGCCCGCCGCCAGGAGGGCTCAGGGGTGATCGGCGTCGACGTGCAGCGCATTCGCCGCGCGCTCGGCCTGCGCGCCGAGCCGCAGCCCGACCTGCCGGAGGACGACCCGCGCCGCGACGGCCTGCCGCGCGAGGCGCTGCGCCGCTTCGAGGCGCTGCTGCGCCGCGAGCTGGAGCGCTCGCAGGTCGAGCGCACCGGCAACCTGCCCCCGGCGCGTCCGCTGGGCGAGCTGGACCGCGCGCTGCCCTCAGGGCCGCTCGCCGACCTCGCGGCCGTGCACCGCGTCGTCGCCCAGCTGCGGCGGCGCCTGGCGACCCAGGGCATGCAGCTGCGCGGGCACCGCAAGCACGCGCAGGTCGACGTGCGCCGCACGATGCGCGCCTCGCTGCAGACCGGCGGCGTGCCCGTCGAGCTGAAGTTTCGCCCCAGGCGCCCGAAACGCCCGGAGATCTACGTGCTGTGCGACGTCTCCACCAGCGTCACCTCGGCCTCGGTGTTCTTCCTCTCGGTGCTGCACGCGCTGCACGACACGTTCCGCAAGATGCGCTCGTTCGTGTTCATCGAGCGGATCTCGGAGGTCACCGACATCTTCGAACACGAGCGCAACTTCAAAGCGGTCAGCGAGCGGATCGGCTCTGACGCCGGCGTCGCCGACATCTCGGGCTACACCGACTACGGGCGCGTGTGGTCGGAGTTCCTCGTGCAGGTCGAGGATGACCTGCACCCGCGCGCGACGGTGATCGTGCTGGGTGACGCGCGCACGAACGGGCGCGACCCCCGCGCGGACATCTTCGCCCAGATCGCCGCCCGCGCCGGGCGTACGTTCTGGCTGAACCCCGAGCCGCGCCTGTATTGGAACTACGGCGACTCGGTGATCGCGGCGTACGAGGAGTTCTGCACCGCCTTCGAGTGCTGGACCACCGCGCAGCTGGAGGACTTCGTGCGGGCGCTGACGCGGCCGGTCGTCGCGGCCTGAGCGGGACCGCTCGATCAGCCAGGCGGGGCCAGAGCCAACGCCCGTCGCAAGCCGCCGTCGACCTGCACCATGAGCCAATCGGGCAGCGTCGCGACGCGCTCTTCGAGCGTCGCGCGATCGATCGTCGCCAGCTGCGTGACGTTCACGACCGAGTCGCCGTCCAGCTCGGTGAACTCCTTTGAGACGGCGACGTTCCCCGGCAGCGCGGCCAAGCGAGCGGTGCCGGTTAGTACCGCCACCGTGACGGTCTTCAAGCGGGAGCGGTTGTACTGGTCCGCGCTGACGATCAGCACCGGCCGGCGCAGCGCGGGAGCAGAGCCACGTGGAAGACCGAGGTCAGCCCACCAGACCTCGCCGCGGAGCATCAACCCTCATCGCCGGCGGCAAGCGCAGCTGCGGCAGCATCGGTGAACGCCGAGTCGGGCGGAGCTTCTTCGACTGTCCGGTTGATCGCCTCGGTGGTTGCCTCGTCCTCCAGCGCGTCGAGCCAGCTCTGCGCGGCCCGCGCATAGAACTCGCTGCGGGACACGCCCAGCCGCTTGGCTGCTCGCTCCACGCGCCGAAACGTCTCGTCGGGTACCGATATCGCGGTTTTCACGTGGACGAGTATAACCAGGTAATACTAGGCTTGACGCAGTAGCATCCCGTGAGAAGCAGACACCAGGGGGGCTGGCGGCAGGCCGGCTGAGATGGTGCCCGGGAACGATTCCACCGGCGCCGACCCTTAGAACCTGTGGGGTAATGCCCGCGAAGGGAGCGAAGTGGCGACCGAATTGAAGTCACGCGCACAGCCGCCGGTCCGGCGGGTTCGCGAGCGCGCGATCGCGGTGCAGGAGGCGGAGCGGAGCTTCGCGGGCGCGCACGGCGTCGCCGTGCATGCGCTGTCGGGCCTCTCGCTGCACGTGCAGCGCGGCGAGCTGCTGGCGGTCGTGGGGCCCAGCGGCTGCGGCAAGACGACGCTGCTGGAGCTGATCTGCGGCCTGCAGGCCCCCGACGCCGGCTCGGTCCAGAGCGAGCCCGCGGTGCTGATGCCGCAGCGCGACCTGCTGCTGCCGTGGCTTGACGCGCTGGACAACGCAGCGCTCGCGCTGCGCGTCGCGCACGTCCCGCGGGCGCAGGCGCGCGAGCGGGCGGCGTCGCTGTTCGAGGAGCTGGGGCTCGCGGGCTTCGAGCGCGCCCGCCCCGCGACGCTCTCGGGCGGGATGCGCCAGCGCGTCGCGTTCCTGCGCACGCTGCTCGCGGGCAAGCCGGTGCTGTGCCTGGACGAGCCGTTCGGCGCGCTGGACGCGATCACGCGCGCGGAGATGCAGGACTGGCTGGGACGGGCCCTCCAGCGCGAGCCGCGGACCGTCGTGCTGGTGACGCACGACGTCGAGGAGGCGGTGCTGCTCGCCGACCGCGTCGTCGTCCTTTCCCCGCGCCCGGGGAGCGTCGTGGAGGAGCTGGAGGTGGCGCTGCCGCGCCCGCGCCTGCGCACCGACGCGGGCACGATCGCGCTGCGCGAGCGGGCGCTCGCGGCGCTGGCGCGTGGCTCGCGCGGGTCGCACGGCCGGCACGAGCCGCCCGGCCCGGAGCCCGGGCAGGCGACGCAGGCCCGGGCGGCCGCGGGGTGAGGCGCTCGCTGCTGCCGCCGCTGTTGCTCGTGCTGGCGCTGCTCGGCGCCTGGGAGCTGTACGCGGACTTCGGCCCGACCAGCTCCTACGTGCTGCCGGCAACGCACGCGGTCGCCGCGGCGCTGTGGGAAAACGCCGGCTCGCTCGCGGCGAACCTCGGGCCGACGGCGGAGGAGGTCGGCCTCGGCATCCTGCTCGCGCTGGCGCTCGGCTTCGCGCTCGCGGTGGCGGTTCACCTCTCCGGCCCGCTGCGGCGGGCGGTCTACCCGCTGGCGGTGGGCTCGCAGGCGATCCCCGTTGCGGTGATCGCGCCGCTGCTGGTGTTCTGGTGGGGCTTCGGCGTGCTGCCGAAGCTCGCGGTGATCGTGCTGATCTGCTTCTTCCCCGTGCTGGTCACGACCGTCGACGGCCTGCGCGCGATCGACCGCGACCAGCTCAAGCTGCTGCGCACGCTCGACGCCTCGCGCTGGCAGGCGTTCCGCTTCGCGGAGCTGCCCGCGGCGCTGCCGGCGGCGCTGAGCGGCGCGCGAATCGCGCTGGCGGTAGGCGTGATCGGCGCCTACATCGCCGAGTCCCAGACCGCCACGACCGGCACCCACGCGGGGCTCGGCCACGAAATCGGTACCGACCTGACGGCGCTGCAAACGCCGCGCGCCTACGCTGCGGCAGTCGTGCTGTTCGCGCTGGCGATCGCCTGCTTCTTCGCCCTGTCCCTGGCCGAGCGGGCGCTCGCGCCGTGGGCCCACCCGACCCGAGGAGAGATGCATTGAGAACGAGCGCCGCCGTTGCCCCGAGAGCCGTCCTCGCCCTGCTGGCCGCGACCTGCGCGGCGCTGGCGCTGGGCGCCTGCGGCTCCAAGCAGGACACGCTCTCCGCCGCCGGGACGAAGCCCTTCACGGTCGTGCTGGACTTCTTCCCGAACGCCGACCACGCGGCGCTTTACTCGGCGATCTCCCACGGCGACTTCCGCGCCGTGGGGCTGGACGTGAAGCCGCAGACCCCCGCCGACCCCTCCGAACCGCTGAAGCTGCTGGCGGCGGGCAAGGCGGACATGGCGATCTCCTACGAGCCCGAGCTGCTGCTGGCCCGCGACGAAGGGCTGAAACTGGTGTCGGTCGGCGCGCTGGTGCAACGGCCGCTGACCTCGATCATCGCGCTGCCGTCAGGGCACGTCGCGAAGGTCGCGGACCTCGCGGGCAAGAGCGTCGGCACCGCGGGCATCCCCTACCAGGCGGCTGAGCTGAAGACCGCGGTGCAGGCGGCGGGGGCGAACCCGGCGAGCGTCAAGGAAGTCGACGTCGGCTACAACCTCGTGCAGGCGATGCTCACGAACAAAGTCGCCGCGACGCTGGGCGGCTTCTGGAACGTTGAGGGCGTGCAGTTGCAGCAGCTGCACAAGCACCCGCTGATCATCCCGGTCGACCGCGCGGGAGTTCCCACCTACAACGAGCTGGTGCTCGTCGTCCGCGAAGACGAGGCGCACAAGCGCGGCGAGGACCTGCGCGCGTTCATGCAGGCGCTGACGCAGGGCGAGCGCGAGGCGCGGGCCGACCCCGCCGCGGCGGCGGCGCTGCTGATCAAGGCGAACCCCTCGCTCGAACGCAAGCTCCAGCTGGCCTCGTTGGAAAAGACGCTGCCGGCGACGGTGCCGAGCGAAGCGGGCAAGCCCTACGGCTGGCAGAGCCCCTCGGCCTGGGCGTCGTTCGGCGCCTGGATGTTCGACCACGCGCTGCTGAAGCACGACCCGAACTCAGCGCTGCCGCCGTTCACGAACGAGTTCCTGCCGGGACAGGGGATCAAGGGCTGAGGCGGGGACAGCCGGCGCCGGGCCGGCGGGGAACTCCGGTCGTGAGCATCTAGGCTTCACGCATGCGCGTCGGAGTGCTCACCGGCGGCGGCGACTGCCCCGGCCTGAACGCCGTGATCCGCGCCGTCGTGCGGCGCGGGCTGGCCGAAGAGGGCAACGCCTTCCTCGGCTTCACCCACGGGTGGGCCGGCGTGCTCGCGGACGAGGCGATCGAGCTGACGCTGAAGAGCACGTCGGGAATCCTGCCGCGCGGCGGCACGATCCTCGGCACCTCGCGGACGAACCCCTACTCGGAGGGGCGCGACGGCACAGCGGCGGTGCGCGCGACGCTGCGCGAGCGCGGGGTCGACGCGCTGATCCCGATCGGCGGCGAGGACACGCTCGGCGTGGCGCTGCGCCTGCACGAAGACGGGGTGCCGGTCGTGGGCGTGCCCAAGACGATCGACAACGACCTCGGCGGCACCGACGTCACGTTCGGCTTCCAGACCGCCGTGCAGATCGTGACCGACGCGATCGACCGCCTGCACACGACGGCCGAGTCGCACAACCGCGTGATGGTGCTCGAGGTGATGGGCCGCCACGCGGGCTGGATCGCCACGCACGCGGGCCTCGCGGGGGGCGCCGACGCGATCCTGGTGCCGGAGCGCCCGTTCGACGTCGAAGAGGTCGCCGAGCACATCCGCAAGCGCCACGCGCGCGGGGCGAACTTCTCGATCGTCGTCGTCGCCGAGGGCGCGATGCCGCGCGAGGGCACGCTGCAAGTGCGCGAGGGCACGCAGACCGACGCCTTCGGGCACGCGCGGCTCGGCGGGATCGGCACGCTGCTGGAGGGAGAGCTGGAGCGGATCACAGGGTTCGAGAGCCGCGTGACGATCCTCGGGCACGTGCAGCGCGGCGGCAGCCCCGTCGCCTACGACCGCGTGCTGGCGACGCGCTTCGGGGTCGCGGCGATGGACGCGGCGCTCGGCGGGCGCTTCGGGCAGATGGTGGGGCTGCGCGGCACCGAGATCGTCGAGACGCCGCTGTCGCAGGCGCTGCGCGAGCCGAAGCTGCTCGACCCGGCGCTGTTCGAGACCGCCGAGCTGTTCTTCGGCTGAGCGGAGGGCGGCGAGCCGTGCGCGCGATGGTGTTCGAGCGGGTGGGCGAGCCGCTGCGGGCGGTCGAGCGCGAGCCGCCGACCGCCGGGCCGGGCGAGCTGCTGGTCCGCGTTCACGCCTGCGGCGTCTGCCGCACCGACCTGCACCTGCTCGACGGCGAGGTCGCGATCGACTCGCCGCCGCGGATACTTGGCCACCAGATCGTCGGCACGGTCGAGGCCGCCGGCGAGCCGGTCCCGCCCCGCACGGCCGACGGGCCTGGCGAGCCGCGGCTGCCGGGCGTCGGCGACCGCGTCGGGGTCCCCTGGCTCGGCTGGACCGACGGCACCTGCGAGTGGTGCCTGAGCGGGCGCGAGAACCTCTGCCCGAACGCGCGCTTCACGGGCCGCGACGTCGATGGCGGGATGGCGGAGTACGCGGTCGCCGACGCCCGTTTCTGCCTGCCGCTCCCACCGGGCTACCCCGACGAGCAGACGGCGCCGCTGATGTGCGCTGGCCTGATCGGCTACCGCGCGCTGCGCATGTGCGGCGACGCCCGGCGCGTCGGGCTGTACGGCTTCGGCGCTTCGGCGCACATCCTCGCCCAGGTGCTCACCTCGCAGGGCCGCGAGGTGTACGCCTTCACGCGCGCGGGCGACGAGCGCACGCAGGCGTTCGCGCGTGAGCTGGGCGCCGTCTGGGCGGGCGGCTCGGAGGACTCGCCGCCGCGGCCCCTGGACGCCGCGATCATCTTCGCGCCGATCGGCGAGCTGGTCCCGCTCGCGCTCGCCGCCGTGGCCCCCGCGGGCGTCGTGGTCTGCGGCGGCATCCACATGAGCGACATCCCCGCCTTCCCCTACGACGCGCTGTGGCAGGAGCGCGCCGTGCGCTCGGTGGCGAACCTGACGCGGACCGACGGGCGCGAGTTCCTGGCGCTCGCGCCGGAGGTGCCGGTGCGCACGCACGTCACCGCGTATCCGCTGGAGCAGGCGAACGAGGCGCTGGCGGACCTGCGGGCCGGGCGTTTCACCGGCGCGGCCGTGCTCGTCCCCTGAGCGAGAGGACGAAGACGAGGGCGAAGGCGAGGGCCGCGGGCGAGGTGCCTAAGCGAGTTCTCATCGTGCCCTCAGGTCGGGTTTAGCGATTGACCGGAAGCTGGCAGCGTGTCCGGCGTCCCCCCTGCCGGGCCGCTGGCCGCGGCCCTCGCCCTCGTCCTCGCCTTCGGGGCTTGTGGCGGGGGCAGCGGCTCCAGGGCCGCGGGCAGCGCGACGACCGCGCACGCCTCGCGATCCACGCGTGCGCAGGCGCCATACGCGTCTGCGCCATCGCCGGCGACCGCGCCGTCGTTGCGGCTCCTGGCAAGCGCGAAGCTCCCGGGCGCGGTTCAGCTGCCGGCCGTGACGCCTTGGCGGGACGGCGCGCTGGCGCTTGCGGGCCTCGACGCCGCCGACGCATCGCTTGGGAGCGTCACGGCGGTGAACGAGCGGAGCGCCCGCACGCTCGCCACCTTGCCGGCTCCGCTGCACGACGCGGCTGCGGCCGGCGTGGCCGGCAACGCTTACCTGTTCGGCGGCGGCAACGCGTCGACGGCGAGCGCGGCGATCTTCGAGGTCGACGCCGCCGGAGCGCACGAAGTGGCCCAGCTGCCTGCTCCCGCCTCCGACGTGGCCGCCGCGGCGATCGGCGGCACCGCGTACGTCGTCGGCGGATACACCGAGACCGTCCCGCTGCGCACGATCGTCGCCTTCACGCCCGGCCCGCCTGGCACGGCCGCCCACGTCGAGGTCGCCGGCACGCTGCCGCGGCCGTTGCGCTACGCGGCCGTGGCCGTGGTCGGCGGCCGGCTCCTGATCGCGGGGGGAACCTCCGGCGAAACGGCGGAGCGCGCGATCTACTCCTTCGACCCGCGCGACGGCCATGTCCGCCGGATCGGCGAGCTGCCGCATCCGCTCACGCACGCCGCGGGCGCGTCGCTCGGCGGCTGGATGTACGTTCTGGGCGGACGCGGCGAAGGGCTCTCCAGCCAGACGGCCTCGATCCTCGCGATCGATCCCACGCGCGGTTCGGTGCACGCCGCCGGGCGCCTGCCGTCGGCGCTCTCGGACATCGGCGCGGCCTCGCTGCCCGGCAGGATCATCGCGATCGGCGGCCGCGACGCGGCCGGAACGGTCAGCGACACGGCGCTGACGCTCGCCCCGCGTGCACGATGAGCGCGGACCGGCGAACGTGACGAGGCTCGCAAGGAGCGCCCCGTTCGGCGCGCTGCTCGTGCTCGCGCTCGGGATGGCGCTGGGGATCGCGGGCTGCGGCGGCCCCACGGCGACGGGCGCGGGTTCGGGCGGGGCGGGGGCGGCCCGCGCAGCCGCCGGTGGGAGCGCGGGGGACGGACGGCCAGGAGGGGCCGTGGAAGTCCCGCGTCCCGGGCGGGTTCCCCCACCGCTCGCGCGCGCCGACGTCTACGCGGCGGACCGGCCCGGCCGGCTCAGCCCCACGGTGCGCGCAGACAGAGCGCTGGTCTACGTGCCGAACAGCGAATCGAACACGGTCGACGTGATCTCGCAGAGGACCTTCAAGGTGATCGACAGCTTCCCGGTGGGTGCGCTCCCGCAGCACGTCGTGCCCGCCTGGAACCTGCGCACGCTGTACGTGACGAACGACCTTGGCAACAGCCTCACGCCGATCGATCCTCGCACGGGGCGCCCGGGGAGGCCCATCCCGGTCACAGACCCGTACAACATGTACTTCACCCCGAACGGACGCTGGGCGATCGTCGTCGCGGAGGCGCGGCGCGAGCTGGACTTCCGCGATCCGCGCACGATGGCCCTGCACCACGCGCTGGCGGTGCCGACCTGCCGCGGGGTCGACCACATGGACTTCACCGCCGGCGGTCGCTATGCGCTCGTCTCCTGCGAGTTCGCGGGCTGCGTGATCGTCGTCGACCTGCGCCGCGTGCGTGTCGTGCGCACGATCCCGCTCGCGAACGGCGCCAAGCCGCAGGACGTCAAGCTGTCCCCCGACGGCCGCACCTTCTATGTGGCCGACATGGCCTTTGGAGGGGTGTGGCTGATCCGCGTACGCACTCTGCGCGTGATCCGCTTCGAGCTGACCGGCGCGGGTGCGCACGGCCTCTACCCGAGCCGCGACGCCAGGGAGCTGTACGTGTCCAACCGCGCCGAGGGCTCGATCAGCGTGATCTCCTTCGCGACGAGACGGCCGATCGCGAAGTGGTGGCTGCCCGGCGGGGCGACGCCCGACATGGGCGGCGTCTCGGCCGACGGGCGGATCCTCTGGCTGTCAGGACGCTCGGACGCCGCCGTCTATGCGATCTCGACGCGAACCGGACGGCTGCTGCACCGGATTCCCGTCGGCGACGGCCCGCACGGCCTGTGCGTATGGCCTCAGCCCGGGCGTTACTCCGTAGGCCATACCGGCATCCTGCGCTAGGCGACCGCGCTCGCGGACCGCGCCCGCGAGGCCGGGGCTCACAGCGCCCAGGCGTGCACGGCGGCGAGCCCGGCCCACTCCTCGTAGGGAGCGAAGAACGCCCGCACCTCGTGCTCCTGCGCGCGGGCGTAGGGGTCGCCGCCGCTGAGCAGACGGCCGACGAGCTTGAGCAGCCCGACGTCGCCGGCGGGCACCTTGTCGTAGCGGCCCTGGCCGTGCAGCGCGAGCATCTCGAGCGTCCAGCTGCCGATCCCCGAGATCGCGCGCAGCCGCCGCCAGCCGCGCTCGTGATCGGCGTCGAACAGGTCCACCCGGCCCCTGGCGACCTCGCGCGCCGCGCGCACGAGCGTGATCGCCCGGCAGGCGGCGAGGTCGAAGGACTCCAGGCGCGCCGGGGCGACGCCCGAAAGCGCCGCTGCGGTGGGCAGGTCGCGCAGCGTGCTGGCGGCCCCGTCCCAGCCGACCCAGCGCCGGCCGAAGGCCGACAGCAGCCGCCGCTCGATCGCGACGGCGCGCTCGTACTCGATCAGCTGCTCGCAGACGGCCCAGGCGAGCGCCTCGAACGGCTCGGGGCGGCGGCGCACGCGCAACCAGGGCCGGCGACCGAGCGAGCGTCCGATCAGCGGGTCGCGCGCGAAGCGGCGGTGGAAGGGACGCAGGTCGTCGTCGACGCCGAGCGCGAAGCGCATCCGCTCGATCCCGTAGTCGGCGGCCTCGCGCGTGCCGGCCCGCGCACCCAGGACGACGTTGTCGGGGGCGGTCTGCGCGGCGCGCACGAGCACCGGCTCGGACCCATGGTGCAACAGCCGCTCCAGCACTCCCCCACGCCGGCGCGCCATGCCGTCGAGCCCGCCGCCGGGCAGCCGGAACGGGCCTGCGGGGCGCACCTCGACGCGCCGCTCGACGACCATGCCCCCCATGCGCCGCCCCGGGGGCTAGTCGCGCCCGCCGAGCAGGTGCACGTCGAGCAGCAGCGAGCGGCTGCCGACGATCTGCACGAGCTCGCCGGAGCCGGAGCTGCGGCGGCGACCGCGCGCGAGCCTGCGGCCCGAGCCGCGGCCCCGCGCCAACGCGCCCGCCCGCTGGCGGCGCGTGACGAGCCCGACGACGGCCGCACCGGCGACGAACCCGCCCGCCGCGACGGCCGCTGCCTGCACGGCCGGCATCGTCGCCTCGCGCTTCTGCACGTCGCCGCGAGGGACCGCCCGCGTGTCGATCACGCGAGCTTCCCCGGCCAGCACGGGCAGCGCGCCCGCGACCTCCGCCTGCTCGGTCGACTGGTCTCGCTGAGGCTCGGCGCTCATCCGACGGAGTGTAAAGACCTCGCCAGACCCTTCAGCGCACGAAGCTCCGCAACGTGCGCCCGGCGCCCGGCGCCCGGCGCGCGTCACAGCTCGCGCTCGTACATCCGGTAGCGCTTGACGATCTTGCCGCCCATCGCTTCCATGCCGCGGTTCATGGGCTTGTTGGTCTCGAGGATCCAGCCCATCTCGCCGCCGTCCTGCGGGCGCCGTTCGGCGGCGTCGTAGTGCATCTGGTAAAGCCGCGCGGCGACGCCGGTGTGCTGGTATTCGGGCTTGACGCCGAGGAAGCCGACGCGCACGCGGTCGGTGAGCCGGCCTTTGTTGAGGAAGTACCACCAGCCGAGCGGCAGCAGCCGCCCCTTCATTTTTTCGAGCACCTGATTGGCGTCGGGGACGGTGATCGCCATGCCGACAACCTCGCCGGTGTCGACTTTCTCGGCGATCATGAACCAGTTCTTGTCGAACACCAGGTGCAACTCCTGGGCGTAGGCGTCGAGGTCCTTCTTCGAGAACGGGACGAAGTCCCAGTTGCGCGACCAGGCGGCGTTGTAGACCTCAGCGAAGTGGTCCATGTCTTTGCGCAACTGCCAGCGGCGCATCGGGCGCACGCGGATGCCGTGCTCGGTCTCGGACTTCTCCGCGAGCTCCCAGATCACGGGCATGACCTTGTCGCGGTCGGTGACCTCGAGGTTCCACATCAGGAGGTCGATCGCCTTCGTCATGCCCGCCTGCTCCAAGCGCTCACGGTAGTAGGGCGGGTTCCAGGGCTGGGCGATCATCGGGCGCAGCTCGTAGCCCTCGATCAGGACGCCGCTCTCGTCGTTCATCGTGAAGCTCGCGGGGCCGACGATGCGCTCCTTGCCGCGCGCCCGCAGCCACCCGGAGGCGGCGTCGAGCAGCGCGTCCAGCACCTCCTGGTCGTCCTCGAACTCCAGGAAGCCGAACCAGCCCCAGTTCTTCTGCTGGTAGTCGTTGAAGGCGTCGTTGACGTGCGCGCTGACGCGCCCGAGCAGCCGGCCGTCGCGGAATGCCAGGAAGTACTCGGCCTCGCCGTGCGTGAAGAAGGCGTTCATGCGGCGGTTGAGGAACAGCCGCCGCTCGAGCTTCAGCGGGGGTACCCACAGCGGCCGGTTAGCATGCAGGCGAAAGGGGAGGTCGATGAATCGCTTCAGATCCCGGCCGCCCGAGACCGATCTGACTTCGACGCTCACGAGCGGGGCAGACTACATGCAGACTTCGATCGACGTCTTCGCCAAGGTTCGCGACCACGACCGCGCCGAGTTGCTGGCGGCGGCGCGCGAGGCGGACGTGCTCCCCTACTTCCACCTGCTGACCTCGCCGGCGATGCCGGTCGTGGAGATGGAGGGCGCCGAACGGATCATGCTCGGCTCGAACAACTACCTGGGCCTGACGGGCGACGAGCGCGTGGTGCAGGGTGCCGAGCAGGCGCTGCACCGCTACGGCACGGGCCTCACGGGCTCGCGCCTGTTGAACGGAACGATCCCGCTGCACCTGGAACTGGAGCGCGAGATCGCGCAGTGGATGGAGACCGAGGACGCGATCGTCTTCACGACGGGCCATCAGGCGAACGTCGGCGCGCTGGGGACGCTGCTGGGGCCGCAGGACACGGTGATCGCCGACTCCGGCGACCACGCCTCGATCCTCGACGGCTGTCTGCTGTCGCGGGCGAAGCTGCGGCCGTTCCGCCACAACCGCCTGGACAAGCTGGAGAAGATGCTCCAGCGCGCGCAGGACGACGGCGGCGGCATCCTGGTCGTGGTGGACGGCGTCTTCTCGATGGAGGGCGACATCGCGCCGCTGCCGGATATCTGCGACCTGTGCGAGCGCTACGGCGCCCGCCTGATGGTGGACGAGGCGCACGGCGCCGGCGTGCTGGGCGCGCGCGGCGCCGGCACGGCGGAACTGCTGGGCGTCGCGGACAGGGTCGACCTGCGCATGGGCACGTTCTCGAAGTCACTTGCGTCCTGCGGGGGCTTCGTGGCGGGCTCGCACGAGGTGATCGAGTACCTGCGGCTCTACTCGCGGGCCTTCCTGTTCACGGCCTCGGCGGTGCCGGCGGCGGTGGGCGCGGCGCTGGCGGCGCTGCGCGTGCTGCGCTCGGAGGACGGCGCGCCGCTGCTGGCGGCGGTGCTGGAGAACGCGCGGCGCCTGCGCGACGGCCTGGAAGAGCGCGGCTTCGCGGTCGTCCGCCCGCAACACCTACCGAACGGCGAGTCGATCGTGACGCCGATCGTGCCGGTGCTGGTCGGCGACGACTGGAAGGCGGCGCTGCTGTGGCGCGCGCTGTACGACGAAGGCGTGTTCGTCAACACCGCGCTGCACCCCGCGGTCCCGCCGGGCGGCGCGCTGCTGCGCACGAGCGTGATGGCGACCCACGACGAGGCGGTGCTGGAGCGTGCGCTGGACGTCTTCGCGCGGGTCAAGCGGACGTTCGAGGCGGAGCACGGTCCGCTTCCGGGGCCGGGGGATCACTAGCCGTCTACCCCCTACCCGCGGAGGGACTTGTCCAAATCTTCACAAGTCCGAACGTAAATTAAAAAGCCCGCTTTTAGCGTGCGAAGCGCCCTCTGAGAGTTGACCGCAAGCCCCGCCCTGACATAGCTTGCGGAAGCGCTCTGTTGACGTCCGGGTTCGTCCCGCACCCGTCTCTCCAGGACACCCTTTACGGGCCGTATCCCTCCGGCCCGGGGTCGATGTCGGACGCCTTCACGAGCGCACTCGTCAAACGTAAAGCACGGATGTTGCAGGCCGAGCGCCCTCGGTCATTGCAACGGGGAGAGTCCCAAATGAACGCGACAGCGACAATCGCCCCTGCCCCGCAGTACATGCGCGCCCTGGAGCGCGCGAACAAGGTCCGCCTCGCCCGGGCGGAGCTGAAGCGCAGGGTCTCGATGGACGAGATCGACGCCGCGGAGGTGATCCTGGATTGCCCATGGGAGGCGCACAGCATGGCGGTGGCCGACCTGCTGATGAGCCAGCGCCGCTGGGGCCAGACCCGCTGCCGCAAGTTCCTCGCCCAGATCCCGATGTCGGAGAAGAAGACGATCGGCTCGATGACCGACCGTCAGCGCCGCACGCTGGCGGAGATGCTCAGCGTCTCCTCGGAGCGGGGCCGCGCCTGGGGCGCGACCCCCTGGGTAACGGACAGCCTGACGAGAGCTTGAGCTCCCACCAGCCGGCCAGCATCCCGACAAGGCCGAGCCGGGGGCGCACTTCCCAGACGCCGCAACCGCCCTGCCCGAGCTCGCGCACGGGCAGGCGCGCGAACTTGTAGCGGCCGGGTTCGAGCTTCATCCGTTCGAGCTGCTCCTGCGCGCGCAGCTCGTGCGCGGTGCGCTCGCGAGCCAGCAGGCGCACGTCCTGCACGCGCGCGGCGAGCCGGTCGCGCTGGCGCTCGAGCTGCTCGAGGCTAAGCAGGCGCGGGCCGCCGAAGGCTTCG
>Ga0335072_10008686_pt1 | contig 14707 bp, 14 predicted proteins | sample Lox_Sample_21_FD_206725 | JGI IMG/M metagenome (GOLD analysis project Ga0335072, IMG submission 206725) | Soil microbial communities from Loxahatchee National Wildlife Refuge, Florida, United States - Lox_Sample_2.1 | ecosystem: Environmental > Terrestrial > Soil > Wetlands | place: USA... | reverse complement strand
CTCCCGAGCCGACTGAAGCGGAAGCTGCGCTAGCGCTTTGGCGATGTCGTCGTCGGACACGGCCGAGTCGGTCATCGTCCCGTCCAGGTAGGACTGGTACGACGACATGTCGAACATCCCGTGGCCGCTGACGCCGAAGAGGATGGACCGGCTCCGCCCGTCCCGGTCGGCCCGCTGCGCTTCCGCCACGGCCCCGTGCACCGCGTGTGCGCTCTCCGGTGCCGGGATGATGCCCTCGCTCGCGGCGAACCGCAGCCCGCTGGCGAAGACGGCCCGCTGCGGGTAGGCGGCGGCGGCGATCATCTTGCGGTGATACAGCGCGCTGATCAGCTTGGCAGTCGCGTGATACCGCAGCCCGCCGGCATGCATGGCCGGCGGGGTGAACGCGTGCCCGAGCGTGTACATCTTCTGCATCGGCGCGAGGCCGGACGCATCGGTGAAGTCGTAGGCGTACGTGCCCCGGGTGAGCTTGGGGCAGGCGGATGACTCGACGGACACGAACCGCGGGCTGGCGCCCTGGCCGGCTGCGGGGCCGAGGAACGGCAGCACCAGCCCGCCCAGGTTGCTGCCACCGCCCAGCGACGCGACGACGACATCCGGCGGGTCCCCAAGCTCCGTGAGCTGCTCGCTGGCCTCCAGCCCGGCGACGGTCTGGTGCAGCAGCGAGTAGGTCTCGCCGCTGCCCGTGCAGAAGTGCGTGCCCGGCTCTGCCGCGTTTTGCAGCGCCTCGGCCAGCGCGACGGAGAGACTGCCCCGGTCCGCGTCGGGCTCGGCCAGCGCCTGCCGGCCGGCGCTGGTCCGGTCACTCGGACTCCTGATCACGCTGGCGCCGAGCGCCTCCATGATGGTCCGGCGGTAGGGCTTTGCCTCGTAGCTTGAGCGGACCATGTAGACCCGGCAGCGCAGCCCGAACATGGCACAGGCGGCGGCTACCGCCGTTCCCCACTGCCCGGCGCCGGTTCCGACCGTCAGGCAGGCCGCCCCGGCGCGCTGGTAGTAGAAGGCCTGCGCGACCGCGGTGTTCAGCTTGTGGCTGCCGCTCAGGTTCCCGCCCTCATACTTGTAGTACAGGCGGCAGCGGGTACCGAGCTCCCGCTCGAGCGCGCGCGCCCGCCTCAGCGGCGTCGGCCGCCATTGACGATAGCGCTCCATCACCTCATCGGGGATCGGCAGCCAGCGCCGCTGGTCCATCTCCTGCCGCAGCAGCGTGACTGGAACCCGGAGCGTCAGCCCGCTGCCGGTGGCTCGCGGCGACGGCAGGTCCCTGGGCAGTTCAAAGCCCAGATCGGGGAGCACGTTGTACCAGGCAGCCGGGATCCCCGTCATGAGGGCAGCCCGCTTCCCAGCGAGGCTGGGGCGGTGGCTGACTGGGCGACAAGCGCGACGAGGTCGTCTACGGTCCCGAAGTGGGCGTTCATGATGGTGGCGTCGTCAAACTCGACGCCAAGGCGCTCCTCCAGGCTGACCAGCAGGCGGACCAGCTCCAGCGACGTCAGTGCCAGGCCCCCGTCGCCCAGCCCAGTCTGCGCTGTGATCCCTCCACTTCCGTGCCCTTCGGCCGCCAGAACATCCATGACCACCTGACGCAGATCCTTGTCGTGCATCACTGTGTCCTCCCTTTGACGGGTCTCATGTTTGGATCTCCCCGCTTACCGGCCCATTGCGTAGGCCTGCCGACCGCGGGGTCCCGCGGCGGCCCGGATCAGTCCCCGTTCGGGGTCGAAGCCCGCCGCGCAGACCTTCCCCTGCGAGTACGCGGGCACCATGTCCACTCGGTGGCCGCGGTCTCGCAGCTCCCCGATCACCGCGGCGCCGCACTGCTCCTCGACCACGAGCACACCGGGTCGTGCCGTCCGAGGTGCGAACGAGGCAGGGAAGTGGTCGGTGTGGAACGCCACAGTCTCGGTAGCGGACTGCAAGTCCAGCCCGAATTCCGTGACCGCCAGAAAGAACTGAAGCGTCCACTGGTCCTGCTGGTCACCGCCGGGCGTCCCGAACGCCAGGAACGGCTTGCCCTCGCGGAGCGCGACCGTAGGGCTGAGAGTGGTGCGCGGCCTCCTGCCCGGCACCAGCGAGTTCGGGTGCCCTGGCGCGAGCCACATGGTCTGGCCTCTCGTGCCCAGCGGGAAGCCGAGGCCGGGGATGACCGGCGAGCTCTTCAGCCAGCCGCCGCTCGGCACCGCGGCGACCAGGTTGCCATCCCGGTCAGCGGCCATGACGGTGCAGGTGTCGCCGGACCGGGCCGTCTGCCGTACCACCGTCGGGATGCCGTTGCGCAACTGGGCAAGCACCTCGTTGTCCGGCTGGTCGAAGGAGTCCGGGTCGGCGACGGGCATCCAGGACCGCTGGCCATCAAGCACCCCTGGCTGGGGGGAATCAGCGGCCTGCGGGCCAATCAGCGCCCGGCGCCTCGTGGCGTACTCGCGGCTGAGCAGCGCGTCCATGGGGACCGGGGTGCCGGACGGGTCGCCGTACCAGGCCTCGCGGTCAGCGAGAGCGAGCTTGGCCGCCTCGGCCACGGCGTGGATGTAGGCCGCGCTGTCCAGGCCCAGTGACGAGAGGTCCATCGGCTCGAGAATCGCGAGCTGCTGGAGGAACACCGGTCCCTGGGACCACGGCCCAGGCTTGCACACCGTGTACCGGCCGTAGTCCAGGCTGGCCGGGGGCTCAGCCGTCGGCTGCCAGGCCGCGAGGTCGTCGGCAGTCAGCAGGCCCCGGTTCCGCCGTCCGGTCGCATCAAGCACCGCCGTGTCCCTGACGTACGCATCGATCGCCTCCGCGACAAAGCCGCGGTAGAACGCGTCGTTGGCCGCCTCGATCTGGGCTTCTCGGCCGGGCCCGGCAGCCTCGGCCTCGGCCAGGATGCGACGGTAGGTGGCCGCCAGCACCTGGTTGCGCACCCGCGACCCAGGCTCGGGCGGCGTGCCGTCCCGCAGGTAGACCCGGCCTGACTCCGGCCACTCTTCCGCGAAAAGCGGAGCGAGCAACCGGATGGCCATCGCCGTGGCCGGAAGGATCGGGTACCCGGCCGTGGCGTAGCCGATCGCGTGCTGGAGGACGTCGGATACCCGCATGGTGCCGTACTCGGCGAGCAGCCGCATCCACCCGCCGAATCCCCCGGGCACGCAGGCGGGCAGCAGGCCGGAGCCCGGGATCTGGCCAAGGCCGAGTGCACGGAACCGCTCCGCGGTCGCGATCCGCGGCATCGGACCCTGCCCGCAGATGATGGTGACCTGGCCGGTCACGGCGGAGTAGAGCGCGATTGACACATCGCTGGCCGGGCCGCAGGAGTGCGGCTCAACGACCTGCAGGGCGAAGCCGGCGGCTACCGCAGCGTCGAAGGCGTTGCCGCCCCGTTCCAGGATGGCCAGGCCGGCCGAGGATGCGAGCCAGTGGGTCGATGACACTGCCCCGAAGGTCCCCGTGAGCTCGGGGCGAGACGGCATCACCGTGTCCCCGCAGTGTGAGATGGGCGAGCCCGTGCCGGGAGCTGAGCCGCACAGCAGGCCGCGTCGGACAGGATGTCGGCGAACTCGCTCACGCAGCGCATCGCCTCGCCCATCAGCAGCTGGGCGGGCAGCTCCGCGTCACCGCCGTCAAGGCACAGCCCGTTCACCGCGACATCCTGGGCAATCGCCATCAGCCTTCGCAGCATCTGGGCCACGATCGGCTGCCTGCCCACGCCAGCCCGCAGCGTCAGGAAGTAGTTGTCGTAGAGGATGTGCAGTAGCTTCATGTCCGACCCGCGCACGCTCGACTGGCGCAGCAGCGAGGCACCATTCGGCACGAGCTTGGCGGCGATGCCGTCATGCACCAGCTGGTGCACCTTTACGGCCTCGACAAAGCTGGCCAGCTCCTCGGACGACGGGAATGCGAGACGGCGTGCCCGCAGCAGGTCACGGACCGGCCAGAAGTCCGGCGCCCATCCGCCGCTGAAGCTGGGGTGCCTAAGCCGCATGCTCGGCCTGATCATCTCGTGGTAGAGGCTGCCTGGGCAGGAGCCGGTGTACAGCAGCATCGCGGTGTACAACCGCACGAATCGCCGCATCTGCTCCAGCGCGGCCCGCACGGGGATCGCGCCGGAGTCAGCGCCCGCCGCGAGCTGCGCCATCAGCCGCCAGGAGATGAAGCTCACCTGATGTCCCGTGATCCACCGGAACCAGTACAGTTCTTCGGCCCCGTCCTTCGTGACCGCCGGGGACAGCCCCGGCACGCCATCCTCGCCCGCGCGCCAGATCAGCTCGCAGGCGGTGCCGTACACGTTCTCCGGAAGGCCGCCTGGCCTTTCAGCGGCGTCGGGGTCACCGGGCTCCGGCAGGGTCAGCGGCTCAAGCCCGTAGGTGAATCCGCCGAATTCCCAATCCATGGTGGACGGGAGGCCTGCCAGCACCAGCCCGGGCTCCGGGAACACGCTCATCGCACGTCACGCCGGAACGTACGTGAACTCGAACTCGAGTCCGTTGACATCATACGTGTAGAAGCTTTGGATGCCCTCATGATCGGTTACCACCTCAGTTGGCTGATCGGCCAGCGCGAACGAGTACCTGCCGCTCCTGAACAGGTCCATCCACCTTTCCCGCAGCGTGACAAGATCATCCGGCGAGCCGACCACCAGGCAGACGTGCTGGAACTGCGAAAGGCTCACCCCTGGCTTGCTCGCTGACGCACCAGGCCGCTCGAATAGGTGAATCCTGACACCACCGGCGGCTACCTCAGCAAGCCGCCGTATTCCCGGTAGCCGACTGTTGGTCAGCTCCGAGAAATGATCCATGGTCCAGTTTGCTCGGAATCCGAGAAAATCCTTGTACCAGGACAGCGCATTGTCCAGGTCATTGGTCTGGATGCCAATGTGGTGGAAGGCGGGAGGAGTAAGCCCGTAGCCCGCGCTCATGGCCTCACGCATGGACCACCAGCCGACCGAACTCGTCTACGTCTTTCCACTCCTCCTGGAAGTCCTTGTTGTTCCGTCCGCCCGCGGCGCCTATCGTCCCTGGCAGGAATACCCGCGACCGGCCGCCGTGCGGGTTGCTGACGCCCCCGTTCCAGCGCGGGTCGAGCGCGTCGCCCTGCAGCAGGTACCTGGTGTCCGAGCTGAGCCTGCAGCGAAGCTTCTCTGAGTTGTTGTCCAGGCTGGCATGCACCAGGTACGGCCCGAAGATGAGCACGTCGCCCGCCCGGAAATCGGTCGTCAGCCAGCGACCGCCCATGCGCTTGCGCAGGGCCGCGGCCTCGTTGCTCAGCCAGCCGATCTGGTCCCTGTCGGCGTCGCGGGTGCCATACGATCGCCGAAGCTGCTCGTTCTTGTGCGTCCCCTCGAGGATCATCAGCGCGCCCTCGTGCGGAGAGATGTCGCCGAGCGGTATCCACGCCGACCATACGTTCGTGGTGCCGCGGGTGATATACGGCCCGTCGCAGTGAATGCCGGTCGCCTCGCCCTTCCGCATGAACCTCGGCCAGCGGAAGTCGAAGCTCCGGGACGGGCCGCCAAGAAAGCCATCGAAGAAGCCCATGATCTCTGGCGCGAGCACGACCCGGCTGTACGCCATCCCGGACCGGAGGCTCTCGGTAAAGGCGATCAAGTTTACCTGGTCGATAAAGCTGTGTGGCGACTGTACGCCATCCGCCAGGGGATGATTGATGGCATCGACCTCTCCGACGATGGCGAACTTCATCAGGATCTCCTCGCGGGCTGCCAGCACCACGTCCCGGTCCAGCATGCCGCGCATCAGCAGATATCCTTCGGCGTCGACGCGCTCCCGGGCCGCAGCGGGGGCCGGGATAAGCGAGCTAGCGTCGTGAAGCTCGCCGAATTCGCCTGCCCCGGTGCCCAGCGCGATTCCCCTGAATGAGAGCGTTCCTGCTGGTGGCATTTATCGCTTACCCCTTACCTTGACACGTGCTACACCGTCGCACGGCCGAATACAGCGGAGATACGCGAGATGCGCGGATTGGCGTACCGCCCCTGTATGCACTACGGCGAGGCTGTTCGGCATGACAGGTGGCTTGGACGTTGCGGAGCGCGCCGTTCGAACTCGCTGGGATCCAGTCCTGGCGGGCATTCACGCGGACGCGCTTGACTGCCTGCAAACCACGCTCGCCGTCATCTCCGACGATGCCTACGGACCCGGCGCCCACCTCGCGCTGGGCAGCAGCCTGGCGTTCCCTGCGGCCGGTCCCGTCGGCGCTATCGGCACCAGGCAGTTGCTGCCCCGGCGGATCTCCGAGGCGTCGGAGTTGCTTGGGCTGATCGCGGACGGGCCGGCCGGGCCGGTGAGCGCGCCCGTGCTGCGCCGCAGGCTGCTGACCGCGGGGCCGCTCTACGTCGTGGCCGACGCCTATGACCTGCGATGGGGACCCTATGCCGGACACCGGCACATGCCGCACAGCTTCCTGCTCGAGCAGGCACCTAGCGGGTACACTGTCGTCGACGCTTATCACAACGACACGGAGTGGGGCCAGGCCCGGCCGGGCGTGTGGGCGCTGTCCGCGGCCGAGCTGGACCAGGCGGTTCGCGCGAGCGTCCTGGTTGCCAGGCTGACCCCGACCGGGCTGCCGGCGACCGACCGGGACGCCTCGATCGCACGTAACGCGGACGCCGCCCGGGCCGCGCTGCCTCGCGCCGACGGTTACGCTGAGGCCGCCAGGAGGGCACTTGCCAGCACCGATGGCCTGGAACGCCTGGTTCTCGACATCTGGCACCTCACCCGCGACCGGCTGCTGCACGCCGCGTGGTGGGCCGGCCACCCCGCCGCCGCGCAAGCCGCCCATCAGGCCGCCCGCTGGCAGCAGCTGAGCACGCACAGCTACCTCATGCTGCGCCGCGCCCAGCGCGGCAAGCCGCCGGACCATACGCTGGTCACCCTGCTGGCCGGTCTGCTGCACGACGATGTCGCCTTGGCCGCTGGCTGGGGGGCCGGACAATGACGATTTTCCCGCTGCTGCATGACCTGCTGGATGAGGCGGCCGCCAGGCACCCGGACGCGACGGCCGTGCGAAGGGGCCCCGGGTCGCTGACCTACCTCCAGGTCCGTGACCGCAGCATGCGGCTGGCCCGGTGGCTGGCCGACGCCGGCGTCCGGCGCGGGGACCGGGTGCTGATCGCGCTGCCCTCAGGAATACTGGTCCCGCCGCTGCTGTACGCGTGCTCCCGGGCGGGCGCGGTGTTCGTGCCGCTGAGCGACGGGACTCCGGAGAAGGTTGCCGAGCACGTGCTTGACGATTGCGAGCCGGCTCTGGTGCTGGCAAGCAATGAGCCGCTGCGCAGGCTGGCAGCGGAACGGGGCATCCGGTGTCGTGGCCTGGCCGAACTGGACGCTGCGGCCGCGGCCGGGAGCCCGCCAGCCGGGCCGCTCCCGAGCGACCCGGCGTGCTTCATCTACACGTCCGGCAGCACGGCCATGCCGAAGGCCGTGGTCTCCACCCAGCTCCAGCTGACCTTCGCCGCGCGAGCCATACAATCCCGCCTTCGGTACCGGACCGATGACGTGGTCTACTGCCCGCTGCCGCTGTCCTTTGACTATGGTCTCTACCAGATCTTCCTGTGCACCCTAGCGGGCGCGGAACTGTACCTGGCCGACCGGGAGGCAGCAGGACATCGACTCCTGGTGGACCTGGCCACCGTGCGGGCGTCGGTGCTGCCGGCCGTCCCGTCATTGGCCGGGAATCTGGCCCGGCTGCTGTCCCGCCGACCCGCCGAGCTGCCCCGCCTGCGGCTGCTCACCAACACCGGCGCGACCATGCCGCCGCGGGTGCTCGCGGACCTGCGCGCTGCCCTCCCTGGGCTGCGGGTTCAGCTCATGTACGGGCTGACTGAGTGCAAGCGGGCCACCATCATGCCTGAGGACGAGGACCTGCGCCATCCCGGCGCGTGCGGGGTCGCGCTGCCCGGCACCGAGGTGTTCACCGTGGACGACAGCGGAGCGCGGCTGCCGTCCGGCGAGGTGGGCGAGATCGTGGTACGGGGACCGAACGTGATGGCAGGCTACTGGCGGCGTCCCGAGCTCTCCGCCGAGCGCTTCCGGCTGGCCAGCGGGTTGTTCCCCGAGCTGCACACCGGTGACTACGGCTGGCTCGACGAGGATGGTTACCTGTACTTCGCCGGACGTCGGGACGACATCTACAAGGAACGCGGGTTCCGGGTCAGCACAATCGAGGTTGAGGCGGCCGCGCACCGGGTGCCGGGGGTGCGGGTGGCCGCCGTGGTGCCGCCGCGCGGCGACGATGAATACGCAACCCTGCTGGTGGTTACGCGGCTGAGTGCCGCCGAGGTGCTCCGCTTGCTGCGCGGCGAGCTCGACGAGACCAAGGTGCCCGCCCGCTGCGTGGTCATCGACAAGCTGCCACTCAAGGAGAACGGCAAGGTGGCGCGGGCGGCGCTGGCCCGCCTCGCCGGGACGGAGACCAGTGGCTGAGCTAGCGATCGAGACGCCTGCCTACGTCTACGACCTCGATGAGGTCCGCCGCGCCTGCCGGCTGTTGCGCGAATCGCTCCCGCAGCCGTCCCTGCTGATGTACTCGCTCAAGGCTAACCCGCACCCGGCGATCGTCCGCGCTCTGGCGGAGCTCGGCTGCGCTGCCGAGGTCTGCTCCCCCAGCGAGCTGGCAGTCGCGCTCGAGGCCGGCGTGCCGCCGGAGCGCGTGCAGTACACCGGGCCAGGCAAGCGGGACGTGGACGTGGCCGCAGCGGTGCGGGCCCGCGCGGGCTGGCTTTCCGTCGACTCGCTGGCCGGGCTGCGCCAGGTTGGCCAGGCCGCGGCCGGCTCAGGGCGTGTGCGCTGCCTGCTGCGAATCAACGACCAGGCACAGGTGCCTCGACAGGGGCTAGCAATGACGGGCGTCGCATCGCAGTTCGGCATCGACGCGAGCCTGGTAGCACAGCAGCCACGCTCGTTCCGCGCCATCGCCGGCCTCCACCTGTACCTGGGCACGAACCTGTCCGATGAGGAGAGCCTGCTTGCCCAGCTCGCCACGGCCGTCGCCAGTGCCAGGCGGCTCACGGAGGTACTCGACATAGAACCCGAGCTGGTGAACCTGGGTGGCGGGTTTGGCGCGCCGTTCGCCCGCTCCGGCGATCTACCCCGGTTCGGGACGCTCGCGGGCCGGCTCAGCGCGCTGCTTGATGACGCCTTCTCCGGCTGGCGGGGCGGACGGCCCGCGATCGCCTTTGAGTCCGGGCGCTACCTGTCGGGTACCTGTGGCTACCTGGTCACCCGCGTCCTAGACGTCAAGCAGTCGCACGGGCAGCCCGTCGTGATCCTGGAGTCCGGCATCAATCACCTGGGTGGCATGTCGGGACTGCGACGCGTCCCGCCCATTGTGCCTGAGCTAGCGGTCGGCTTCCCTGGCCAAGCCGCGGACGAGACGGGCGGCCGGCGACTCCGCGACGCGATCATCACCGGCCCGCTCTGCACGCCGCTGGACACCTGGGCCCGGGCAGCGGACATGCCCGCGGTCCGACCGGGTGACGTGGTCCGCGTGCCGAACGTCGGCGCCTACGGCTTGTCCGCCAGCCTGCTGGCCTTCCTCGGTCATCCAGCTCCCTGCGAGGTAGTGGTCGACGCTGGCGAGATCACCGAGGTATCCCGGCTTACGCTCGTCCGCCAGGCACAGGAACCGCTGGGCCTCGACGGACGGACTCAGGAACGGCTCAACCACAAGGAAGAGGCGAGGACACGGTGAATGCCGAATTCGTCGCGCTGCTGCGGCCGTACCTCAAGTACGCCGGGGATCAGGAGATTAGCGCCGACGCTAAGCTACGCGACCTCGGGCTGGACTCCCTGCGCGCGATCGAGCTGCTGTTCGCCGTGGAGGACGCCTTCGACGTCGTGATCCCTGACGAGCAGCTCACCGACGCCACCTTCGAGACGCCCGGCTCGCTATGGACTGTCATCGAGAAGCTGAGCGCACCATCGCTGGACGGTTGTGCCTGATGATCACCGAAGATTGCCTCGCGGAGGTCTGCCAGGCCGCGGAAAAGCACGCCCGCCAGGCGGACCTGGACGCGCGGTTCCCAGAAGCGGTGCTCGACGCGATGCGGCAGACCGGTCTTCTCGGACTTATGGTGCCCGCTGAGTTCGGCGGCGGTGGCGGCACGCTGACCGACCTGGCTGACGCCACGATCCGGCTGGGTCGCGTGGACATGTCGGTCGCGATGATCTTCGCGATGCACTGCCAGCAGGTTGTCACGCTGGCAAAGTACGCCAGTGAGCAGCTTCGCGCCCAGGTGCTGCCGGCGATCGCGGCCGGCCAGGTCTACATCGCGTCGGTGACCACGGAAGCCGGCAAGGGCGGCAGCCTGCTCATGTCTGAGTCACCATCCGAACTGGCCGACGGCACGCTGCGGATCGACCGCGAGGCGCCGATGGTCACCGGCGGCCTGCACGCCGACGGCTTCCTGATCACCATGCAGACGCCGGGCGCGACATCGCCCACCCAGGTCGACCTGGTCTACGCGGCCCGCCACCAGCTCACGCTCGAAACGCGTGGCGACTGGCAGCCGCTGGGCATGCGAGCCACGGAAAGCGTCCCGATGCACATCAGCGGGCAGGTGCCGGACTGGCAGGTGGTCGGCGAGCCCGGCACGTTCCGTGCCATCGCGACCCAGGTGTTCGCCCCCGTCGCCCACATCGGCTGGGCCGCCGCCTGGCTGGGCACCGCGGCCGGCGCGTACAGCCGGGTCATCAAGCATGCCCGCAGCGACGCGGGCCGCCGCCAGTTCGACCCGTCGTCGCAGCTGGTGCTGCTGCGGCTGGCTTCGCCACGCGCCCGGCTCGACGTGGTGCACGCGCTGCTCAAGCACGCGATCTGCGTCGTCCACGGCCAGCAGGACCTGTCCGCCGCGCCGGTGCAGACGCTGCTGAACACGCTCAAGATCCGGGCTGCGGACGAGTGCTTCGAGGCGGTGAGCGAACTGCTTCTCCTGGCTGGCCTGCGGCACGGCTACCTCACACAGTCTCCGCTGTGCCTGGAGAGAACGCTACGCGACCTGCGGTCAGCGGCGCTGAACTACTCCAACGACCGGCTGCTGCTGGCCGGCGGCTCGCTGGCGCTGATGGATTCCGAGGTTCGCCTTGCCTGACCCGCAGCCCGGTCCCCGCGAGCTGTGGCGCAGCCTCGGTGAGGACGGCGTGCTGGCCAAGCTCAGCCTGCCCGGTGAGGCGCAACCCGACCCGGTCGCGCTAGCGGAATTGCTCACCGGGCTGGACGCGACCCTGCCGGCGGGCCTGGTGCTGTCGGTCTGCGTTCAGGTCGCCACCGTGATCCCGTTGCTTCGCGCCCTCAGCGTCCACAGCCCGCTGGCGGCCGAGGTCCTTGCCCAGGCGCTGCGGGGCAGCGCGGTGACCGCGCTAGCCGCCACCGACGCGGGCCTGTCCGGCTCGGCGTTGCTTGACGCGCGAACCGAGCTGCGGCAGGCCGGCGACGACATCGTGCTGGCCGGCGGCAAGGAGTGGATAACGAACGCCCTGTGCTGCGACTACGCGCTCGTCCTGGCCCGGCACTCGGCAGCGCGCCACTTCACCAGCTTCAGCTGGGTCCTGGTCCCGGCCGACTGCCCGGGGGTCGCAAAAGAGCCAGCGGGAAACGAGCTGCTGAGCGGCTCCGGGCTTGGTCACCTGAGATTCGATGGGGTACGGCTAGGCCGGGAGCACCTAGTCGGCGGGCGGGGCCGGGCACTAGCCGAGCTCGCCCTGCAGATCAGGACAGAGCGGCTGGCCGGGGCCTTGTGGGCCCGTGCCATGTGCCGCAGGGTGCTGACGGGCACGCGCGAGTACCTGCTGGCCAGGCCGGCCGACGAGGGCATGCTGTGGGACAACATGGCGGTGCGGGAGCGGTTCGGCCGGTGCGTGACCGAACTCATCCGGCTAGACGCGCTGTGCCGTCGCGGTGCCGGCGGGGCGGCCGAGGCAATGGCCCTGAAGTCCGCCTACGCCGACAGCGCGGAGCGCATCCTGTCCGAGTGCGTGGCCCTGCGCGGCGCGGACTCGTTCCGTGACGGCGGGCTAGCGATGCTGCGGGCACAGGCCACGATGTTCGGGATCGCCGGGGGCGCCTCTGGCGCGATGCTGGCCGGCGTCGCCGATCACGCGGCCGAGCTGCTTGAGGGCATACGGTGACGCAGCCAGCGCCGGAGGGCGCGGCCATCCACGGGCTGAGCTGTTACACGGCCGCCCTGCACGATTACCTGGCGCAGGAATGGGACGGGGGGGCAGTCATCGGGTCCACGATCCGGCTCGCGGTCCGGGTGGACCTGCCGGACGGCCAGCTCGCATTCTCGCATCACCAGCCGTCGCTGGACCGCCTGCCGGACGGCAGCTGGCTGCGCTATGCGTCGGCGTCCTGCGCGGCAGCGGCGCTGCCCACGCTTGCGCAGGAACTGGACGCGCACGGCCGCGCGATCGCGGTCGTGGACAGCTCGTTGCTGCCCTGGTCGGCGGCGCAAGGCGGCCAGCCGGCACCGCACTGGCTGCTGCTGGATGACAGGGAAGGCAGTCGCTGGCACGTTACCGACTCCTTCACGGCACTGCTACCGAACGGTGGCGAGCAGCAGCCATATCAGGGCTGGCTGGACGTCAGCAAGCTCACCGGGCTGATGGAACTGCCCGCATGCTGGACCCAAGAGCAGCACGCCCGGAACACGCTGGCGTTCGGCGCGCCAGTGGCGGTCCCCGGTGGCGGCGCGATGTGGCTGCGCCGCTGCCAGGAGGGTCCGCCGCCTGCTGCGCAGGAGGGACGATGGCTGACGGCGGCGGATGAGGTGCTACGGTACCTGGCCGGATACCTGGCTGAACGGGGCGCGGGTGGCGACCGCTACCTCGACGACCTGTGGGCCGCGGCGGGCCACCATGCGTTCGCCTACCGGTGGCGGCTGCGCCAGCGTCCGGACGGTGACGCTCTTCGGGTGGCGCTGGACCGCTGGCGGGACCTGCCACGGCTGCTGCGGCTCGCAACGCTGAGCGCGCAGCGGGGGCGGCCGCGTCCGACGCTGATCCGCGCCGCCCTGGATGAGCTCGCGCGGGCGGAAGCGGAGCTGACATGACGGCCGCCAGCAGGCCCGGCGCTCCCTGGGCCGGATGACCGAGCCCGAGCAGGTCGCGGAGGGCGTGTACGGTGCGGTGGGCACGATCGCGGCGCTGCACGGCCGCGCCGCCTTCCCAGCCGACGAGCGGGCGGCCCGCGACCTCACGCCGCACCGCGCCGATGAGTACCTGGCCGCCAGGACGCTGTTGCGCGGCCTGATCAGCGAGGTAGCCGGGGCACGGCTTGCCGCATCGGGGATTGCCGCGCACCCGGGAGGCCAGCCGTTCCTGACCGCACGGCGCGACCTAGGGATCAGCCTGTCGCACACCACGGGCTGGGTGGCGGCGGCGGTGCACCTGCGCGGCCAGGTGGGCATTGACGTGCAGGTCCCGGTGCCCGCTGGCGGCCGGCTGGGGCTGCGATGCTGCACGCCCTCGGCGCTGGACGCGCTCATCGCGCTGCCCCTGGCCGAGCGCGACCTGGAGTTCGCCCGGATCTGGTCGGTACAGGAATCCTGCGTCAAGGCCACCGGTCGCGGCATAGCGGGCCTGCCGTGGACGATACCCGTAGAGGTCGGCCAGGCCAGCGGGACCTGGCACGACGTACGATGGTCCGCGCCGCGCCGCGAGCTGCCCGTGGCATTGAGCTGCGCGTACCGTCCGCTACCGTTGCGTTGAGGGATCGTCGCTGGGGAGGGCACGTGCCAGTCGGTCAACGTGATGTACGGCATCAAGGACGGGGGGAAGCAAGCAGTTGGGTTCACGCTCGCTGAAGGCATGAAAGTTCCCGAGGAACTGGCGTCGCGGTTCAAGTTCGCGCGCCAAAGGTCAAAGCTGGCTGCCGCACCGGCTGAACCTGCCGCATCCCGCCTTCAACCGGCGGGTCGGCGCGCTCGCCGGGATCGAGGCATCGCCGTCGGGCGAGCTGCTCTCCAGCGCCAACTGGAAGGCACGCAAGGGCCAGTGGCTACCGACCGAGGTGGACAAGACGTTCGTCCGGTCTCTCAGCGATCAGGCCGAGCCGGGCGGCCTTGTACAGGCGGTGGCAGCCGTCGTTACGGCCAGGGTTTGAACCCTGTTCGTTGTTCGCTGCTGTGAACGTCGGGAAGCACATGCGGTCGCTTCGCCCGCGCTAGCCGGTGCGAAGGGATGCTTCCCGCCCCTGTGGCCCTCGGCTGGCGGTGTTAGGTCTAGACCAATTCATATTGGTCTAGATCCCGCGAGATGACGAGGCGCTGGATCTGGTTGGTGCCCTCCGGGCTACCCGACCCACTGGCCGCCAATACGCACCTGTTCATCAACCGACAGGACGCCGCCCGCACCGGGACGGCGAAGGCCGACTGGGATCATCCAGCGCCTGGGCATCTCCTGCCAGGCCATCCGCGAGGACGCATTCTCCGCGAGGCCCATGCCACCGGCGGCGAAGTCCGCCGCCGGATCGACATGTTCGGCTTGTCCGTCGAAGGCGCGCAGCGCTACACCGCAACCGTGGATCCCTTGATCCGCGAACTGGCAGCCTAGGACGACCACAGCCGTTAGGCTGCTCCGCTCGCCGCCGACGATCCGCGGGCCTTCACAGAGGCCGGCAACTTCACAGCCCGGGCTTTCGTTGAGGTCTACGGGACTGACGCGGGCTTCCGGCGTCGCCTGCAGTGAGTGGTGATGCGTCTGCCGGCGTTGGCATCGGAGGT
>Ga0335072_10008685_pt1 | contig 14708 bp, 7 predicted proteins | sample Lox_Sample_21_FD_206725 | JGI IMG/M metagenome (GOLD analysis project Ga0335072, IMG submission 206725) | Soil microbial communities from Loxahatchee National Wildlife Refuge, Florida, United States - Lox_Sample_2.1 | ecosystem: Environmental > Terrestrial > Soil > Wetlands | place: USA: Florida... | reverse complement strand
AAGAGCAGCAGGCTGCCAAACAGCTTTGTGAACGTCTCCACCGGTCGCCCTCCCGTGTTCTCGTCTAGACAACAAGATCATCGGACAGACGACCGGCGGGGACAAAATTTCAAATATGTTTGGCTAGTTCTTTAACGCTCAAGGAGTTGGAAGGGTATGATGTGTTCTCTGTGCGGATCCGATAAACTCCGTCTTTCGCGGCTACGCCGGTCCGATCTGGCCCATCTCTTGTTTTTCTCCTATCCAATTCGTTGCATTAAATGTTTCGAGCGGCGTTATGTGAATCTGATTGCTGCGTGCAGGATTGGCCTTGAGAGCCGCACGCGGCAGAGGCAAGCTCACAAAAGCCGGAACGCCGCACTGCACCACAGCAAATAAAGCGGCGCTTCAAGGGTGCGCTGATCCGGCCAAACACACCTTGCGGCTCGGTCTCCCGGGAAAACGAACCGAATCCCGCACAAGTGAGCAACTGTATCCAAGCGACTTACGTACGTGTACAAGCGGCCATAGCTAATCGGTTCTCAAGGCGCGCATGGGATCAAGCTCCGTCGCTTCCCGCGCGGGAATGATCGCGGCCGCCACGGCGGCTGCCAAAAGCAGCACCACGCTTCCCAGAATCGCAACCGGATCGGCAACCGGCGTCTGGTAAAGCAAGCTGCGCACCCAGCGCAGAACTGCCGCCGTGATCAGCAATCCTGCGCCGCTCCCGAGCAGAACCGGCACTGCCGCCTGCCGCAAAACAAGTTGCACCAGCGCACCCTTGCCCGAGCCCAGCGCGATGCGAATGCCGAACTCCTGCCGCCGCAGCGACACGGAATAGGCCAGCACGCCATACACGCCCAGCGCAGCCAGAAGCAGCGCAACCGCGCCGAAGCTGGTCAGCACCATGGCTTGAAACCGCTCGGAGGCCACTGAGTCATTTACCTGGTCGTCAAGCGAGTTGATTGCGGGTATCGCCACTTTAGGGTCGGCCTGCCATATCACGCGCCGCATCTCAGGAATGAGCGCGTTAGCGGGTTGCGGACTGCGCACAAGAAACGAGAGAGTCCAATGCGTGAACGCCCAGTATGGGATGTAAACCATGGCGGCCTGATCGCGCAGACCATTGATGCGCGTGTCGGCCACCACGCCAACTATGCGCACGTTCGCGGGCGAATCAGGCACCAGGTTGCTCAACTCTTTGCCAACAGGATTTTCGCCGGCGAAAGCCTCGCGCGCGGTCTGCTCTGAGATGAGCGCGACCATGGGGTTGGCGCGATCATCGGCGGTAAAGTTGCGCCCGGAGACCAACGGAATCTGCATGGTGCGCAAATAATCCTGGTCGATCCATCGAACATTGATGGGAAGCTCGTCGGCGGGCGGCACAGGGTGATCGGGCCGTTGCACGTTGTCCACCCAGTCTTCGCCTGTAAGCGGCGCGGCGCTGGTAATGCTTGCCGACTGAACGCCGGGCAGTTGCCTGAGTGCGGTCAGCACGCGATCGGCAAACGCCAGCTTGGCGGCTCTTACCGTGGCAGCCGATTCGAAGTCGCCGTACTGTGGCGCAAACAAATCAACCTCCGCGACCGTGACATGGCTCGTGTCGAATCCAAGATCCTGGTGCAAAAGACGCGAAAAGCTGCGCAGCACCAGCGACGTGACTACCAGCAGCGTTAGAGTGCACGCCACCTGCCCCGCCACCAGAAAGCCGCGCGTCCGGCGTCCCTGGCGAGAGCTGACCACGCGCGTTGAGCTGGCCTGCAGCGCCGATTGCGGAGGCACGCGCAGCGAGCGCAATGCCGGCAATGCGCCAAACACCAGCGCCGACACAATTGAAACGAACGCGGCAAAGGCCAGCACCGGCAGGCTCACATGAACTTCGTCGAGCCGCGGAATAGTTTTGGGCGCCATGGCTATAAGCAGCCGCACGCCGGCAAAGGCCAGCACCGCCCCGGTAACCCCGCCCATGGCCGCAAGCACCAGGCTTTCGGTCATGCGCAATCTGAAGAGGCGCGCCCGGCTTGCCCCCAATGCGGCGCGAACAGCGGTTTCACGTTCCGCATTCGCGGCGCGAGCCAGTTGCAGATTCGCAAGGTTCACGCAGGCAATCAGCAGCACGCTGCCCACCGCTGCAAACAGCATCCACAGCGCTCCACTGATGTTTGCCGTCACATCTTTCGCCAGCGGCGTAACCGCAATTCCTAAATGCAGCGGCAAATGCGCTGAGAGCGAATACGCCTGCTGCAGCCCCTCAAGTTCGGCATCGGCCTCGGCCAGCGTCACGCCCGGCTTGAGCCGCGCAATCGACTTGTAGTTATAGCCCCCCGTGTCATTGCTCAGGTCACGGCCAGATGGCGTGAAGGGCGCATACATCAAGATGCCGATGGCAGCTTCCTGAAAGGTCATTCCGTGAGCCAATGCAATCTGCGGAAAGCGCACCTCGGCCGGCAATATTCCCACCACGGTATAAGGCTCGCCGCTCACTCGCACCGTCTTGCCAATTGCTCTGGGATCGCCCTGCAAAAGTGTTTGCCAGCCCTCATAACTGAGGATCAGAACATGGTCCGCGCCTGCACGTGCTTCGCTGGGCAAAAAATCTCTTCCCATCGCCGGCTGCACTCCCAGCACGTGAAAAAAGTTTGGCGACACTTCAAGCGTGCCAATAATATTCGGCCGGTCGCCGCTTGGCGAAACGCTCAGGCCGCGCGTCTGAAAAATAGCAATGTCCTCGAGCGTCTTTGCCGTGTTCTTCAGCCGCATAATATGCCGGTAATTGTCGGGCGCTTCGATTCTTTGGCCGTGGTCCTGCACCTCCACCTCGCGCACCACCACCAGCCGGTCCTGATCGGGAAACGCGAAGGGCTTCAGCAGCACTGTATTCACGACGCTGAACATGGCGGTGACCGCGCCGATGCCCAGCGCCAGCGTGAGAATTGCGGTTAGCGCGAATCCCGGCGAACGGCGCAGTTGGCGAAGCGCAATGCGGGCGTCCCGCGAAATCTCCTCGATCCCCGGCAGCCCGCGCTCGATGCGGTATTGTTCTCGGGTCTGCGTCACGCCGCCAAAGGCGCGCAATGCCGCGGTGCGAGCCTCGCCGGCACTCATGCCCTTGCGCAGGTTTTCTTCTGCAGCAAGGTCAATGTGGGCGCGCAGTTCCTCATCGAGCTCGGCGTCGCGCACACGGCGATTGAAGAACGCTCTCACGCGGCTGAACAAAATGCGAATCCAGTCCATGATCTAGCTGGTCTCCTCAAGAAATCGCGCCATCGTGCCGGCGATGCGCTTCCAGTTTTCGGTCTCTTCGGTAATCTTTTTGCGGCCGATGCGGCTCAACGCGTAGAAGCGCGCGCGGCGATTGCTCTCCGAAGTGCCCCACTCGCCTTTGATCCAGCCCCTTTGCTCCAGCCGCAGCAGCGCGGGGTAAATGGTGCCCTGGTTCATGCTCAGAGTCATGCCGCTCACCTGTTCGATACGCCGCGCGATGCCATAACCGTGCAGCGGCCCCATCGATTCAAGGGTCTTGAGCACCATCAAATCAAGCGTGCCCTGCAGCACATCGGATTTCTGTTCGCCCATCGCCTCTCCTGTTGAACTTCTGACTATACCATGCATTTTCATAGTCAGATTGTCAACAGGAGACTTCGAAGTGGGCGCCTGCTTCGTTTTCCGCGCCCCCGTGCGATGCGGTATCGTTTTTGTGGAAGGGCCAACCATGCGCGCAGCAGAACTCATCGCTCCGGGAACATTCCGGCTGGCCGAGATGCCGATTGCAGATCCCGGCCCGGACGAGGTGCAGGTCCGCATTGAGGCTGTGGGCGTCTGCGGGTCCGACTTGCATGCTTACACCGAAGGCGCGGTCGGCGGCACTCCCAATCTCTATCCCATGGTGCTGGGCCACGAACCCGCGGGCGTGATTGTGAAGTCCGGCGCCGGCGTTGTGGGTCTCGTGGCGGGCGACCGCGGCGCTCTCGAGCCCGCCCTCTATTGCTACCACTGCGAATTTTGCTTGACCGGTCACCACAACGTCTGCGCCAACATCCGCTTTCTCTCGAACCCCGGCCATCCCGGTTTCTTCCGCGAGCTGGTCAATCTGCCCGCCGGAAATTTTCGCCTCATCCCAGCAGAAATGTCGTTCGATGCGGCTACCCTTGCCGAGCCTCTTGCCATTGCTATGCACTCGCTCCGCCTCACTTCCATCACCCCTGGCGAAACGGTAGCAGTCATCGGCGCAGGACCTATCGGACTGATGACGATCGCCGCGCTGCGAGCCGCCGGCGCGAAACGAATCTGGGCCGTGGAGCCGCTGGCGCACCGCCGGCAACTGGCCCTTACGATAGGCGCCTACGCCGCGATGGAGCCCGATGAAGCAGTTGAGGAGATTCTGGGTGCAACTGGCCGGCGCGGCGTTGATTGCGCCATCGACTGCGCAGCCGCCGCAGACACCACCAATCAAGCGGTGATGCTGGCGCGCAACGCGGGCCGTATCGCCATCACCGGCATTCACTCCACGCGCGATGTGGCAATGGAGGGGTCGGCCATGCGGCGCAAGGAGCTGACCATCTTCAACGTGCGGCGCTCGAACCATGAAACCGATGAGGCGCTGGACCTGCTGCGAGCGAATGCGGGGTGGTTTGCACCGGTGCTTACGCATGCAAGGTCAATCGAACGTATCGACGAGGCCTTTGAAATTGCAAGCCAGTATCGCGATGGGGTAGGGAAAATGGTGGTAAGGCCGTAAGGTGTGCCTGAGAAATGATACATGGATGGGCATCGCGGAGTGAAATCAAAACAGCGGGGGCGGGAAACAGGGGGCAATCAATGCCGATCCCTGTTATCTGCCCCCGGTTTTCTGAGCGTCTAATTGACGCCGTTCAACAGTTTAGTTAATGCCGGTCTGCAGTACTCCATTTACATAAACGGTGCATTGTCCGGAGTCTTGACAGCTGATGTTGCCGCTGCCGGCGTTGGTGAGCGAGGTCAGGTAAGAAGTCCCGTCGGCGACCAGCCACTGGCTGGTGGCGTCGAGGGTCAGGTTCACCGTTCCTCCGCTATTGGCGGCGTTGATTGCGCCTGTCAACAATGAAGGAACACTCGATGTATCCGCAGCCAGGTTCAATGTCGCCGAGCTGGTGCCGTCTACGATCACGTCACCGATAAGTGTTTCACCGGCGGCGTTGAAGGTAGCTGTGCCGCCGCTTTGACTCAGCGCCGCGACGGTCAGCAGGGTTCCGTTAGCGTCGCCAGCGTATGGAGTGTCGTTGGTCACCTGCACATCGGTTAATGAGATGGTGGCCGTGGTGTTGGCGACCGCGAAGAGCGTCGCCGGGCTATTTTGATCGTTGGAGGCCAAGCCGCTCGCGCAACTTGGGGCTGCGGTAGCGTCGCAGGTGTAGGCGATGGAGCCACCGCTCATGGTGAAGTTGCCAGTGCCGGCCGTGGCGTCTCCCTGGGTTCCCTGGTATAGGAAGATGCCATGATCGTCACCCTGTGCTGCGGAAAGCCAAATGCCGCCACCGGTGCTGTTGATCAACACCGAGTTCCCGCCTTCGACCGTGACGGCCGTCCCATTCTGGGCCATGATCGTGGTGCTGGCGAGTGTGTCGGATACGTTGACCGTGCTGAACGGGGCCGGGCCCGTACCGCTGCCTGCGGCTCGAATGCCCGACGAACGCGTACCGCTCGAGGAGTAGATGCCGCCGTTTACCGACACCTGGCCGCCGCCAACACCCGCCATAATTGTGGCGCTGTTGTTGCCGGTGGAGGAGGCTTGCACATTGGTGATATTCAGTGTGCCTTCATAGGTCGCATCGAGCGCCCGCGCGAAATTACCCGAGGTGCTAATGAAGATATCGTTGATGTTGGCGACGCCGCCCATGGAGGCAAAAACGCCGTTGCTATAGTCGTTGGATGTGCTGATGGAGCCGGGGTCACCCTGACCATCATCGGTAATGGAGACTGTGGCTCCGCTATTGACTGTCGCTACGGTTCCGTAGGCCAGTACCGCGGCGTTGGTGCCGTAGGAGGTGGAGTCGGCGGGGTAAGAGCTTACCGAGCCGGAGGTGATGAACGGGTAAGCGACAGTAGTCGGCGAGACCGATTGATCTGACGCGTTCGCATTCACAGCGCAAATCGCACTCTGGTTAACGCCCTCGACATCCATGACCACGGGCGACGGTAGCGCCGGGGTCGGGGTCTCGCTGGCGTTGTACACGCTCATGGCAGTGGAGAAAGAGGAGTTGATGGTGTCCTCATATCCGCACGGGTTGACGACGACGTTCACCCATCCGATCACATTGCTGTAGTCGGCCATGCCGTTGATTGTGTTTGGTGTGAACGTAACGCTGTTCGACGTTGTGCCGGCTAATGGCTGTACGGTGTTGTCTGTCCAGCCGAAGTTGCCCGCCACGCTGCCGGTGCCGCCGGTCAGAGTGGAGCCATTGAGCGAGACACCGAAGGCGATCGCAGAGGCGGTTGGCCAGGCGGAGACCGTCGGCGTCGCCGGGAGCACAGTAACGTTCACTGTACCCGACACGGGGCTGTAGTTCGTATTGGTTGGCGTAAAGGTCACGTTCTGGGCAGGTCCGCCTACGTCGGGAACGTTGATTGGATTGGTCCAGGCGAAGCGGCCGGACACGCTGGCAGTACCACCGGACAGACTGGAATTGCTCAGCGCCTGGCCATAACCGATTGAAGATGCGGTTGGCCAACTGGTGACGGTCGCCGTTTCTCTGTTCACAACAACGCTCACAGTGTGCGTTGCGTTGGTGTAGAGCGTGGCGCTGGCTCCGGTTGGCGTAAAGATCACGCTCTCGGAATCAGTGCCCACGGCAGGAACAGCGGTTGGAGTGACCCAGGCAAAGCTGCCCGTGAGAGAGCCTTGATCGCCGCCGCTCAGAGTGGAGTTGCTCAGCGACTGACCATAGTTGATTGAAGAGGCTTCCGGCCATGTGGTGATTGGGGCCGTCGCCTTGGTTACGGTAAGGCTCGCATTGCCCGCATTGGTTACGGCGTTGTAGTCCGCCGCATTTGTTCCCGTTGGCGTAAAGGAGACCTGCACGTTGCTGGTGCCGGGAGCGCTGGGCGCTACGCTGCTGGTTGCCCAACTGAATGTGCCCGGCACGGTGACGATGGCGCTGGTGGCGGGGAGCGTGTATGTCACTGAACCGCCGGTCAGCCTGGAGGTGGACAAAGCTGAGCCAAATGGAATGGAACTGGCTATCGGGTCGGTGATGCTGGTCAGCGTGGCAGCGGTCACGTTGCCAAAGGACAAGCTGGCGTTCGTCGTCGGGACGTAGTCCGCCGCATACTCTCCCGATGGCGTCCAGGTCACGCTCTGGGCAGCGCCCACATGGGGAATTGTGCTGGAGGTTGTCCAGGCGCAGCTACCGGCCACCGGAGAGCCATTAAAGGTGGCAGAGCAGGAGCCCAGCGTGGAGGAGGTTTGCGCATGACCGTAGATGATTGGTGTGGCGGTGGCCGGCCAGGTGATCGTCGGCGTGGCCGCTGTCACGGCAAACGAACCGCTCAGGTAGGTAATCGCGTAGTTGCTGGACGTCAATCCCCTGCAGCTGGTGCTGTACGTAGCCGGGGGGCTGATCGTCGTGTAGTCCGTGGAGCAAGTCAGCGTCCCGGTCAACGATGATTGCGTATCCGAGCCAACGAAGCCGCTGAAGACCGCGTTGCTGGCGTTGAGCGTCGGCACGGCCGAACCAAATGCAATCGAAGCAGGACTGAAAGCGGTGATGGTCAAAGGCGCCGGATTCACCGTCACGGTTCTCTGCGTACTGGCGGTTGCGTAATTGCCGGCTGCAGTCACGGTAGCGGTTACATAGTACGTTCCCGGTGTGTAAGTCGCAGGCACTGAAGTGATGGTCGTTTGCGCGCCACCGTGTGAGGCGCTGCTGATTTGGTAGGTGATGGCGCCGCCGGAGTTTGTGGAAGCCGCCAACGGAATCGCGGTCCCGTAGGTACCCGTCATGGCATTGAAGTTGCTCCACGTCGGGGCCGCACCAGTTACGGTAACCAAACCGGTTGCGTAGGAAATCGTGTAGTTGGAGTCCACCGCTGAGGAACAGCTCGTCGGGTAGGTTCCCACCGGGCTGGTCGCCGTGTAGGTCGAGGTGCAGATCGGCTGCTTGGTCGCGGTGGTCAGCGTTGTGCTGGTGTCAGGGGCGACATAACCGGTATAGCTCGCGGTGATCGCAGGTACGGTCGAGCCATAGGTTACAGAGAGACTGGCAGCGGTGATGGTCAAAGGCGTCGGCTGGCTGATGGTGACTGGCGCCGCAGTGGAGAGGCTGGTGCTGAACTCTGCCGCGCCACCACTGTAGACGCCGCCATACGAGGCGATGTAATAGTGTTTGCCTTGCGCCGGGGTGCCCGAGTTGAAGCTGGTACTGTCCAGCGTGGCGACTCCAGAGCTGTTGACGGCTATATATCCCAACAAGGTGGAGCCGTCGTAAAACGATACGTGCCCCGAGGTGGGAGTTACTGAACTCGTGGCGGTAACGGTCGCGCTCAGCGTGAAGCCGGTGCCATAGGTGACGGCGGCGTTAACGAGAGGGATAGTGGTGTCTAACTGGTAGGCACTCGCCGCGACATGCGTAGTATTGACGACGACGGTAACGGGCACCGCAGTGGAGGCGGGACTGGCGGCATAAGTCGAATCTCCGCCATAGGTGGCCGTCAGAGAGTCGGAACCCAGCGGCAGGGTGGTGGTGGAGGCTTGACAGGTGCCGGAGGCAAGCGTGCAGGTGCTTCCATTGGAGAAAGTCACGGTGCCGCCGGTCGCCGCCGAGGGGGTTACGTGCGCGTTCAGCGTCACGCTGGCGCCATAGTAGTACGGGCCTGCCGAGACGGACATGGTCGTCGCCGCAGCGGGTTTCGTCACCGTCAAGGCGAGTGTGCCGGTGCTGGTGGCGCTAGAAAAGTTTGCCGGCGTCCCGGGGGTGAAAACAGCCGACAAGTTGTTGCTTCCGCTCGTCGTGAGTGCCGAGGTCGCGCAGGTCGCACTTCCGGAAGGAGCGGCGACGGCGCTGCACAGCGTGGTGCTTGAGGTCGTGTCTGTGAAGGTCACGGTGCCGGCAGCCACCGCCGCAGGCGAGATAGACGCGGTCAGCGTCACGCCGACGCCCGAGGCCACCGAGGTGATCGAACCGCCCCCGCTGGTCAGCGCGGCTGTCAGCGTGGAGGACAGCGTGGCAGTTGTTACCGCGTAAGCCGTCGCGGTGGCAGTGCTGCTGGAGGTAATGTCTGCTGTATTCGATGAGGTGAAGGCAGCCTTCAGGTTTTCGGCGGATGCCACCGGCAGTGTCGCAATGGTGCAGACCGCTGTTCCCGAGCTTAGTGTGACGGCGCCGCAATTGGGGACTGCGATGGACGAGGATCCATAAGTGAAGGCCACGGTGCCTGCCGCCCCCGTGCCCGTTACGGTCGCGGTCATCGTGACGTTGGTGCCATAGGGCTCAGAGGTGACCACGGTGTTCGGCGTGGCTGCCAGCCCGATTTTCAGCGCGGTTGTGGTGGTGATTTGCGTTACCGCGAAAGCCAACGCGGTGGCATTGGTGCTGGTGGTAAAGGATTCCGAGCTGGTTGGAGTGAAGACAGCCTTCAGGGATTCGTTGGTTGCCACAGGCAGCGCGCTGGTGGTGCAGGTCGCTGTTCCCGAGCTCAAGGTGACAGCGCTGCATCCGGCGATCCCGGTGAGCGCGGTTCCATATGTGAAGCCCACGGTGCCTGCGGCCCCCGTGCCGGTTACGGTCGCGGTCAGCGTCACGCTGGTTCCATAAGGCTCAGTGGTAATCGCAGTGGCCGGCGTGGCTGCCAGCCCGATCTTCAGCGCGGTTGTGGTGGAAACAGCTGTCATGGTGACGGTTGGGTCCGATGAAGTACTGGTCAGGTAGGCCGTATTTCCCGCATAAACCGCGGTCAATGCGTTGGCGCCTGGCTTCAGTGACGTGAATGCGCTGTGACACGTGCCGGCGCTCAGGGTGCATGAGCCCAGCACAGTGGTTCCGCTCTTGAAGGTCACGGTACCGGTCGCCGCCGAGGGTGAGACGGTTGCAGTCAGCGTCACGCTGCTGCCCACAGGTGCGCTGGTTGGCGTCGCGGACAGTGTCGTGGTGGTCGCCGTCGCCGCATGGGCGTTGGCCACAACTGTCAGCAAGAACAGAAGCAGGAATGCCAGGCTCCCGCAACTCTTAAGCATGCTTGTGGACGTTGCGAGGGCCCGTCTGCGGGTCGTCGTCACCGGTGTAGTTCGCATCTCAAACATTTCTAATCCTCCGCTTTGGATACACATGATCTCCGAATGAGGTAGTCTCACCTCCTCCATATCGACCCGGTGTCTTAATCGATCAGTGATTTTTGGGGTGCCCCGTGCCTTTGGTACTTCCTGGGGCAGGAGAAGCTGGAGAGAGGAGCGTTAAATGGGAGGAGGAGAGAAGCTGACGCCGGAGCGGGCAGCGAAAGGGCTCGGCTGCGTTGCGCGGAACTCCCCTCGCATATCAGATCTGGTTTAATTGGCTGAAGCGAATTACAGCTTTGGGTCCTTCGTGGGTCGGCAGTTCGATGCCGATTTCATCTGCGCGGGGACGAGGATGTCTGGGAGGTAAATGGTCGGCCTTGGAGGACGATTTTCGGTATTCCCTCTGGCTTTCCGCCTGATTTCTTACCGAGTCGAGAGTTCCTTTTAGACTACTCCGCCGCCAATTGGGCTCTGGCCTCGCCGACCATGCTCAGGAACCTGCGGGCAAGTTCATGGATACGGTCAGCTTGCCGGTGGACCAGGGATTCATTCGGGACCAATTCGCCTCCCACGCCAATGGCGCTTGCGCCTGCCAGGATGTAATCGAAGGCCGTCAACTGGTTCACCCCACCGGTGACAATGAGCGGAATCTGGGGAAGCGGCACTTTGAGCGCGCGGATGTAATGTGTGCCACCGGCCGTGGCTGCCGGAAAGATCTTCACGAAATCAGAGCCGGCGCTCCAGGCGCTGATCACCTCGCTCGGCGTAAAAGCGCCGGGAATCACAGTCACACCGGCCTCGTTGGCGCAGACCACAACCTCGGGAATGAATCCCGGGCTGGTGATGAAGCGCGAGCCGGCGTCAATCGAGCGCTCGGCTGACTTGGAGTCGAGCACGGTGCCTGCGCCGACCACCATATCGGGGTAACGCCCGGCCAGGTCGCGAATGACTTCGATAGCCTCAGGCAGCGTGAGGGGAATCTCAATGTTGGGGATACCGGCGACATACAACGTCTCTGCTGCGAATTGGGCCTGCCCGGGGGCCTTCACACGCGCGCAGGGAATGATGCCAATCTGGACGATCTGCTCGCAGACCGCTTGCCTGTTCATATAGCCTCCCTGCAACTCAAAACAATTGCAATTTGTTCAGCGCGAATATACAAACGGAGCGGTAGTCATCCGCGCCGCTGACTGCTACTCGCTGGCGAACTCTGCTTCAGGTGACGGCAACACATCGTTCGATCCGGCGATCCAGACGTAAAGCGTCGGAAGCAGGAAGATGCTCATTAACAGATCGGTAATCAGGCCTCCTACAATCACAATCGCAAATGGCCGTTGCGAGTCGGAGCCAATGGCGTGGGACAACGCGGCCGGAATGAGGCCCAGCGTTGCCACCAGCATGGTGATCATAATCGGACGCAGCCGAAGCACTGCGCCGTGAACAGCCGCATCCTTGATGGTGTAACCATGCGCACGCAACTGGTTGATGTACTCAAGCATGATGACGCCGGTCTGTACCGACACTCCGAATAGTGCAAGCATGCCGATGGCCGCAGATACGCTGAAGTTGGTGTGTGTGACGAGTAAGGCGAGCAATCCGCCAACACGCGCGAGCAGCACGTTCAGCATGATGAGCACCGCCCATTTGAAGGACCGGAACATTGTATAAAGAATAAGGAAGATTACCAGGATGGTTATTGGAGTAATGATTGCCAGCCTTTTGTCGGCACGTTGCTTGCTTTGGTATTCGCCGGCCCAGGTCAGATGATAACCCTGAGGCAGCTTCACCTGCTCATGCACTCTCTTGATGGCCTCTTCCACCGTCGAGCCGAGGTCGCGGCCGCGCACGCTGTACTTGACGGCGATGTATCGCTCTTCGCCTTCGCGGTAGATCTCTTCCGCGCCGTCATCGGTATTCACTGTAGTCAACTGCGCAAGTGAAACGCGTTCGCCTGTTGGCGCAAGCAGGCGTATGTTCTCAATTGCCTCGCGCGTATCGCGGTACTTCTCTTGATAGCGCAATACGACATCATATTGCGCCTCGCCCTGCAGCAGTTCGGTGACGGCATTGCCACCGACCGCAGTTTGGATCGCGTCCTGCACGTCGGCCACATTGATGCCGTAGCGCGCGCAGGCTGCGCGGTCAACCACGAAGGTCAGGTTAGGCTGGCCGATAACGCGGAACAGACCAAGATCGGCTACGCCCGGAATCTGGCTCATCACATTAACGACCTCGTTGCCCTTGGCTTCGAGTGTGCGCAGATTGTCGCCGAAGATTTTCACCGAAAGCTCGCCTTTGATCCCGGACAGTGCTTCTTCCATGTTGTCTTCGATGGGTTGCGAAAAACCCCAGATCACGCCAGGAATCTTCTCCAGCTCTTTATCCATTGCGTCGATCAGCTCATCCTTGTTCTGATGGAAAGCCGGGCGCCATTCTTCTTTCGGCTTCAGATTGATGTTGTATTCGGTGTTGAAGAAGCCCGTCCAGTCGGTGCCGTCGTCAGGACGGCCGATCTGGTCTTCAACGTCGGTGACTTCGGGGAACTGCATCATGATCATGCGAGCCTGTGTCGAGATACGCAGGCTCTCATCGGGGCCGGTTGAGGGCGCGAGTGAGCCTCGCGCCCAGATGGCGCCTTCATCCAGGTGCGGCAGAAACTCCGATCCGATGATCCCGCTGAATGCCAGATACAGCGTGAGCGCAAAGCTCGCTACCGCAACCCCTACAGTCAGCGCCCGCCTGTCGATCGCCCACGAGAGCGCACTGCGGTACCGAGCCGTCATCCACACCATCGCAGGATTCTTCCACTCTTTTGCCCCTTTGCGGAACAGAATGCTCGCCAGTACTGGAGCAATCAAAATCGAAAAGAGAATTGCACCGGTCAATGCAAAGGCGACAGTCCAGGCCATGGGCCGAAAGAGTTTTCCCTCCACGGACTGCAGGGTATAGATAGGCAGATAAGCCGCGATGATGATTGCGACGGCGTAGAAAACGGGGCGCTGCACCTCCTGTGCCGCGTCTTTGATCTTCTGGAATGTTGGACGAGGATCGTTGGGAATACCCAGATGGCGGATAATGTTTTCGATCATCACCACCGTGCCGTCGACCACCATGCCGAAGTCGAGCGCGCCCAGCGAGAGCAGGTTCGCAGGAATGTGGGCGAGATCCAGACCGGTTGCGGCAAAGAGAAGCGAGAACGGTATGGTTAAGGCAACGATGAATGCGCCGCGAACGTTACCGAGGAAGATGAACAGGATGATGACGACAAGCAGGATGCCTTCAGTAAGATTGTGCAGAACGGTATGCGTGGTGAAATGGACGAGATCTGAGCGGTCGAGGAACGGCACCACCTGAACGCCCTTGGGCAGGATTTCCTCATTGAGCTCTTTGGTTTTCGCTTCCACTCCCTTCAGCGCAGGATCGGCGTCGTCGCCTTTTTGAAGCAGCACTGTGCCTTCAACCACATCCGGCTCGTCAATCACTTTACTGTCGTCGTAGTGCTTGTTGCCGTCCTTGTCAACAGTGAAAGGCTTGTATGCCTTGCTGATCTGTCCGAGACGGATCTTCGGCCCCTGATCGACGATTGCGATGTCCCTGATGCGAATGGGCGCTCCGTTCGACTGCGTAACGACCGTATTCTCGATGTCCTGAACCGTGCGGAACAGGCCCTGCGCCTGCACGTTGATCTGCTGCGGCCCGGCCTGGATGAAACTGCCGCCGGCGTTGGTGTTGTTGTTGGCCAGTTGTTGTTCAACCTGGCTCAGGCTCAAACCGTAGTCAATCAGTTTCTCAGGATCGAGACGAATCTGGTATTCCTTCGTCAGCCCACCAAAGGTCGCCTGATCGACGATGTGCGGGACATTCTTGTATTGCTTTTCAAGGGTCCAGTCGGCGATGGACTTGAGCTCCATCACGTCGTAGGCGGGGTTCTTGCTCTCTAGCGTGTACCAGTAGATCTGACCCGCAGGGCTCCAGTCGGTCTGCAGTTGCGGCACCAGCCCGGCCGGCAAGGTGATCATTCCAATTCTCTCGACCACGCGCTCACGGTTCCAGTTGTTATCCGAGTCATCGTCGAAATTCATCATGATGCTCGAAATCCCGGCCAGCGTAAAAGAACGCAGGTTGGCCATGTGAGGGATTCCAGCCATTTGAATCTCGCAGGGAACCGTAACCTGCTTTTCGATATCTTCAGCCGAGTGGCCGGGCCATTGAACAATGATGTTTACATAGTTATTGGCGACGTCAGGATACGCATCGATGGGGAGCTTCTTGAATGAGATGATTCCCCAAACGAACAGAAGAGCGCCAAGCCCGATGACCAGGTATGGATTCTTCAGAGCGAAGTTGACGATATACCGGATCATTGCGCCTCCAGCGTGGCTTCAAGCTGCAGAACGTTGGAGACGACCTGCTGGCCGCTCTGGAAAGGCACTTCTTTCGCGTTCTCGATCGCGGCCAGGATTTCCTGCTTGTCGCCCACCAT
>Ga0335072_10008684_pt1 | contig 14708 bp, 11 predicted proteins | sample Lox_Sample_21_FD_206725 | JGI IMG/M metagenome (GOLD analysis project Ga0335072, IMG submission 206725) | Soil microbial communities from Loxahatchee National Wildlife Refuge, Florida, United States - Lox_Sample_2.1 | ecosystem: Environmental > Terrestrial > Soil > Wetlands | place: USA... | reverse complement strand
GTCGCTCTTCCACGAAACAGGCTCAGATGCAACCTCAGTCCATGCTGCCGGCAGCAGATTCGGTGTATTCAGCGCACGTCCGGCATTGCCGAGCTTCTCCGCGTAGTAGAGGGCCATGGTCTTGTTACTTGACGAGCCCAGCCACACCCACGCCGTGTGTTTCGCATTTGTGTTGAACTGCGACACAGTGGCAGTTTCAAAGTGCAGCGGCTCCCGTTTCCCTCCAATGAATCGCATCAGCGTTGTGTGGAAGCCCATTTCCACCGGCTCCAGCACCGCATCCCCATCGGAGATCGGCTCATCGTGTCCTGCGCTGCCGTCGAACCCATCCGTGAGATCGCGGATCGAGCCATCCGCTGTCGTCATCTCATACAGATCGTCGTATCCTGGTGGAGCATCGGCCTTGCTCTGCGCAGAAAAGTAGATGTGACTTCCATCCATTGACCACGCAGCGGCTCCAATCGTTGCTGGTGCGGCTTTGATCTGCGACGGATGCGCGGGATTGGCAACCGGGACCACCCATGCCGCCCCCGCCGGCTGCAGATCGCCCGCTTCATTCATGCCCTCGGTGATGGCGAGCATTTTGTCGCTCTGCTCGGTCCACGCTACCCGTTGCACATCAGGCCGTACCTCCGTTGCCGTCAGCTTTCCATCCGCCGGGTCGAGCAGGTACAGCCGCGATCCGTGCGGATCGTGATTCACCAAAACAGCATCGGCCTTGTCGTCATGCTCCTTCTTTTCACCGGGTGTCTCCGGATCTCGAACAATGACAGCAATATGCTTACCATCGGGCGCGATAAAGTAGCGTGAGACATCCGCCTCGACCGGTTCTGTCTTTGCATCCTTCTTCTCCGCTGCGTCCTTCTTCGCCGGCGGAATCGCGTCGGGCTCCTTCGATTCATCCACAGGTGGAACAATCTTCACTTCGAACGGATGCGCTTCGCCGCCATTCATCGGCAGCCGGAACAACTGTATATGCTCGCCGCGATGCGCAAGGAACAGAATGCTGGCGCCGTCCGGCATCCACTGGCCCTGCGCTTCGCCGCGCTTGTCGCTGCTCGGCGACCATGTAAGCTGCCGCGAGGTGTTGGTCTTCACATCTACGAGCCAAAGATGCGTCTTGCCTCCATCGGCCGTCGCGTCGGCAATCTGCAGCAGCACCTGCTGCCCGTCGGGGGAAACCCTGGGCTGCGACATGGAACGCACGTGACGCATGTCTTCGTTGGAAGGAAAGTGATCCTCGCCGATCGCAGAACCGAGTGAAAACGAACCAAGGCAGACCGCCGCCAGGAGCGTGCATCCTGAGATTTTCAGCATGCACAGCAGCATATCGCAGCGCTCGTCCGGCGCTTCGGCCAGCCGTCACATTAAACTGAAACCATGCTCCATCTGCTCAACTTCATTCCGGCCGACAAGATTCGTCTGATCGTCTTCGACCTGGATGGAACGCTCATCGACTCCCGCAAGGACCTCACCAACTCGATCAACGCCATGCTCACCGAGTTTGGACGCGACCCGCTTCCCGAAGAGATCATCGCCACCTACATCGGCGATGGTGCCGGCATGCTCGTGCGTCGCGCGCTGGGCGACCCCGAAGATGAGCTGCTGGTCGAAAATGCGCTGCAGCATTTTCTCGCTCACTATCGCGAGCACAAGCTGGATTTCACCTATGTCTACGCCGGTGTCTTTGATTCGCTCGAAGCGCTGCGCACCAACGCCAACGGCGAGCCGCGCAAAATGGCGGTCCTCACCAATAAGCCCGTTGCGCCGTCCGTCGCCATTTGTGATGCCCTCGGCCTCAGCCCATACATGTTTCGGGTCTATGGCGGCAACAGCTTCGCCACCAAGAAGCCCGATCCCGAAGGCCTGAACACTCTGATCCGGGAAGCCGAGGTCTCACCCTCCGAAACTCTCATGATCGGCGACTCCAGCGTCGACATTCTTACTGCCCGCCGAGCCGGCGCCTGGGTGATCGGATGCCGCTTTGGCCTTTCCTCACATACCGTCGAGGATATTCCCTGTGACTGCCTCGTTGACTCGGCCCTGGAATGGGCACAGGCGTTCTCGCTCGAGAGCAGGCCGTCTGCGGCAGAAGTCAGTTCTTCGCGGCGCTGATCCGCTCACCTTTTCCCAGGGTTACGGCGCCTCGCAACTCGGCCAGGATCACGTCGCGGGTTGCCCGTATGGCAACGAATTTCCCCGCCAAAACGCCCCGCCGTTGCGGAACGAGCGCGCATCCCAACAACTGGAATGTTCGGAATGCTGGCCATCCCACGAAGTGCAAAGGAGAGACACAACTATGAGGATCGCAAAACACGCGACCGCTCTCGTATTAGGCCTTGCGTTATCCGGTGGAACCACGCTCGCCATTCACGCTCAGGAAGGCCCGCCGCCGTGGCAGCCCAACGAGCCGCAGGGCAGCTGGTCCAATGCCTGGCACAGCGGTTTCCACGACGGCATTGAAGCTGCCCGACATGACATCGACGCGCATCGTCCACCCGATCCGGATCGACACGACAAGTTTCGTCATCCGGATCTGCCGCGCGACGAACGCGGAGATTTTCGCGAAGGCTTCCGCCGCGGCTACCACATGGTCTACGACCATGACTGGCATCACGACCACGACGACTATCCTCGCTAGTCCCCACCAGGGTTAGTCCGCCCAGTCCGGCGGCAAGGGAGCCGATGCTTCACGCGGCTCCCTTCTTCTTTGCAGTCGGGCGTTGCCGGGATCGCTGGCGGTCTGCCGTTTTCGGAAACTGCACAAATGCCTCCTGCACCCGACTGAACGAGCGACCCCTCAGTCGCGCCGCTGCCACCGTCCGTACCGCCTTTGCGTCTGAAATTCGAACGTAACTGCAGGCCGCCCCAGGTCTGACCGCCATCTCCGGAACCAACGATATTCCCGCGCCTGCCGCCACCATGGCAAGCAGGCTGCTGATTTGATTGCTCTCGAACGCAATGCGCGGATCGAGATGCGCCCGGTGACAGGCGGCCAGCGAAATCTCGCGGAAGCAGTGGCTGTCTCGCAACATCACGAACCGCTCGTCGCGCAGATCGCGCAGGGCGATGCTGGACGCGCCGGCTCGAGCATGATCCGGCGGCAGCGCAACATAAAGCCTCTCCGTCAACAGCGAAACCGTTTCGAACTCGCGATAGCGCACCGGCAGCGAGAGGATGGCGATGTCGATGGAAAGGTTCCGCAGGTTTTCCAGAAGCACCGGCGTCGGCTCTTCCACAATTCGCAGCGTAGCCTCCGGGAATTTCCGTGAAAACTCAGTGACGAGCTTCGGCAGATAGTACGGGGCGATGGTTGGAATAATTCCCACAGCGACGGTTCCGCGGGAGTCGCGCCGCCGCCCGTCCACTTCACTGCGCGCCAGCTCCGTCTGGTGCAAAACTGTTCGCGCGTGCGGCAGAAAGGTTCGGCCCGCGTCGGTCAGGCGAACACTGCGCGCCAGCCGGTCGAAGAGCCTGATTCCCAGCTCGTCTTCGAGCTTCGAGACCTGCTGTGAGAGCGAGGGCTGAGCGACCTGACAACGCTCGGCAGCGCGGCTAAAGCTGCCTGTTTCCGCGATCGCGCACACATAACGCAGCTGTTGAAATTCCATAGGTGATGCCTATACGTGAGATGTGGACTATGTATTGGAACTATCCATCTCCATAATGCTACATTCGATGTTTCCGGGACAACGGAAGCGCACTGATCGACCAATATCCGGGTTCCGCACGGAGCCCACTCGCCGGATTCAACAGCCAGAAGGAGACAACCGATGTCAGCCGAAGCGAAATGCCCGTTCCCTCACGGCAACGGCCATGCTGTCCGTTCGAACAGCGACTGGTGGCCCAACGCACTGAACCTGAATATCCTGCATCAGCACTCGTCGCTGTCCGATCCGATGGGCAGCGATTTCAACTATGCCCAGGAATTCCAGACGCTGGATTATGCCGCGCTCAAGAAGGACCTTGAGGTCCTGATGACCGACTCTCAGCCATGGTGGCCTGCCGACTTCGGCCATTACGGCGGCCTGTTCATCCGCATGGCGTGGCACAGCGCGGGAACCTATCGCACCCTCGACGGTCGTGGCGGTGGCGGCAGAGGACAGCAGCGCTTCGCACCCCTGAACAGCTGGCCTGACAACGTGAACCTCGACAAAGCTCGACGCTTGCTGTGGCCGATCAAGACGAAATACGGCAAAAAGATTTCGTGGGCCGACCTGATGATCCTCGCCGGCAATGTGGCTCTGGAATCGATGGGGTTCAGGACCTTCGGCTTTGCGGGCGGGCGGGCGGACGTGTGGGAACCGGACATGGACGTGAACTGGGGAGCGGAAACCACCTGGATGGGAACCGACAAGCGCTACTCCGGGGAGCGTGACCTGGCCAAGCCGTTCGGCGCAACCACGATGGGCCTGATCTACGTCAATCCTGAAGGTCCGGAAGGCAAACCGGATCCAGTCGCGGCGGCTCGTGATATTCGTGAGACCTTCGGCCGCATGGCCATGAACGATGAGGAGACTGTCGCCCTGATTGCAGGCGGCCACACCTTTGGCAAGACACATGGAGCCGGTCCTGCCAGCTATGTTGGGAAGGAGCCCGAGGGCACCGAGATTTCCGAGCAGGGGATTGGCTGGTCCAGTACCTATCTGAGCGGCATAGCGGGCGACGCCATCACCAGCGGAATCGAAGTGACCTGGAGCAATACTCCGACGAAATGGAGCAATCATTTTCTCGACAATCTGTTTAAGTACGAGTGGGAACTGACGAAGAGTCCGGGCGGCGCAAACCAGTGGAAGCCGAAGGGTAACGCGGGCGAGGGCGCCGTTCCCGATGCGCATGACCCCTCAAAGCATCACGCGCCGGGCATGCTGACCACCGATCTTTCTCTCCGGTTCGATCCCATCTACGAGAAGATAGCGCGCCGCTTCTACGAGCATCCCGAACAGCTTGCCGATGCCTTTGCGCGTGCGTGGTTCAAGCTCACCCATCGCGATATGGGACCTCGCACCCGTTATCTTGGCCCGGAGGTTCCGGCAGAGGAACTCATCTGGCAGGATCCCATCCCGGCCGTCGATCACCCGCTGGTTGACCAGAAGGACGTCGCCTCACTCAAAGCAAAGATTCTCGCTTCCGGCCTGTCCGTCTCGCACCTGGTCTCTGCCGCCTGGGCAGCAGCGTCCACGTATCGTGGCTCGGACAAGCGCGGCGGCGCCAATGGCGCCCGCATCCGTCTGTCTCCGCAGAAGGACTGGAAGGTGAACCAGCCGGAGCAATTGCACAAGGTGCTGAAGACGCTGGAAGGGATCCAGAGCGGGTTCAACAAGGCGCAAAGCGGCGGCAAGAAAATTTCCCTTGCCGATCTGATTGTGCTGGCCGGTTGCGCCGGCGTAGAACAGGCGGCGAAGAATGCCGGCGTCAACGTGACCGTTCCGTTTACTCCGGGACGCATGGATGCGTCTGCGGAACAGACAGATCCGGAATCCTTCGCGGTGCTCGAACCGTCCGCTGATGGGTTCCGCTCCTACACCAGCGGCAGAGACAATGTTCCGGCTGAAGTTGCGCTGCTGGACAGGGCACAGCTGCTCACGCTGACCGCGCCCGAGATGACCGTGCTGCTCGGTGGCATGCGCGTGCTGAACACCAACTTCGGACAAACTCAGTACGGTGTCTTCACGAAACGTCCAGAAACCCTCACCAACGATTTCTTCGTCAACCTGCTCGACATGAACACGGTGTGGAAGGCGACTTCCGATGCACACGATGTATTCGAAGCGCGCGACCGCAAGACCGGGGACGTGAAGTGGACGGCAACGCGCACGGATCTGGTGTTCGGTTCAAACGCCCAGCTCCGAGCGCTTGCCGAGGTCTACGCGAGCTCGGACGCTCAAAAGAAGTTCGTCGATGATTTCGTCGCGGTTTGGAACAAGGTGATGAATCTCGACCGCTTCGACCTGTGGTTGAAGAGGCCGCGGAGCGTTGAACTGGAAGAGCCGGTCGCCGCGCAGTAACTTCGGCAAACCCTTCCCATTGATTGCCCGCACCCTCCCCAGGTGCGGGCTTTTGTTTCCATCTCAACCCTTGTCACGGTATCCTGCCTGTCTCCCCGACCAGTTCAGACTCTGCAATCCAGGAGACATCAGCATGAAGCTGCTTCGATCCATTGCTTCTGTTGTCATTAGCTACATCATCGTCTACACCATTGTTTTCTGCAGCGATCCGATCCTGACCCACTTCTTTCCCACACAATATGTTGCCGGCAGAGTGCCGCCACCCTTTCTTCTCTGGACGAGCACGGCCATTTTCGCGCTCGCCTCCATCTTCGGCGGCTGGCTGTGCGTCCGGATTGCGCCCTCAAAGCCGGGCGTTCACCTTTTCGTGCTCTTTGTACTGGGCGAACTCGTTGGGCTGGGCTTTACTTTTAAGGCGTGGGGTACGGGTTGGCCACACTGGTATTCGCTTGTGTGGCTCATCGTATGGCCCGTTTGCCTGTGGATCGGCGGCCGCGGCAGGAAATCAGCGGCCGGGTGAAGCTTTTCCACGGACCTGGCTGATCTTCGCCTTTCCATCTCCTAAAATCAATCTGTGGACTTCCAGCTAGTCAGTGACTACAAGCCTCGCGGCGATCAGGGCCGCGCCATTGAAGAACTCGTCACCGGCATCGAAGGCGGCGAGAAACACCAGGTTCTGCTCGGCGTTACCGGCTCGGGCAAGACCTTCACGGTGGCGAAGATCATCGAGCATCTCAACCGGCCCTCCCTGGTCCTCGCGCACAATAAGACCCTCGCCGCCCAGCTCTTCCACGAGTTCAAACAGTTCTTTCCCGGCAACGCCGTCGAATACTTCGTTTCCTATTACGACTACTACCAGCCCGAAGCCTACATTCCGGCTGGCGACCTCTACATTGAAAAGGAAGCCACGATCAACGAAGAGCTGGACAAGCTGCGCCTTTCGGCGACCCGCTCCCTCTTCGAACGTCGCGACTGCATCATCGTCGCCTCTGTGTCGTGCATCTACGGCCTCGGTTCGCCGGAAGCCTACTACGGCATGTTGCTGTTGCTGGAAAAAGGCCAGCGCGTGCGCCGCGACGACATCACTCGCCGCCTGGTCGAGATTCTCTACGAGCGCAACGACGCCGACTTCCGCCGCGGAACTTTTCGCGTGCGCGGTGACGTCATCGAAGTCTTTCCCACCTACGATGAGTACGCCTACCGCATCGAGCTCTTCGGGGACGAGATCGACTCGCTTTCGCAAATCGATCCGCTCTTCGGAACCGTGCGCCAGAAATATGCGCGTCTGCCGATTTATCCGAAGAGCCACTACGTCGTGCAGCCGGAGCGCCGCAAGACGGCCATCGAAACGATCCTGGAAGAACTCGCCTGGTGGGAGAAGGAACTCGAGAATCAGGGACGCATGGTCGAGTCGCAGCGCGTTCATCAGCGCACCCGCTTCGATCTGGAGATGATCAAGTCTGTGGGTTATTGCCACGGCATTGAAAATTACTCACGGCATTTCTCCGGACGCCTGCCCGGCGAGCCGCCACCGACCCTGCTCGACTATTTCCCGCGCGACTACCTGCTCTTCATCGACGAGTCGCACGTCACCGTTCCGCAGCTGCATGGCATGTGGCACGGCGATCGCTCGCGCAAACAGAACCTGGTCGACTACGGCTTTCGTTTGCCTTCCGCGATGGACAATCGTCCGCTGAAATTCGATGAATTCGAGGCACGGACCAACCAACTCGTCTACGTCTCAGCGACGCCGGGACCGTACGAACTGACCAAAGCGGCAGGGGTTGTGGTGGAGCAGATTATTCGTCCTACCGGCCTTGTCGATCCCGAAGTGGAGATTCGGCCAGTACGCGGCCAGATCGACGATTTGCTGCATGAAATCCGTGATCGCGCGCAGAAGAACGAGCGCGTCCTTGTCACCACCCTCACCAAGCGCATGGCCGAAGACCTGGCGGGCTACTACTCCGAGGTGGGCGTGCGTTGCCGCTACATGCACTCGGAGATCGAAACGCTCGAGCGCGTGAAGCTCCTGCGCGACCTGCGCAAGGGCGAGTACGACGTCCTGATCGGCATTAACCTGCTGCGCGAAGGGCTCGACCTGCCGGAAGTGTCTCTGGTCGCCATCCTCGACGCCGACAAAGAAGGCTTCCTGCGCTCATCCGGGTCGCTGATCCAGACCATCGGCCGCGCCGCTCGCCACCTCAGCGGCCGAGCCATCCTCTACGCCGACAAGATGACCGACTCCATGCAGCAGGCTATCGGCGAAACCGATCGCCGGCGCGCCACCCAGCGTGCGTACAACGAGGAGCACGGCATCGTGCCTCAATCCATCATCAGTCATATCGACATGTCGCTGGCGAAGATTCTCCAGGCGGAATACGCCGACCTCGCGGAAGAAGTGGAGGAGATGCCGGAATTCCAGTCGCAGGAAGAACTCGATGCTTATATTGCAAAACTCGAAGCCGAGATGCGGGAAGTGGCGAAGAAATTTGAATTCGAAAGAGCTGCGAAGCTGCGCGACACGATCAGGGAACTTCGGACAAAGGAGTTTCTCTTCAAATGATCTGGCCGTCCCTGGAGGGGATACTTCGTTTTGTTCGAAACGCCAGGTACAACGGCACTCCGAGCAGAATAATCGCCGTCCCGATGAGTGAGTTGCTGAGGTTTTCGGCATAGGAATAGACCAACAACACTGCGGCAGCCGCGACGAACAGCGCCGGAATTACCGGGTATCCCCATACGTGATAGATCTTTTCGTCGGTCTCGCGACGCCGATACACGAAGATCGTCGTCGCTGTGATCATGTAAAAAAGCCACTCCGCGAAGATCGCCAGCTCAAACAGCTGCTGGAAGCGGCCCACAGCAAGCAGCAATCCGGTCGTCAGCAGCGCCTGCACGATCAGTGACGTCGATGGGCTCTGGAAGCGCGGATGCACATCGGCCATCCGCCGGAAAAACAGACCGTCGCGCGCAGCAGCGAACGGAACCCGCGCCCCCGACATAATTGTGCCGTTGAGTGTGACGAATATGCTCACCGCCATTGCGATCGATACCAGTCCAGCGCCCCACGGTCCGGTTATCGCCTCCAGAGCCGTCACGGCCGGTCGCGGCGATGCCGCAATCTGCGCCGCCGGAAGGATGTACTGAATGGCGGCATTCGTCGCCATGTACAACACACCCACGATTCCCAGCCCGGCAATCAACGCCACCGGCAGACTTCGTCCCGGGTTGCGCACTTCGCCAGCGACCATGGTCAGGTCGTTCCAGCCATCGTAGGCCCAGAGCGCCGCGATGAGCGCGATCATGAATCCGCCGAAGCCGCCGTGCGCGCCAGCGAATCTCGTCGCGAAGTTCGCCCAGTGCCCGCCCAGCGATCCGAAGCAGATTGCTGCAATGGCGACGATCAGTACGCCCTTCAGCCAGGTAAACACCAGCTGAAAATCGCCGGCCTTGCGAATGCCAAGGTAATTGAGCCCCGTGATGAGCCACGTTGCTACGATGGCAAACACCTGCGACCACAGCACGGCAAATCCGATGTGGAACGCGGTCCCATCCAGCCAGCGCAGCGCCGGAAAGATCGCCAGGGTTCGGGCCAGTCCTGTCGTGACGCTGGCGATTGAGGCCGGCTTGGCCACCGCGAACCATGTCCACATATAGAGGAACGCCGGCAAATCGCCGTACACGCCGCGGATGTAAACATACTCGCCGCCGGCGTACGGTTGCAGCGTGCTCAACTCTGCATACGTCATCGCACCGAAGAGTGACAGCAGCCCGCCTGCAATCCACGCCAGATACACGAGGCCCGACGAACCGGTCGCCCGCATCATTTCCTGGGGAACAAGAAAAATGCCACTGCCGATGATCGTGCCCACCACGATGGCCGTGGCGTGCGATGTGTTCAGGACCCGGGGCAGGTCAGGGCTTTGTGTCTGCGTCGCTTCGCGGGCGATTTCCAGGAGCGCTGAACCTCAGGATCAGTAATAGTTCTTCAGGTCCTTCCAGTCTGCCGCAAAGGTCGCGTTTCCGCTACGGCAAACATAGACAGGCTTCTTCTCCCACGGCATCGAGAGCGGCTGATCCAGTTGCGCCTCCGCCTGGCAGGAGCCAAAATACTTGTCCAGCCTTGTGAGGCTGGCTCCGCTGATCACGATCATGACTTGCCCAGAATAGTTGCCCGGTCCCCAGATCCAGTAACTCTGGTGCGTGCTGATTGCGGCAGGCAGCTCATCCTTTTGGCCAAGAACGTTGATCGCACTTGCCTCGCCATAATTGTCCGTGTAAATCCCGGCAACGGCGCGTTCCTGCGGGGGAAGGGAATTGTAGATGCGCGCAACTTTGTCCACCATCTCGTGCCAGCCGAAGCGGTCCGCATAGAACTGCGGCAGAACGGTCGCGTCGTGGTTTTCGGAATCCTTCGGAGTGAACCCGATCTTCTTCTCATAGGCGACGAACTGTTGCGGCGGCAGCACCGGAATCGAAAACGGCACGCTGCGAACGAATCCGAAACAAAGAAGCAGGACATAGCCCGCGCGCAGAACATTGCGCCAAACCGGCACCCGCTCGCCCTGCAACAGGCAGATTCCTCCCGCCGCGTAGTAGATGACATAGACAGGCGCCAGGTAGTAATCCTTGGCGTGCAGAGCCATCATGATCAGCAGGAAAACCGGATACAACACACCCAGGAATCGAAACGGCTTCGCTGCCCGCGCAATCAGCAACCACAGCACTCCGCTGATCCATAGCGGGAACGTGAATGGGTTGAGCATCATGATCTGCCCGCCCAAAAACTGCAGTGGCGGCAGCTTCACGTCCTTATTGCTCTTTGAGACTCCCACCAGCCATTCCACCGTGGGCCAGTGATAATGCGCCTCCCACAGCAGATTAGGCAGAGCCAGTGCTATCATGATGGCCAGGGCCAGGGCGAACCATCGGCTCGCCAGGATCCGCCGTTGCGGCGTCAGCAGCAACGCGATCAGGACAGCAATAAGAAAAAACAGCTCGTTCCACTTGTTCTCAAGCCCCAGCCCCGCACTCACCCCCAGAACAATCCACCAGTTGCGTACGATGCGCTCCCGCCCGGGCACTCCGTGCTCCTGAACGATCCGCACCAGCGCCAGCGCACAGGGAATCCAGAACACTGGCTCAAACGAATTCATTGACAAAAAGCTGTCGATCCCCAGGTAGACGCCCGCTACGATCGCGCCCAGCATGGCCAGCGCCGCCGCCCGGCGGTTACCCACCGGACTACTTAACCCCATGGCCCACACCAGCGCGCCGGTGAGAAACACCTTGAATGCCCCGGCTAGCGCGGAGAAGAGCCGCAGAGACCACATGTGGTCGTAACCGAAGAGAATGTCGGTGAGCCGCGCCTGCAGCGCCACCATGGGTGGCTGGTCAACGTACCCAAACGCGAGGTGCCGACCGCAGATCAGGTAGTACATCTCGTCGCGAAAGATCCCGTAACCCGCGCGCTGCGCCAGAATATTTCCGACGATCTGAATCGCCAGTTTGAGCGCCGCCATCCCGAGGCAGACTCCAACGAAATCGCGAAAGCTCTGCCGCTGCTCCGCGGTCACTGCCCTGTTCACTGCGAGTGTGCTCATAGGGATGGAAATTCGGGACCTAAACCGCCATTTTCAGGATACGCATCCCATCTGCAAAGGTTCCATGAGAGCATTGCACATTCGTCCCTGTTGGCGAACAATCATGCCGGAGAAATGCCGCGCGTGATTGTCATCTTTCAGGATCGCCGCCATGCCGGTCGTGCTCTGGCTCAGATCGTACGCAATGAATGCGCGGCCGAGTTCGCCGCCGGCGAACCAATCGTCCTCGGACTGCCGCGCGGTGGGGTTCCTGTCGCCTTTGAAGTGGCTCGCGAACTCCATCTGCCGCTCGATGTCTTCGTCGTCCGTAAACTCGGCGTTCCCGGCCAGGAAGAACTGGCCATGGGTGCCGTCGCCAGTGGAGGCGTTATCGTGCTCCAGGACGATGTGATCCGCGCTTACCGCATTTCGCAGGATACGATCGATGCGGTGGTCGCACGCGAACGCCTTGAGGTCGACCGCCGCGAAGCCGCCTATCGCAACGGTCGTCTCCCGCTCCGGTTCTATGGTCGCAGCGTAATCCTCATCGACGACGGTCTGGCCACCGGAGCCACCATGAAAGCGGCGGTGCGGGCTCTTCGTTCCGCTGCTCGCCGTATCGTCGCAGCCGTTCCTGTCGCCGCGTTCGGTACCTGCGAAGAATTGCGCCAGGAAGTCGACCGCCTGGTTTGCATCGAATGCCCGGAATCCTTCCATGCCGTCGGCGAGTTCTACCGCAATTTCGATCAGACTACTGACGATGAAGTGCGCGCGTTGCTTTCTCAGGCATGTCAGGGCAGTCCCGAAACCGAGGTCCGGTACCGCGCACTGTCGTAACCCGGCGCGCGCCTCTGTGCCACAGGAGGACTCGGCGCTGACCCCGCTGTTCGCTCTGCACCACCGATGTTGTATGGGCCATACCCTCGTCCCCTCCTACACTGGTTTGACGCGAAGCCGCTTAAACCAGATATTGGGAAACGCCAAATGGACCACGTAAGACTCGGCCTCGGGACTCTCTGGATGATCTTCACCGTTGTGGCGGCGGCTCTTCTGGGAACCGACTTCATTCTTCACGAAATTCGCTCCTATCTCCGCCACCATCGAGACTCCGGCACGAAATAGCCGGCCGTGTGCCGTCCCTGGGAGGACTGCTAAAATCATCACGATGGCGCCCCGAGGCGGCCCTGCATTTGCAGGGTTCTCTGGTCCGGGCGGTTAGCTCAGCTGGTCAGAGCGCCTGCCTTACAAGCAGGAGGTCGCAGGTTCGAGCCCTGCACTGCCCACCAATCAAATCAACAATCCAGGCAGTGCTCCCCTTTTTGGAGGTAGTGCGACTGCGGATTTTGGGGGTAGCCCTGCTCAACTCGGGGTCCGCCTTCGGTTGGGTTCATCGCCGCGCCAAGTCCCCAAAAAATATGGTGATCAAAACAGAATCCCCTCTCTGGATCGTTCTTCCGCACGCGTCCCCGGGGAATCTCCGCCTGAATTGCCCACCATTTTTATGCCGGTCCCTGGTGACTGGCTGCTGGTCTTGTCGATGACTTGCCGCTGATTGCTCCCGCAAAACGCAGGATATAGTCGGGCTTTCCGGGCTTGTTCGGCGAATCGACCCCAGGCAGCGGAAGCATTGTCCTCTTCTCTGTTTCGTAAACCGCTGAGAGTGGAACAAACGTGATCTCCAGCGATTCCGGAAGGCCATCGTAACCGAGGCTCCCATGGTTGTTTCCGTGAAGATGAACGATCGCAAACCGGCGTTGGAGTTTCCTGACCGCCTCTAAGAAAACCGGGCGCAGGGGCTCGGTGTCATGGAACTCCATAACCATTCCAACGATACGATCAGAAAATCGGAGGATATCGCCGATAATTCGGTATTCGGCTCCTTCGATATCGATCTTGAGAAGGACTTTGTTTGAGTCGATGCGTGCAAAGATGTCTTCCAGCCTTGCGTCGCGCGCAGTCTCGATGCGGTTAAATACGCGTTGCTCATAGTGAGCGACCGGCGGCCGAAAAAATCCCTCGTATGCTCTGAGAACTCTTATTCTTTCCCTGATGTAGCTGAAGGTTGAGCGTCCCACCGGCAACTTCAACAGCGCGGAGATGAGACGTTTCCGGAAGAGAGCTCTGGAAATCGTATGGTCGTAAGCGTGGATTCCGATCGAGGGGTTCAGCTGCTGAAGGTGCTCGTCAAAGGACCAGTCCTCGTTGAGGCCCATCGATACAAGGAATTCAGCCCCTGTGACCACCGACCTGGGAAGGACATATCCTCCATCGTTCGGGCTTCCCACTCTTATGAGGTCACTAACAACGACAGGGGCAAGAAACTCTGTCTCAGGCGGCAGAAACAGGGATTCGCGTGGCCCGGACGCTGTCAGATTCACCCGGAAAGCATATCATCGCGGATCGCATGCGATAATATACAAAACTATCGTCACTAGCCCGTGATCACGGTCAAATAAACGGCAAAATCCCGTATGCGCCGCTTCCTCTCCCTTCGCGATTTCGACTGGACGCTGCTCGCTTTCGTCCTGCTGCTCTCCGTCATCAGCGTCTTCGAAATTTACAGCGCCACCCTCCACACCAAGTTTCACGGCTTCCAGCGCATGCAAATCCTCTGGATCGGCGGCGGCCTGGTGGCGATGTTCATCATGTCTGTCATTGACTACCACAAGCTTCTGGGAGCGATTTACTGGATCTACGGTTTCTGCCTCGTCGGTCTCGTTGCCGTGCTTGCCGTCGGCACCCGCGTCAATGGCGGCAAGCGATGGATTCGCCTCCCTGGGGGCGCGCACTTCCAGCCCTCGGAGTGGGTCAAGCTGGTGCTTATCGTCCTCGTCGCCCGTTACTTCAGCAACCTCGCGGGCAGGGAACTCAGCTGGAAGGACATTTTCAAAGCCATCGGTTTTGTCGCGCTTCCCATGCTGCTCGTTCTAAAGCAGCCCGACATGGGTACGGCCCTCACCTATACGCCGGTGCTGTTGGTAGGACTCTTCCTTGGCGGAATCGACTGGCGGAAGGGCGGCATCCTGGTCCTGGTGATCCTCCTTGCTGTCGGCGGAATTTGGAAAAGTGGCAAGGTCCTGAAGCCCTACCAGAAGGCCCGGCTTACCAGCTTCCTGAA
>Ga0335072_10008682_pt1 | contig 14709 bp, 16 predicted proteins | sample Lox_Sample_21_FD_206725 | JGI IMG/M metagenome (GOLD analysis project Ga0335072, IMG submission 206725) | Soil microbial communities from Loxahatchee National Wildlife Refuge, Florida, United States - Lox_Sample_2.1 | ecosystem: Environmental > Terrestrial > Soil > Wetlands | place: USA... | reverse complement strand
GATCAGAGACCAATAAAAATTGGTAGCAGGAAACCTGAAGCCTGTAAGCTTGCCCATCGTGAACAACCCCGAGTGAGCCATTACTGAAACATCTACAGTGCTTCCATTCATCTTCGACCCTCTACCCCTCGGCTCGATCAAGCCACTAGGATGGCTTCGGGACCAACTACAATTGATGGCCGACGGACTGCCCGGGCACGAGTACGAGTTCTACAGCTTGGTTCGCGATAACCCGTGGTTAGGAGGGTCGTCTGAATACAGCTCGCTCAATGAAGCATTCCCGTACTGGTTTAACGGGCTGGTACCTTTAGCATACAGCAGTGGTGATGAAAGGCTGAAAAAACAGGTGCTTGAAGCTGCTGAATACATCATCAGCCACCAGCAGGAAGACGGGTGGCTCGGTCCTGAAGTCGATAAAAAGAGACGTAATTTCTGGGGGACATATCCCGTCTTTCTGGGGCTTGCACAGCTGGTGGACGTTGAGCCGAACATGGCACTGCCAGGAACTGCCATCCCGGCGATGCACCGTTTTGTTGACTTGATGCATTCGATGTTATCCAACGGTCATCAGGGTTTCGTCTGGCATCCCGGCGATCTCTTCGACGAGCAGTGGGGCCGATCTCGTGCCGCAGACATGATTCTAGCTCTGCAGTGGCTCTACGAAAAGCATCCCGAAGGCAATGAGGATAAACTCTACGATTGTATGTACTTCTTGTACGAGCAGTCTTACGATTGGTCCTACTGGTTCAGCAAGGACGTTTATATCAAGGATGACCTAGACTTGTGGCCTGTGGAGATCACCAACTCGCTATTCCCATATGTACATGGCGTCAACGCTGGCCAAGGGCTCAAAGCAGGAGCTGTTTTGAGAAGGTTCACTAAGAACGACTCTTTACTAAGTAGCACGCACAATGGCGTTGACTGGACTTTCAAGTACCATGGCACTCCATCAGGCGGCATTATTGCGGACGAACGGTTGGCCGGACTCAGTCCAGTTAGAGGCGTCGAACTTTGTAGTGTGGTTGAGACTATGTTCTCCTTGAGCTATCTTTACCACGCCCTGGGAGAGAAGGACTTTGCAGATCGATGTGAGCTCGCGGCCTTCAACGCACTTCCCGTTATGGTCATGCCGAAATGGTGGGCCCATCAGTACATCGCGCAAACAAATCAGCCTATTTCACATGAACTGACGAGGGCGCCGTTCTGGAACGTTGGGCCTCATGGCCAGGAATTTGGATTAGAACCAAACTATCCTTGCTGTACGGTCAACTTCCCTCAAGGCTATCCCAAATTCCTCTCTGCGTCTTTCGCGCGGCAGGGCGACTACGGCATTGCCCACACTCTGCTTGGGCCAGCAGAAGTCAACACCACATTGACAAGCGGTGCTCGTGTTCACATTAAATGCGACACGAACTATCCCTTCAACCACGTTCTCTTTTACACGATTGAACTTGATAAGGGCAACTTCTGGTTCTCTTTTCGCGTGCCTTCCTGGGCGGTCCTCAACAAGACAACTCTCTCGGTTGGAGGACAACCTCCGAAATTTGTCAATCCTGACAACGTCACGGGCATGCACACAGTCCAGGTTTATGCCGGGAAAACAATCATTGTGTATGAGCTCGGCGCTGACATTCGTGTCGAGCCACGCGCCAATGATACAGTCGCCATCTACCATGGTGCTCTGCTATATGCTATCTCACCTCTCGGTGATTACGATGCTCACGAACCTAGGAGTGGTCATACAAAGAGGAATTCAGCGCCTCCACAATCTCATGACTGGTCGATACATCCAATGTCCCCATGGGCATTGGCGATTGACACCTCTACCCTCAGGTTCTTTGAATACCCTAATCGTGACTCGCCGCTGCCAAATCCGATATGGGCTGAAAACGCGCCTCCGACGATGATTTCGGTATTGGCATGTCAGATAGACTGGAATATTACTGATGGGTATGCTTCGAATCCGCCTTTGAAAGGGCAAAGGAATTGCACTTCAAGGGCTCTGATGGTCGGCCTTCGACCGTACGGTTCTGCGAAGCTCCATATGGCGGAGATCCCCACCGTTAATCTCAGACGTGAGGGCGTTGCGCCCCTAGACCAAGATTTGCAAGGCATTGAGCTAAAGATGAACGGAATATAGCGAGTATCGACAAACTGTCCTATCTCCCCATTCACATAGAAAATTAAGACTATCATGCGATCGAAAAATGCTTCCTTGTGAAAGCGCCGACAAGCATTACGGTGATAATGTAGGGGCATGTTGCTGGCCCTTGCAGCAACACGAGCAACATATCTATTCCACTGGCCGTTGACGAGTGACTTGATTGTGATGGTGATGCAATCTGCATGCCTAGGGGCAGCACTCATGTCACACCTGACCGAGGTGGGGGCCCTGAGTCGCCAATAATGCGGGAACGTTTCCCGACCGTTTTTGGCTCCCCTATTTTTGCTGTAACCGCCCGGAAAGTTGTTGGTTTTCTTGAGAAGCGCCGGAAATCAACCAATGGACCCCCACCCTGGCCCCCTCCTGCCATTGGAGACTCCACATGTCCTGTTCCTGCTTATGTTGTGCAACTCCAAAAGCTCGCAACCTGCGAGGTTTGCTTTGCACTTCCAATACCCCACGAGAAATATCAACGAAGTACACTACACAAAGGCTGCGACAGTATCTGACCAAGAACCTACCATTTGAAGATGTCGCGTCCTCGAGTCCAGACACGCTTCAACCAGGCCCGCCAACATGGACCTGAGGCCTCCTCCGGCCAACCTCGAGCCTATTCTTGGATAGCCACGCCAGTCGAGATGTCCGGTCGCGGGCATCAGCAGAGCGCTCCTGAGAGTATTCCGCCACTTCCTGCCGTCCCAGAGTCCCTCCGCCAGGCTCCCGAACCAGCAGCTACCAGGCCGGAACCAGCAAGCGCCGAATATCCCAAGGACTACAAGGTAGACGAGAGCGTTATGGGAACCCATCCATCGCAATTTGCACCCTATGCAGATGCCACGCCCATCAACCAAGCCCCAGACCCGCAAACGCAATGGCGCATGACAGCCATTAACCAAGCTCCAGAGTCGCATGCACAATGGCGCACCACGCCCATGCCACCGAGTCCTGGCCCACTTCCGAACAAAGCGGATCTTGCCTCCGCTCATGAACCGTTCGGAAGCGTGCGCATCGCGCCTGATGAGAATCCACTTACTCCCAAATCCCCGATTCACTCCCAGCACGGTACAAAATTCACAACGTACCCGCCACGAGCAGCCGCAGGCCCCGACGTCTGCAACAACCACTACCCGGGTCAAGCCCCAGACCCAGTCCAGCAGATAAAAGGTGGGACCTGGAAACACGGCCTCTGCGACTGCGCCGATATTGGCACATGTTGCACCGGCCTCTTCTGCCCTTGTATCCTCTACGGAAAAACACAGTACAGATTGACCCAAAGGTCGGACCGGAAAGATCCCACTAACATGTTGGGCTATGAGACGTTCAACGGCTCGTGTGCGACCTTTGCCGTCCTCTGCGGCTGCAATTTTATCCTAGCCGCCATACAGCACACACGGGTGAGAAAGAGCTATGAGATTCCGGGTTCCGTGGGGAGTGATTGTGTGAGGGCCTTCTGCTGCTGTTGCTGTACGCTGGCGCAAGATGAGAAGGAGATCAAATATAGGGAGAGTCATAGGGGTGGATTTGCAAGGCCGGGAGTGGTCAGTCAATATGCCACACCGGGAGGAATGAACTACGCACCTCCTCCGAAGTGAACGTCCGCTGGACTATCGCCGTTCTACCCTCGAAGCCTAGACCCACATCTCCGTCCAGGCCCACCTCTCCATCCAGGCCCACCTCTCTGTCCGCGTTCCGGCCTTGGACCGGCCTCAAATTAGCTTCAACTCAGGTCACGACCAAAAACCTTGTTCGATCCAGGACTTGTCCATAATATGGACAATAAATCGACCTCCAAGCATATTGTCGCCAGGTCTTTCAAATTGTCGACCTTTTCGGTCAAAAAGGCTCCGCGTCCATCCGTCCCGGCTTCTGCCATCCTTGAAGCGTCAAGGTAGAAAGCTGTCCATACGACAGCCTGAGCCGAGGACTTTCACATCTTCAGCAAGCCTTTGTTAATCCTTGATCAAGCACTCACCATTCGGGAGGCATACGAACGTCGACTGTAGTCGGTGCTACCTTGCAGTCAGCCAAAGGTTCGAAAATGGCATCGTCATGGAGGTATTTTGAAAGGATTGGACGCCACTGTTGGCTGAAGTTGTCTCCAACCTCTGCTTTCAACACATGCGGCTGATTCTGGGACGGAACACAAGGAGATCTCGCCATACTTTGAGCTGCAGCACACCGCCGTTAAAGCTGAGAAGCCAGAAACATGTACATTACACCTCCCACTCGACGGCGCGGACGAAACTAGCTCGACTTGGGGAGATGACCTCCAAAAGTGCTCGACGGATATGTTCTAGTGTATCTAGCACCACAACAGACGACGGCAAGGGAACTCAATACGCTCTCACACCTCCGTCTCCTCAACAAGCTCCGGGTTTGTCGAGGGCAGTATCAGTGACAATGACGAAATCCCAAACAGCTCGCCAATGACTTTCGGGGACAAGGAGAAGATACGGCCTTTGTTGCTCGGCGTTGGAAACGCCCGATGCCAGCTTGGTTACATGCACAACTCAATATGTTGAAGGACTTCTTGCTCATTGAAGCTTTGGAGGCGGTAGCAACTAGGTAATTTCCGTTAGCTCTACTTTCACGCACTCCTGCCAAGCTACGGGTGTCGACGACCAGTAGTCTAATGTCCGAGAAAGACACCTACTTGTCACTATATTCCCCAACATTCGAATTCTCTGCACTTTTCTTTTTTGCAAGCTAGTCAACTTAATAGTGTGCTCGTCAACTGGGAGAACGGAGATCGGCGAACGTTGGAGGGTATTGTTAGGGATCGCCTGAGTGCGAGGGTTTCAGATGCTGGAGTCCTTAGGGTTAAAGAATCAACGAAATTAAGAATTTGTTGTGTTTGGTCTATTTCCCAGTCCAACTATCTTGTGCCTCTCTTTTGTGATAGCATGCTCGCTCTATGTTCGCTCATTCTCAGTTCAGGTATGTTGCTCATACGTTCTCGCGACATCGATGTGTCAGATCATCTGCCAAACCATGCAGGGCCAAGACTGAACTTTGTACACGCCATCTACTAGCAAATTCAAGTGTCGATCGAAGGGCCCAACCACAGATCGCTGTTGAGCAACTCGCTGATTAAATTTTCGCCGGCCTCTGGCTATCGGACGCTTGCAATCAGATGCGCCAAGGCCTGTACATGTGGTTGACAGGGATTCTGAAACCTCCAGTGTCGCAGCACGCAGTTTCGAAGAAAAGAGGTGATCATCGAACAGAGCAGTCACAAAGGTACTTACCAAAGCTGCGCAACACGTTTCAAATGATTCAGAGAATCGATTGTTCGGGTTCCTGGGTTGCAAAACCTTGGACTGAGGCGCACTTCTAGATTTCCAAAGTTGCGCTGCATCACTATACAGGAGGTCGCGGCTTGTTTCTCCAACATCCCAGGATTGTATCGAGGTTGCTCTCCGCGCCTGGGGAAGCGGGAAGCGAGCGCGGAACACTCGACCCAGCACAGACGATTCGATCAACCGTTTCTGGAAAAGTCTGGATATCCTACCACCCCACATCCGTGCATACTCTAGGCAGAGAGAGGTACTTATGCAGCTTTTATCCATCACTTAAAATAGCTTCTGAAGCATTGCCCCACCCACCGTTACATCACTATGCGCTGTGGCTTGCACAGCCATGACCAACCGTGCCAAAGGCATCCTCTGCCCTCATGTTCTGAGCCCAGTACTTCCTCGTCCGCCAAGCTACCAGCCTGCAAAAAGCGCCACACTCTTCACCGGATTCGGTCAGGCCTCAAGGAGGCTCGGCTCCTAGAACCAAATGTGTATCAGGCACCTGTCCTTAACCCGCATGCTAGTGCACGCCAATACCAGCCACCGCTGCGGCTCAGAGCATGACTGGTAACGCGAGAGTGGTCCAACTAACCAATTGCTATATGGGCGTTGTCTCTGCCATGGTTAGTTCATCATTTTTGGGTGCCACCTACCTTTCACAATGCTTACGATTGTACTTTCTTTCTCCGAATATGTCGTGGTGTTGGTGCTGGTGGTTATAGCAGTTCAGCAGACACGAAAGCGCAGGAAAAATCCGCATACCCCTCAGAGATTGAAAGCGGGAAGCCTACATAATCCCCTGCCCACTGAAAACCTTTATAAAGCTCTTCCTTTCCTAAGCTTTTCTCCAGCTGCCACGAATTTCCGATGCATCTGGCCTTACACCTCTAAACGGAAAAAGTGTGAGAGATCGCTGGGCAGAGATGGAGCCGATCGACACTGGGCTAACACTCTCCGCAACACGATCGCCGATGACTCACCGTACAGCGAGCGTGTACGAGCTATGCTTTGGGAATATGCTGAGTACTGTCTGTGCTATGATCATCGGCCTTACGTATTGGATACCCCGACCATAATCGAGGACTGGGTCCAGCAATGGCTTGCTGAGATCAGAACGCTTCACGATTCGTTGTGTGAGGAACTGGGTAGAGATGATGGCTCTGTGGGTGAAGGTGTCCTGCTTTACCGGCAAACGACAGTTCCGGAAGCCGGAAGCGAAGATGGGAGATGGCTGAAACGCGAGGCATTTAAAGAATTCACGCCCACCAAGCACATGCCAGGAAGCTTTCCCGATGATGAAACTTTCACCAGTTCGCATTGGAAGGCTGTAGCTGGTCAACCAAGCCCATCAGCACACGGCTCATCGACGTCTGAAACACCATCCCGCGGAACATACAGCGAAACAATACGCAACTCGCCTCTGGGCGTTGAACGCATACCTATCAAGCGGAAATCCTCTGCTCCACCTAAATTGGGCTCCGAGAAGAGAGCCAAGTTCGAACCGTATCCCAAGGAACTCAAACGGACTCTTTTGAGTGTTTTGACGACACCATTAGGTAAGGACGAAAGACAATCAGGTCACGTGTATATCTTTACGCGCCGCTCTGGTGAAGACTCGCATAGTCTCTACGTCAAGATTGGTGTCTCTGGAAACGTTGCGAATCGCCTCAGGAACAGGAAGACTCAATGCAAATACGAACCACACTTGGAATATAAAACTGCATTGATACCAAATGCTATGCGTGTCGAGCTTTTGGTACATACGGAGCTCTTCGACCGCAGATACCGAGAGAACCAGTGCTCGGGCTGTGGCGGCGCACATGATGAATGGTTCAAAACCGACGTCGACACAGCACGGCCGGTCGTCGAACGCTGGGCAAAGTGGATGCAGGAATGTCGCCCGTACACGCAAGAAGACCAATTCTCTAGTCATATAGTGAAGGAGATATTTGAGCATGGACTGTCTAAGGACGATCTTACCAGTAGGACAATGCTTGCGCTCACCTCCACATTTATGGCTGCACAGCCAGCTCAACAGTCACCACCAGACAACACCGAGCGTCGTCGCACAATCGCTTCAATTGAATTCTTGGACCCGGCATCACCGACTTTGCGGAAGTCGGCATCTACTGGGATTACCGCAGATCTAAACGCTGCTTCGGAGGACGAAGATAGCTTTGAACCTATCTACAGTCGCCCCCCTTGGCCAAGAAAGGTTCAAATGCCTTCCGGCACCAAATGTGGCAATCTCAACATTAAGAAAATGAGGAAATCGACCGGCCCTGCCAAGGACGACCTTGAACAGCCTATCAGCACCTCTATGGCCGAGTTTGAAGAGGTCAAGGTGAAATTGGAACCTAATGATAATGATCTGAACGACCCATTCGTGTCGGGCAGGAAAGTTCCTGACTCCCAACGGTCTTACTACGATGCAGAGTCTTTTCTAGAGCAATTACCTAACATGGACGCAATTAAGGAAGAGTTGGCTTTTCACTAATAGCTCAGAACCAGATTAAGAGTGGATCACCGGAAGGACTTGGGCTGCCAACTGGCGTAGACAGACGGACTAAAGGGAACGGTGTCGCGTTTGGCTGCGGCGACTGGTACTTTTCTCCATGTAAATGATATTTCTTGGTAGGCGCTCAGAGAGCAGAACTTCAATTAAGGTCAGGTGGATTGTCTACTGGCTGTTACCGATCAGGTGGAAATCCCAGTCTAAATGGTGGGACGTCCTTTGAAATGTAGTCACAAGCTACACGTGAAAGACTGGCTGCAACTTGCAACCGTCAGGAAACCAAAGGACAACGCAGCCCGCTTTCCCTACTGCTGGTTAGGTCATATGCCTTTGCGGAGTTGCCGACTCTGCTCTGACACGCATAGTGGCAAGACCGCAAAGCAAAGTCTTTCAGCTGTCTTACTAACATATGTGGCTTACCAAGTGCCAAGCGCCGGCTGCCTTCTCACTTATGGTCAGGCACTGGACAAGGACAGCATCTTCGACCTTTCAGCATGTCTGCATTGCATTAGTGTCATGCTCACGCTGGTACGATACTACCCTCGAATGATCAAATGCTGACCATGACATGCAAGCAAGTGATGAACACCTTACGGGTACAAGAAAGTGCACTCCTGCCATTCCCACTGAGCCGACCGATTGTTCCAAGGCTGATTCTCATTTCTACGTCTCTTGTTCATACACTCTCTAGTCAAACGTGAACTGTTATCTAGCTCTTTGATAAACGCCCGAAGCAAGAATGTGTACGCATCACTCCCAACCCAAAATTCGGGCCCAGGAAAGCGCCTCCTTGACTAAATGAATCCTCCTACAGCCGTCCCAACTCCAGTCCGAAACACACCTGACGGTGTCTACTTCGTCTCTTCCGCGCCCGAAGGCCAGCCGAACTCATGCGGCTACGCCTACTACGCCAACCTCAAAGACGGCGGCAACGACAACGAGCAACCCGACGCCTTCGCAATCGCCGATACTTTCCACCAACCCCACGGTGAGACTGAAGGAGGTACGTTTGCCCCATCAACACATGCACAGCACTGTTGTGTATTTCTTTCCCCCCTTTCTAACGCCAATGACTACAGTAACATTCCCCGACGGCACCAGTTTCGGGTGGTTTATTCCATTCGACGACTTTCCGGGCAATGGCAACAACCCTCCGTTCCAGTCGGCGGTGGGGTTTGCAACGAACAATCTCGAAGATCCGAAAAAATGGACCTGCTACAAGGACAATGATAGGGTGCTCTTCACAAAGGATGGGGTTGAGTGGACGACGTTGTTCTGGTGCTTCTGAATTTTTTCAGATACAGGCTGGATTGTGATCTTCTTTACGAGAACTAGTTGTGGTAATATTGTGTGAGGGCTTCGATGCATAACCAGTCTGACTGTTTCACCCTACGTAGGGAAAGATACTGCTGGCGAGGGTTAAGGGTACTTCTTTGCTTGCATGAGAAAAAGGAACTCTGGTCACCGTGCGTGTGGAAGCTCTGGATTACATTCTCCTTGACGTAGGGATGGATAACGGCACGGCCGCCACCGCTCAATTGGCAGTCGAAGAGGCCGCTTCTGGGAATCGGTGTAGCAATTTCGAATTTGCGGCAGTCGGTGTTAGAGTGCACGCATCACCTTCAGACCGTCTGCAAGATGTTGATCATAGTAGTAGTATGGAAAAAGGCCTGGTAACGCTAAACAAGACCTAAGAGCTCTTCTGACACAAATAGATGCTAAAGCACTGATACCCATCGTTCTGCAGCGTGACCAACTCGCGGCCATTGTCTTTGTAGATCGTGAAATGCTCTTCGCCTTTCAAGTTTGCCGTCGCGGTTCCGACGACACTGCCTTCGGGTTCGGACTGTGCGTTGACACCGATGGTCCAGGAGAACGTGAATGCAGGACAGCCTGGAACCTCGTTGAAGGTCGCTTCTGTCACGACTGTGAGAAGATTTTGGGCAAGGAAAAGGTCAGGGGACAAACTACATACCCTGCACACTTCCAGTTTCCCATTGCGTGTTCCCCTCGATGTTCGTGTATACAAAGTTCGTTGGTTGCTCGTTTTGGTTGTTGCGGTTGGCGAACATCTACAGAGCACCGTAATGGTTAGTGGACGACTCTTTACATTGAGCCGGAGCTCTGGTAAATGGCGAGAACGGGAATTCGGGGACAACATCGGTCTCCCGAAGAACTCAAGGCAACTATCCCTGATTAGATGTCAGGGGATGGACTCACATCGGCGTAGTAGGCGATGCCGCTGGCGATGCGGAGAGTGACCGTACCCGGGGGGTGCAGGTCTACTGGTTCAGAAAAAGTCCTGGAACAGTTGACAAGGTAGAATCCATCGGCTTGAGAGGCCATTTCAAGAGAACAAGCGAATTTACGGGCAGGGATGCGGATGGAATCGATGCAAGGCGTAGTAGCACTGGGGGAGAAGAAGGCGGGGTGGGAGGTTTGGATTTCAATCAGACCACCTAAGAAGCTACCTATTCAGAATAGAAGGATGTAGAGATGCTAGCTCGTTATATGAGATTGAAAGAGGTAAGGAAATCTCCAGTACTTGGCTGTGTCGCTGATGGGTTGAAAGGTGCATTATCTAGTCTGATCAGGTCAGGTGTGCCCGAGGCCTCGACCCTGACTAAGCGGCCAAGTGTTCAGCCGCAGAACAGCTGAGTTCATGGTTGCCAGCTGGTTGCATCTGACACATTCATGTGACAGTCCTGGTAAGGAAGAACTTAGGACTGCCTTTGTTCTTGGCTGTTGGTGCAGCCTCCGATATGATGTTGCAGTTCATCTCGCATTCTAGATTTCGTGCTCGCTCACATTCTAAATCGTTACTCAGCAGCCCCGTGGGTTGCAGCTAAGTATTTGTCGGCTTTTGGCCTCTCTAGCTCTCTTTTTACATGCCTATTTACATGAGTGTTTCTATATTTCCGCCTTGTGATAATGTTTTACCGGCTCGGGTATGCTGTGCAGAAATGAAAGGTCCTTCCTACCTCCCAGACGTCAAAAATGGCGATATTCCCTCCTCTTTTGGTAACCTTGTACCTCCACAGGACAACAGCAATAACCGTTAATAGCCGGCACCCCGGAGCGCAGTAGTCTCTTCCTTTCTCCCATTCCGCCTTTCTCGTCGCCTTCCCCTTCCGTATGTTTGGCTATTACTCTGCTGAACGCATCGATCATAGGTTTGTACAGCTTCACGGGATCACGATAAGTTTCCGTGAAGAGTGACTCGTCTCGGATCGGGCAACACCAAGCGCGATGGAAAGTACAACTGGACGGATGTCTGGGTCATCGGAGAGCTCAAGCAAAGTGAAATCCAAAATGAATCTATGAAATGCTACCTGCTATTTATGCTTGGCTTGCCAAGGCTGCACTCTGGAATCACAGATGCGCTAAAATTACAATTGCACTTTTCTTCGCTACGGACGCTGGGACCAGGAATGCGTGCAGCGAATCAAGTTGATAGGCCTCCGCACCTTGGCCAAGCTGCAGCCGCATCCTCAGCCTCATCGCGGGGAATGGACGGATCATTCATCCATTTCTTTTCATGCTCCTATCCATGTTTGTCAGAATGCGATGCTGACCGGCAATGCCCCTCCGACAAGAAAGCGCGACCGACTGCGGCGTCTCTTGGGAGGCTCTTCGGCAGTTGGCCCCCATGGAGCTGATCATCCCGTTCCGACAAGCCACAGAGCTGATAGGGACCTCGGCGGAGACTTTTTGAATAAGGCCTTACAACTTCTTTCCGAGCAAGAACGAACAACAATCCGAGAGCATGTCTTATCTACCGCAGGGGATATTGATTCTGTGCTCTTAGGCGCATACAGCGCCGCCGAAGATAAGCAAAAACTCTGCGAAAACAAGAGGTGGACATTTACATTTAGAGGGCACACTGTGAAGCTGCGAGATGAGGCAGACAAGGTTATCCGGTGGCTGAACAGATTCGGGCGGGTTGGGGATATTGCTGTTAACATGGATCCAATACACACTGCCTTGCCATGGGCGGGGATTCGCTTTTTGCTCGAGGTACAGACCATAACTTCCCCTTCCATATTCTCGGTTATTGTATTTCTGCCTGACACTTTACAGGTAGCTGTATCTGAAAGCCGCCAAATGGGCGCCCTCCTCATAGGCCTTAAGACTGCGTTCTACACAATTAACCGATTGAAAGTCTACCTGGACTTCGTATGCGATCTTCCAGAGGCACCGGCGCGGGCCAACTTTGAGTCATCATTGACAGAGCTACACGCACTCATACTACAATTCCTAGCCAAAGCCATTCGGATATATCAGAAGAACGTTCTGAGTCGGGCGTTTGATTCCTTTTGGAAACACGACGAAGTGATAAATTTTGAGACTGAATGTTGCAAGATCGGAGCGCGGGTCGAGATCGAGGCTAGAAACTGTGATCGTTCTCTCAGCAAGCTTCAACAAGAGGATGCAGCTCGACATGGAGAAGGCCTCCGGAAATTGACGAAGGAGCTAAAGAATCTGCAAGAAACCAAGGACTCCATTGACAAAATGGAGACCGGGATCGCCATGCTGTGGAATAGCTTAGTGGAAGACAAACAAGCGGCCATTCTCGAATGGACTTCAGACATTCCCTACCTTGACAACCACCTTACAGCTAGGAAGGGCCGGACCGAGGGCACAGGTGAATGGATTTTCCACCATGCTCGATACGAAGAATGGGAAACATCACACCAACCCATGATTTTATGGCTCCATGGGATTCGTAAGTTCCTACTCTCTCCCCGATGGCCCAAACACTAAATCGTCTTCTGTAGCTGGTGCAGGCAAGACTAAACTGGTCTCAAATATAATCGACCAATTTTTCAACCGACCACACGATGAAGCGCTGGCTTACTTCTACTGCAACCGTAATGAGGAGTCCCGACGGCACCCAGAAAATGTGTTGCGCAGCTTCGTAAAACAGCTCTCCATTTCTCGAGATGAGCAAGCTGTTCAAGCTTCACTGGCCGACATATATAAGGCGAAGCAACGCACGGGGTTTGCTTCTGCTCGGCTAACATCTGAGGAGGCCGAATCTCTTCTGCCTAAGCTGATGCAAGCATATACGCGAACAACGCTGGTCTTGGACGCTTTGGACGAATGTCACGAAGACTCCAGGTCTTCACTTATAGAAGCCTTCAGTCGCCTTATCCAAATGTCACTACAGGTTAGGATTCTTGTCTCAAGCAGACGCGACCAGGACATCAAACTTCAACTCGAAAAGGAAGCCAACGTCGGGATCGAGGCTACAGACAATCATGATGATATTCGCAAATATGTACTGGCAAGAATCGACGAAGACCGGCAACGACGGCGTATTCCGCTCTCGGATAAGCTGCGTGAGCAAATTGTCCAATCCTTACTTGACAAAAGTCAGGGAATGTGAGTAGGCCACGCAGTCACTCCCAGTCTACCGGGATTACTAATGTAATCGAATCAGGTTTCAATGGGCATCTCTGCAAATCACTCACCTACTCTCCCTTGAACGTGAGAGCGATATTCGACACCGCTTAGGAAAACTTCCGAAGGATCTTACAGCGGCCTACTCTGAAATCTACTCGGCAATCAAAGCTCAGGAAGGAAGTAAGCCAGATGTTGCAAATCGAGCAATTCAATGGCTCATATCCTCCGTTGAACCCTTACACGTTGGGGCCCTGGTGGCAGCGGTCTGCCAAGATGCTGACAATGACGAACCGCAGCCGGTGGACATCGACACTGAGTTTGTTCTTGGCGCCTGCCGAAACCTGGTAGTCGTTGACCAGCTTAGCATCTGTCGATTTTCTCACCTGTCGGTGCGGGAATACTTTCAGCAACAGCATCATTGGATCCTAGATCAAGCCGATGAATTGGTAGCAAAGGTTTATCTATTATTGTTGAACCATCCAAGCAGCTGGAAGACTGCATTGTGGGACAAGGAATCTGGTGAAACAGAGCCTTTAGGAAGACTACTTGTTTACGCACGGTCATTGTGGCCTGAACACTTGCATAAAATTGGAGAAATTGCCATGAAAGATCGCCTCGCCATTATGCTTCGGAAATTCCTCGGACCTACGGAGAGAAGCGGGCCAGCTTACAGAAACTGGTATAGCGGGTATTCCAAGTCGTACTACCAGTACGAGTTTCAGTCCAACAGTTGCCTACGTGATAATTTGAACCTGCTTGACCCGCCGACTTCAGCTTTGTTGCCAATTTGTATCTTTGGCTTTGAACATATCATGGAGGAGTTATGTAAGGCGGGAAAACTAGACGCTAATCAACAAAACTCGAAAGGATACTCTTTGTTGGCGCTTGCGGCAAGAGGAGGCAACGCGACTATTGCTAAATTGCTGCTCGAGAATGGCGCCGAAGTCAACGCCCAACTAGGTGGACGTCATGGCAGTGTCCTGGCGGCGGCAGCATCGGCAGGCAGCGAGGCGACAGTACGGCTGCTGCTGGAGAACGGCGCCGATGTCAACGCCCAACTAGGCGGGGACTATGGCAGTGCACTGGCGGTGGCAGCATGGAGAGGCAAGGAGGCGATAGTACGGCTACTGCTGGAGAACGGCGCCGATGTCAACGCCCAACTAGGCGGATTCTATAGCAGTGCACTGGCGGCGGCAGCATGGGGAGGCAAAGAGGCGACAGTACGGCTACTGCTGGAGAACGGCGCCGATATCAACGCCCAACTAGGCGGACACTATGGCAGTGCACTGGCGGCGGCAGCATGGGGAGGCAAAGAGGCGACAGTACGG
>Ga0335072_10008681_pt1 | contig 14711 bp, 15 predicted proteins | sample Lox_Sample_21_FD_206725 | JGI IMG/M metagenome (GOLD analysis project Ga0335072, IMG submission 206725) | Soil microbial communities from Loxahatchee National Wildlife Refuge, Florida, United States - Lox_Sample_2.1 | ecosystem: Environmental > Terrestrial > Soil > Wetlands | place: USA... | reverse complement strand
TTTCGCGCCGGGGTCGCCAGCCGAGGCACAGCTCTCTTCCGGAGACGCGTCTGCGCCGGAACAAGAAACGAATGACGAAATCGTGGAACAGCAGAAGAGACGCGCACAGCTGGTGTTTGACGCGGTGGCCGAGCACCTGCGCCGGGAGCCCGCGCAGACCACGCGCCTGCTGCAAAGCTGGATCCACGCCGAATAAGGAGAGATGACGATGGCCGCTGCCGCACCTTTGCCCGCAAACACGACGAGCCTCATTCCGCCTTTGCCCCCCGAGCGTCGCGCCAGCGAGCGCCAGCTGTCGGGGATCAAGAAAGCTGCCATCCTGGTGGTCGCCGTGGGAGATGAGCTGGGCAAGAAGATCTTTCAGAATCTGCCGGACAACGATGTGCAGCGGCTGACGGAAGAAATTGCCGACCTGCGCAATGTTCCGCCGGAGGCATCGCTGCAAGTGATGGAAGAGTTCTTCGAGATGATCGAGACCCAGCGGTACATGATGCATGGGGGCCTCGAATACGCCACCAAGCTGCTGGTCGAGTCGTTCGGCAAACAGCGCGCGGAAGACCTGCTGGCGCTGGTGAAGCGGGCGCAGGAGGCGAGTCAGGGCGATCTGGCGATGCTGCAGAAGGTCGACCCGCAGCAGCTGGGTAAATTCTTGGATGGAGAGCATCCGCAGACGGTGGCGCTGGTCCTGGCGCATCTCGATCCGAAGCGCGCTTCCCTGGTGCTTAACAATCTTGGCGAAGAACAGAAGGTGTCCGTCATAAGACGGCTGGCCGAGATGCGCCAGTTCTCTCCGGAGATGGCGCAGAAGGTGGCCCTGATTCTGCATAAGCGTCTGGAAACCGTGGGGGACACGGGCCGCAAGGCGTATGCGGGCTTCAAGGCGGTGGCTGATCTGCTCAACCGTCTCGATGCCGAGCAGACAAAGAAGATCCTCGAGCAGATCGAGGAGCAAGAGCCCGAGGTTGCGCTCAACATCCGCAATCTGATGTTTACCTTTGAAGACCTGGTGACAGTGCCTTCGGCCAGTATGCGCGAGCTGGTGGGCGCGATTGATAAACCGACGCTGGCCATGGCGCTCAAAGGCGCGCGGGAAGACGTACGGGCGCATATCTTCCGCGCTATGTCATCGCGCGCGGTGGAGATGCTGAAGGAAGACATGGAGGTGCTTGGGCCGGTGCGCACGCGCGAGGTCACGCTCGCACAGCACGAGATTCTAAACCTGGCGCGCAAGCTGGAAGCTGACGGCAAGGTGATCTTGAAGATTGAGCAGGGAGATGACCTGCTGGTGTAGTCAGGCAATGTATGGAGATCGAGATGTTACACAAGGTTGAACCGAAGATCCGGCGGATGGAGTATCGCCTGGCATTTGCTCCCCTCAGCTCGACGCCGAGTGCCCTCGCCTCTGAAGCATTGCCGGATCAGACCGCGGACGCCAAAAGCCCGGACAAAAAGAGTCGGGATGATTTCGCTCTGTTGGCTGTGCGTTTGCAGGAACTGGAAGAGCAGTTGCGGGAACGCGACATTACCTTTCAGCAGAAGCTGGAGGCGGAAACGACAGCCGCATTTGAGCGAGGTCGCGGGGAAGAAGATTTACATCGTACCGCCGTGATTGAGGAGATGGCCTGCTCGATGGAGCGGGCGCTGGCTGAATTCTCATCGGTGCGCAATGGTTATCTGGCACAGGTGGAGCAGGAGGTGGTGCGGCTCGCATTGAGCATCGCCACGCGCATTCTGCACCGCGAGGCGCAGATGGATCCGCTGCTCTTGTCAGGCGCGGTGCGTGTCGCGCTGGGGCAGCTCTCTGACACGACCGAGGCACGGCTGCGCGTTCCAGCCTCTCAGTTCCAGCTGTGGAGCGAGATGATTCATCTGATGCCGAATCTGCCGCTGCGTCCACAGCTTGTGGCCGACGATGCTCTGCAGCCTGGCGAGTGCACGCTCGAGACGCATCTTGGCAGTGTCGATCTAGGAGTAAAGGCGCAGCTGGCGGAGATCGAGCGCGGATTCTTTGATCTGCTGGAGCACAGAGAGCCGGCGCGGCGCGGCGAGTTCAAAGCCGGAACGAAGTTGGAAGAAGTCTGAAGGCATGGAGTTGCTGGCGACATACTTCTCGCGCCTCAGGCAGCGCTCGACCTGGCGCTGGCAGGGGCGCGTCCTTGAAGCGGTGGGCCAGACAATTGAGTCCTCGGGACCATTGTGTTCAGTCGGCGAGTGCTGCGAGATATTGGACGGCAATGGCCAGCCGCATCTGGCGGAGGTGATTGGTTTCCGTGGCAGCAATGTTCTTTCGATGCCGCTTGAGAGCACCGAAGGCATTCGCTTTGGCGACAAGGTGTCGGCTCTGGGCACGCTTCCTTATCTTGAGGCAGGCGATGGTTTGATCGGGCGGGTGCTGAACGCCTCCGGCCAGCCGATCGATGATGGCCCCCGGCCGGTAACGCGCGTGGCGGTTTCGCTCGATCGCAGCGTGCCCAATCCGCTGGAGCGTGTTCCGATACGGCAACCGCTGGGAACGGGAATTCGCTCGATCGACGGCATGCTGACCGTGGGACGAGGGCAGCGCATCGGCATCTTCGGCGGCTCGGGCGTGGGCAAGAGCACGCTGATCGGCATGATGACACGCAACAGCGAGGCGGACATCATCGTGGTGGGACTGGTGGGCGAGCGCGGTCGCGAGGTGGGCGAATTTCTGGAAGACAGCCTCGGGCCGGAGGGACGAAAGCGGTCGGTGGTGCTGGTATCGACTTCCGACCAGTCTCCGCTGTTGCGGCTGCGGGCGGCTCTATCGGCGACGGCAGTGGCGGAATACTTTGCGCATCAGGGCAAGCATGTGCTTTTGGTGCTCGACTCGCTGACGCGCTTTGCCATGGCGGCGCGGGAGATCGGTCTGGCAGCGGGCGAACCTCCGACGGCCAAGGGATATACGCCGTCGGTTTTCAGTCGTCTGGCGCGGCTGGTCGAGCGAGCCGGGCAGTTTCGCAAGGGAAGCATCACCGCCTTCTACACCGTTCTAATGGAAGGGGACGATCAGCAGGAGCCGATCGTCGATGCTGCGCGGTCGTTTCTCGACGGGCATATCTTCCTCTCGCGTGATCTGGCTGCCGAAGGGTGGTATCCACCGATTCAGATTCTGGATTCGGTCAGCCGTCTCATGCCGGCCATTGTTACTGATGAGCACAAGTCCGCCGCAGCGCTGATGCGGCGGATGCTCGCCGTCTATGCAAGGTCTGAAGACCTGATCCGGATTGGCGCGTACAAGCCGGGTGCGGACAGCGATCTTGACCGGGCGATACAGTCGCGGCCCCTGCTGCGCGAATTTCTGGTGCAGCAGGCGCATGAAGATGTTCGCTTTGAGCAGGCATCGAATGCGATTCAGAGCCTTGCGGCGATGGTCTAGCCATGCGGCGATCTTCGCAGAAGCATCCTTTGGATCGTCTGCTGCGATTGCGATCCCTGGTGGCAGATGTCAGCCGAATCGAACTCGAGATGCGTCTGCAGGAACTGGCGCAGGTGGAACGGGCAGTCACCCGCGCGCAACAGAATGGTCAGGCATTGCGCCGGGAGAGCTTCACGTCGATGGTCCGTGACCGGCGCGGGGAGTGGCTGGAGGCGGAGGCGCTGCGCGCATGGGTGGGGTGGGAAGAGGATCTGCTCGAAAAGGAGTGCCGGCGAAAGACTGCTGTGGTCGAGGTAGCGAAGGCTGAATATCTGGAGCGCCGCAAGGAATGCCGCCAGGTGGAGAGTGTGATTGAGGCGCAGGCAGCCGCGGCTGTGGTCGAACAGGGGCGCCGGGAGCAACGCGAGCTGGACGACTGGTTCGGGCAGCGAATCCGGCCTAAGGGCACTGCCAAGAGCGGTGCAGTCTGAGATTTCTCTAACGCTGCCCCCTCAACTCTGGCAAGGATACTGCAGGGAATTACGCAGGAGACTGAATCGTGCAAGTTCCTGCAGGGGCAACCGGCACCACCGGCACACAAGGCGCCGGCCACAACGCTTCCTTGAGCCTCCTGGACGGCATGGGTGAAAGCGTATTGCCGAAGACGGGACAGGCGCATACGTTTGGCACCGTACTTCTGGAGCACTCGGTGGAGGCGGTGCGCACACCAGAGGAAAAGTCTGCGATCGCGGCTGGAAGTGACGAAGAAAAGGCGCTGGTTGCGGGTACCCTGGCGGTGAAGGCGCAGACAGACCCAGCACCTCTGGCGGCCACATTCTCTCATCAAGAGAAGAATACGGAGGGAGCGCTGTCCGGCGCTTCACCAAACACGAAAAGCGAGACGAAGCCGGCTCGGAAGCGCACGCTGAGCGATACGCCTTCCTTTGCTCCGACAAAGAAGCCGGGCTTGAGCGAAGGCAGCTTCGCTCAAGCCGCCGCGGTCGTTGTCCCTGTGCCTCTCGTGGTGGCCCCGAGCTTGCAGACTGTGGCACCGGAAGAGCCTCTGCGCCGCCCTGTCTGGTTGCCAATTCCAGCGGGGTCGTCTTTAACGCAGCCGACTCAGGGTCTTGAAATCCAAAGAGAAGAACTGCTGCCGACGGTGAGACCCGATGCCGGAACTTCATCGTCCGTCACATTGGGAAATGGGGCTTTGGCCAAGGACAGCTCCGGCACCGTTCTGCTTCAGCACGAGAAAGCGCTGCCGCAGAACCAGCCCCAAGTTGCTTCTGTCATGCCTCACCTATCTGAGTATCCCAAACAAACTCCCATGAATGAATCTCAGGCAGGTCGCGAGTCTTCGCGGCTTGAGGCGAATTGTCCATCCGGCTTACAAAGTGCTCCGCGTCATGCGGATGCAATCCCCGCAGAGGCCATGGCGCCTTCAGTTTCTCGGTCGCCCGGAACAGCCTCGACGAAGAGAGCGCAGGAAAATCCAGCCAATAGCGGCTTGCGTGGACTGGCTCTGGCTTCTCATTCGGGTTCGAGTGCCCCTTCGACAGATCAAACCCGGACGGACATCGGTGTTGTGGGCATCGCGTCGGTGCAGCGTCCGGCCGAAGCGGGGGCGTTGAGCGCCAGGCAGGGGAGCGCCCAGCTCGACACCAATGCGTTTCAGCATCTCGATGCGGCCGAAGCGCCAGCCTCACTACTGCACAGCAGCCCCCATCAGATCGCCGTCGGGCTGCGCGACCCGTCGCTGGGATGGGTCGAAGTGCAGACGGCATCTTCGGCCGGGCACGTCAGCGCGACGCTGACAGCGTCCTCTGCCGCAGCACATGCAAGCCTGTCTGTGCAGGCATCGGCGATTACACAGTATCTCACCGACCGCAATGTCTCTGTGCACAGCCTGCACGTGAACACGCAGGGAGAGGCGCAGGGTGGCTTCGGCGGCGGAGGACAATCACAGCCCGGCTCGAACGCCGATCATCAGCAGATATCCGGGCAGCAAAGCGTTGGTGCGGATAGCAGCAGCCACGCCGCAAAAAGTGAAACCACTGACGAAGGTGATCCACAGGCGCATAGCGCCTCGTACATCAGCGTCCGGGCTTAAGCACCACGAAGAGGAGGGAGAAGGGATGCAGCCATTACACCATCCGACCATGTCGCCTGTTACGGCGCTCGATAGTTCTTCAGGAACGAGCGGCAGCTCGAGTTCCTCGAGCAGCGATAACAGCGACACGACCATCACCGCCAATGATTTTCTTACGCTGCTGGTGGCGGAGATGAAAAACCAGGATCCGACCGCGGATACGGATCCCAACGCCTATATCGATCAGCTTGTGCAGATAAACAGCTTGCAGCAGCTGATTCAGATCAACCAGGATCTGGATGGATCGAGTTCGACCTCGAACTCTGGCTCAAGCTCAAACAGCGATGCCAGATCGAATGCTTCGTCGCAAGCCATCAGTGCGGCCAGCCGGCTGGCGACATCGCTGGCTGCCAGGCACCCGCAGCCGGCGAGCACGGAGCCTACGGATGTGAACACCGCAGGGCACAACGCGAATGCGGCGGCGCAGGCCGCCGAGTCGTTCAGGACAGCAGTTCATCAATCGTAACGCTATACAAGGATGCGGAGGAGATATGCCATCGTTTTTTATCCCACTTTCGGGTCTTGAAGCCGATAACACGGCGCTCAACACCATTGCCAACAACCTTTCCAACATGAATACCGTGGCGTACAAGAGCCAGGACGTGCAGTTCAGCGATCTGTTCTACCAGCAAGTCGGAGAGAGCGGCTCGGGCGACCCCGAGCAGGTGGGCGCGGGCACCCAGGTCGGCGCCATCACCACCGACTTCTCCACCGGCACGGCGAACCCGGCGACAGGCGAGTCGCAGGATGTTGCGCTGAACGGAGACGGGTTCTTCGTGGTCCAGGATGGCAACGTGCAGGAGTACACGCGCGCCGGCAATTTTGTCATCAGCTCCGATGGTCAACTCTTGACCCAGGGCGGCCAGCAGGTGATGGGGTATCCGGCAGCGAATGGAGCTCCTAACACGAATGCTCCCCTGGTTCCGATCCAGATTCCTGTTGGACAAGTGGAACAGCCACAGGCGACCGCCAATATGTCTTTGACGGCAAACCTCGATGCTTCGGCTGCGGTCGGCACCTCCACGCAGGGACAGATCACCCTCTACGATTCGCTGGGCGAGCCGCAACTGGCAACGGTCGATTTTCAGAAGACCGGGACAAACACATGGAGCTACAACATTTCTTTGCCGGCAGGCAACGCAACCGGCAGCAGCGCCAATACTGTGGGCACGCTTACGTTTGATTCGAACGGCAATCTCATTACTCCTGCCGCGAATGTTGCCGGAATTCAATTCACCGGACTTTCCGATGGCGCTGCGAACATGAATTTCAACTGGAACCTGTATGACTCGAACAACAATCCGACCATCGATCAGGTGGCTGCCGGCTCTGGCGTTGCGACCACAAACCAGGACGGCTATGCCAGCGGGCAATATCAGAGCTTTACCATTGATTCGAACGGTGTGGTCTCAGCCTCTTACAGCAACAATCAGACCCAGGTCATTGGCCAGCTTGCCGTCGCTAGCATCACCAACGAGCAGGGATTGACGCGGCTGGGTGATAACAATTACCAGACGACCCTGGCTTCGGGGCAGGCGACAGTCGGCACTGCCGGATCAAACGGCCGTGGCACCATTCAGGACCAGGCAGTCGAGGGATCGAATGTCGATATCTCGACCCAGTTCTCGGACCTGATTGTCGCGCAGCGCGCCTTTGAGGCGAACTCGAAGGCGATCACGACCTTCGATACGGTGACGCAGGAAACCATCAACATGATTCACTAGAAATGAGCGGCCAGGGCAGTGGGGACACCTGATCTGGCCGCTCAAATTTCTAAGAATTCTCTAATCTCCTTGTTCCAATTCAGGTCATCCAGTTGCACCTTCTCCTGGCATGACGCCAGAATCCCCGACACCCTCTGAAGTCAAGGAACCGCCGCAGACTGCGAGCGAAGTGAGCTCTGTTCTCTCCGTCACGCAGGAGCCCGAGAGTCTTACCGCGCCGGAGTCTGTCCGAGTCTCTCTTTCAGCGCTTGCGGCCAAGCTGCCCCTGCAGTTGGACCTGCGGGTGCCGCTTCCATCCTTTCGCGTCCAGAATCTCCTGTCGCTCGAAAAGGGTCAGGTGATTGAGTCGGCATGGCCGCACACCGAAGATCTTCCCTTGTGGTCAGGGGGAGTGCATCTGGTGTGGACCGAATTCGAAGTGGTGGACCAGAAGCTGGCCGTGCGCGTGACGCGGCTGGTGTAGGTGGCGCGAATGGAAATGGAATTGGCAATGCGCGGTAAAAGCATGGAACAAGGGGCTGCGACTCCGTTCGCGGGCTATTGCGGCCGCACTTTGTCCGCAATCGGATGTGTTTTTGCGGCACTCCGCTCTTTGGGAAGGACGCAGGCGGGCGCGGACAAGGCGCTCCGCGTTGAGGAAAAGCTTTCGCTTGGCCCGAAGAAGATGCTCTACCTGGTGAGTTGCCGGGAGCAGGAATTTCTAATCGCGGCAGGTGCGGATGCGATTGTGTCGGTTGTGGAAGTCTCACCGACGAAGCCAGTGCGGATGGCGAGTGCGAAGAAGGCGTCTGTGTCTCGAATGCAGAAACGCGAGCCGCTCCTGTGATGGCGCTTGCATTCTATTTCGCCAAGGCGCCGAAGCTGCTGCCGCTGCCCGGCCCATTGTCCGGGATGGAGCAGCACCTGACCAACAACAATGGCGTGCCCTGGACTATTGTCTTCTCGCTGACGCTGATTACGCTGCTGCCGGCCATCGTGCTTTCGATGACGCCGATGGTACGTCTGCTGGTTGTTTTTCATTTCCTGCGGCAGGCACTGGGCACGCAGACCGCGCCCAGCAATCAGGTGCTGATGGGACTGGGCCTGATGATGACGTGGTTTCTCATGCAGCCGGTATTGATGGCTGTCGATCAGCAGGCGGTAGAGCCCTTCCGCCAGGGACAGATCTCCGGAATCGAGGCGATTGAGCGCGGCATCGAGCCGCCGAAGCATTTCATGCTGAAGTACGCGCGCGAGAAGGACCTGGCGCTGTTCAGCTCGGCGTCGATGATCGCGCGTCCCAAGACGCCGGACGATCTTCCCTTGCGCGTGATTGTGCCCGCTTACATGCTCTCCGAATTGAAAGCAGGCTTTGTCATCGGCGCTGTGCTCTTTCTTCCCTTTCTGCTGATCGACATGGTGATCGCTTCGATCACGACTTCGATCGGCATGTTTCAGCTGCCTCCGGTCGTGGTGTCGACGCCGCTCAAGATTCTGCTGTTCGTTATGGTGGATGGCTGGCACCTGTTGGCCGGGTCACTGCTCAAGAGTTTTTGAAGAACTGCTGACGAAAGGAGAGATGCGGTGGGTCCTGATCAGGTGGCGGAGCTGATGCGGCATCTTTTGAAAGAGGCGCTCATTATAAGCGCTCCTATTCTGCTGCTCGCGGCGGTGACAAGTTTCGTGCTGAGTCTCTTTCAGACGCTCACGTCGCTGCAGGACCAGACCCTGAGCACGGTTCCACGGCTGCTGATTGTTGCGATCGTCATGCTGGTCGGATTGCCGTGGTTCCTGCGCCGCATGATCTTCTTCACCGTGACGCTCCTGAATGATTTTCACCGGTACATCGGCTGAGGCGATGGAAGAGATTTTCACGCGCGGCAATCTGGATTGGGGTCACTACCTCTCGGCCCTCGTACTGGCCATGGTGCGCCTGAGCAGCATGATGGTCTCCGCCCCATTTTTCTCTTCGCAGGCCATTCCCAAGCAGATCAAGGCAGTCTTTGTCTTTGCGGTCGCGGTTTTGCTCGTCCCTGTTGTGGCGTCGCTTCCGATGGCGCAGGTGGAGTTGGGCATGCTTCCGTTGCTCGGTGAGGTTGGCGCCGGACTGGTCTTCGGCTTCTCGCTAAGCCTGCTGAATGAGGTGTTGCTCTTCGCGGGGCAGGTGCTGGGCGTGCAATTCAGTTTCTCGCTGGCGAACCTGCTCGATCCTAATTCCGAGGTGCAGACGCCGCTGCTGGCGCAGATGTTCTCGCTGATGGGCACAACCGTGCTTCTCGTGTCAGGTCTGGATCGAACCATGCTGGCTGCTCTGATTCGCAGTTTCGCCGAAGCTCCATTGGGCGGATTCTTTCTTGACGGGCAACACGCGCTCGCCCTGGTACAGATGGCGAGCGGCATCTTCTTCGCCGCACTGCAACTGGCAGCTCCGGCGATGGCGGCGACGATGCTGGTCGAAGTTGCCGTCGCCATGGTGGGCAAGATGTCTCCGCAGCTTCCGGTCATGGCGATTACGGTTCCGGCCAAGACGATTACCGGCTACGTGATTCTGCTCGGGTCGCTTGCGCTCTGGCCGCGATTCATCGAGAGCCACTTTGACCGGCTGCTTGACGTTGCTGAAGGCATGCTGCGGCATGGAGCGGGTCACGCATGAGCGGCGAGCGCACAGAGCGGGCGACGCCGCGGCGCAGGCAGAAGGCGCAGCAGCAGGGAGACCGCGTCCGCAGCCGCGAACTGACGGCGGCCTTCGGGATGCTGGCTGGTGTATTGGTTCTCGGCGGCGTTGCATCGCACTGGGCGTCGATGTGGAGCGGCCTCATGACCCAGGTGCTCGCGCTTGGCTCTCCTTCTGTCTGGCATGACGATCAGGTGATGCAGACGGCACTCGCGCTCCGCCATGTTGCGCTGATTGCCTTGTCGCCTCTCCTGTTTTTAGCGCTGGCCGTCGCCGGAGCCGCATTACTGGTTGCCGTGGCGCAGGGCGGAGGCGTGCAGTTTTCTGCTGAGGCGCTGCAACCGAAGTTTTCCCGTCTCAATCCTGCGACCAACATCAAGAACATCTTCTCGTTGCAAGGGGCGTCGCGCCTGACCAAGTCTCTGTTGCCTGCCGGGGCGATTATTATCCTGGGCATTCACAAGATCGAGGGCCAGACGAGTCTGCCGGCGATGAGCATCGCGCACCTGCCGGTGATGTTTTCGTCGGCATACGATCTTCTCCTGGACACCGCGTGGATCCTCGTTGCCTGGTCGGCGGTCGATTACATCGTGCAGTGGCGCAGCTGGGAAGACCGCATGCGGATGAGCAAGCAGGAGATCCGCGAAGAGATGAAAGAGACCGAAGGCAGTCCGCAGATGCGCAGCCGCATTCGCGGTCTGCAGCGCCAGATGCGCCGCCGCAAATTGAAGGCAGACGTAAAGCGCGCCACGGTTGTCATCACCAATCCAACACATTATGCGGTTGCTTTGAGCTTCGACTTTGAAACGATGGAGCCGCCGAAGGTCCTGGCCAAGGGACGTAATCTGCTGGCCGAGCAGATCAAGAGCGAGGCCCGCTGGGCAGGCGTGCCCATTGTCGAGAACCCGCCGCTGGCGCGCTCTCTCTATCGTTCGGTCGCCGAAGGTCAGTCAATTCCTGTCGATCTATATGCCGCGGTCGCCGCGATTCTTGCCTATCTCTATCGCAAACAGGTGGAAGAAAAGGTCCGCCGCCAGCGCGCAGTCGAGCAGGCGCAAGCGGATAAGAGTCAGAAAAACGCTGCATCCGTCAAACCGGTTTCGACGCCTGCCAAGGAGATGCCATGAGTTCTACCGCGGTTGTTCCCGCGTCTTCAGCGACCAGCACCGCGGCGGAGAGCCTTGCCAGCCGACTGCTGAAGCTCGGCAAGGACCTCTCGCTGCCGGTCGGCGCAATCAGCGTTATCTTCGTGATGCTGATTCCCGTACCTTCGTTTGTGCTCGATCTTTTGCTGGCCTGCTCCTTTTCCGCTTCTGTGCTGGTCTTTCTCTCGGCGGTGCAGGTTCGGCGTGCGGTCGACTTCTCCGTCTTTCCCAGCCTGCTTCTGCTGCTCACGCTCTTCCGGTTATCTCTGAATATTGCTTCCAGCCGCCGCATTCTGCTGCACGGCGGCGAGGGCACGGCGGCGGCGGGCAGTGTCATTGAGGCCTTTGGCCAGTTTGTCGTAGGCGGCAATTATGTTGTGGGCTTCGTGCTATTTCTTGCGCTGATTGCCATTCAGTTTCTCGTCGTCAGCCACGGCGCGGTGCGCACGGCGGAGGTGACGGCGCGTTTCACGCTTGACGCGCTGCCCGGAAAGCAGATGGCGATCGACGCCGATCTGAATGCGGGCCTGATCGATGAGGCAGCGGCGAGAAAGCGAAGACAGGCGATTGCCCAGGAAGCGGAGTTTTACGGAGCGATGGATGGTGCCGCGCGGTTCAATCAGCGCGATGCGCTGGCGACGATTCTCATCACCGCGATCAACATCGTTGCCGGATTGCTGATTGGCGTGCTGCAGCAGGGCGTCGCGCTTGCTGACGCGGTAAAGACCTATACCGTTCTTACCGTCGGAGATGGGCTGGTGACCTTGATTCCGTCTCTGCTCGTGTCGGTGGCGGGAGGCATGGTGCTGACGCGCGCGAACTCCGCCAATGGATTGACGGCGGACCTGGGCACGCAACTTTTCCGCCGTGGCACAACCCTGTATATTGCCAGCGGTGTGCTTGGCGCGCTCTGCCTTGTGCCGGGGCTTCCGAAATTTGCCTTCCTGCTGCCAGCGTTGGGCCTGGGGTATCTCGGCTGGCAGATTTCGCGCAGACCCGCAGAGGAAGCAGCTGCAGAGCCGGAACGCAAACAAGCAGATAAAGTGCAGGCGGAGAACATCGCCACACTGCTCAAGGTAGATGACCTGAGCCTCGAAATTGGCTTCCAGCTGATACCGCTGGTCGATGAGAAGCAGGGCGGCCAGATGCTGGCGCGCGTGCGCGCACTGCGGAAGCATCTGGCAACTGAGCTTGGTTTTCTTGTGCCTCCCATTCATATCTCGGACAATTTGCGCCTGCGACCGCGCGAATATGTGTTTTCTTTGCGTGGCATGGAGATTGGCCGCTGGCAGACAGAAGGAAATGCGCTGCTGGCAGTCAGCGCTGAGTCTGACGCGCATCCGCTGCCGGGAAGGCAGACACAGGAGCCGGCCTTTCAGGTTCCGGCCCGCTGGATCTCGCCATCGCTCGAAAGCCAGGCGATTGCCGCCGGCTATTCGGTCGTCGATACGGTGACCGCGATCAGCACGCATCTGGCCGAGATGATTCGCCAGCATGCGCATGAATTGCTGGGGCGTGCGGAGACGAAGCGTCTGCTGGACACGCTGAACGAATCTCATCCGAAGCTTGTCGAAGAGCTGGTGCCGAAGATCCTGACGCTCGGCGAAGTGCAGAAAGTCCTGCAGCAGTTGCTGCGCGAGCAGGTCTCGATCCGCGACCTTGGCGCGATTCTCGACGTGCTGATCGAAACCGCTGCCGTCAATAAAAGCCTGCCGCACATGGTCGAAGCCGTGCGCCACGCGCTGGGGCGGCGTATCGTGCAGCCACTTCTCGAGAGTGACGGCAGCCTGCGCATTCTCCAGATGGACCCGGCCTTCGAAGAAGAGCTGCTGGAATCGCTCCAGGGAGAAGCAGGCGCGCGCATGTTGATGGACGGACGCGCACAGCGCACTCCGTGGCTCAAGCGCTTCGTCGATTCTGTGAAGCAGCTAATCGGACCACAATCCTCGATGGCCCTTCCTGTGCTCCTCTGTCCGAGTCCGGCGCGCTTCTACCTTCGCCGCTGGCTGGAGCCGATTCTGCCGAGAGTGGTTGTGATTTCTCCGGCAGAGATTCCGCCAGATGTGCGGGTGCGGTCGATTGGCGTGGTGCGGTAGGCGGAATTTTTCTCCCTCGATCTGGAAGTTGTTTGTTGCGGAATGAAAACGAAGAAAACGGATATGGATGAAGGTCCGAGTGAAAACAATATGCAGAACATGGGATCTATCGAAGATCGGCCAGCAATAGAGGAAGAGTCCAGACAGAGAGCTTTGGTGATGTCTTTGACTAAACCCTGTGAAACGGAACAGCGGCAGAAGCGTCCCACCGAGAAAAAGGTTACGTACCCCGAAGCCGCGACCGGCGCCTGCTTTACCCCGGAAGAAGAACGTCTCATGGTCGAGCACCTGCCGATCGTGCGTTACATCGCGCGGCGCATCCACGAGCGCCTTCCGCAGCATGTCGAGATGGAAGAGCTGGTCAGCGCCGGTGTGCTGGGGCTGATGGATGCCTTCCAGAAGTTCGATCCGGCGAAGAAGGTACAGTTTCGCAGCTATGCGCAGTTTCGCATCCGTGGCGCGATTCTCGATAGCCTGCGGACGCTCGACTGGAGCCCGCGCGATCTGCGTCGCAAAGGACGCGCCATCGAACAGGCGATTCGCGCGCTCACAGCGCAGCTGGGGCGCTCGCCCTCCGAGCAGGAGATTGCCGGCGAATTGCAGATGGAGTTAGGCGACTATCAGCAATTGCTGGGAGAGCTGAAGGGGCTTGAGATTGGCACGCTGCATCTGGAACGGTCAGAAGACTCGGGGGAGGAAGAGCTCGCCTATGTGCCCAATCGGCCTGAGGACGACCCGCTCTTCCGTTGCCTGCAAGGTGAGATGCGGCAGCGGCTCGCCGACGCGATCGGCGATCTTCCCGAACGCGAGCGGCTGGTGATGACGCTCTATTACTACGAAGAGATGACGATGAAAGAAATCGGTCTCACCCTGGGCGTAGTTGAGTCGCGCGTCTCGCAGATTCATGCCTCGGCGGTTCTGCACCTGCGCAGCATGCTGGCGGATCTGGCCGCGAGATCGGACAAAAGCAGGCCAGGCGGTAAGCGCACAAACCCACGCAAAATGCCATCGGTCAAGGAGTGATCTGGAGCTAGCATGGAAAAGAGTCTGAAGCAGGATGAAATCGACGCGTTATTTCAGGCCGCGCGTGCGCGATCGCAGGCGGCATCCCAGGAGACGCGCGCGCGGGTGCAGCCCTACAGCTTTTCCCGCGCCGGGCAGATCAGCAACGAGCAGCTGCGCGCCATCAGCCTGTTGAATGACATCTTTGCCCGCAACCTCACGCACAATCTCGGGGTCTGGCTGCGCAGCCGTTTTCATGTGAACCTGGTTTCCGCCGAGCAGATGCCATTCAACGAATTCATGCTGCGCATTCCCGACCTTGCCTATGTCAGCTCGGTTCGCCTTGAGCCGTTGCGCGCGCTCTCCGTCCTGCAGCTGGATCTTGCCCTGGCCCCGCCGATGATCGATCTGCTGCTGGGCGGCGAAGGAAAGCCGGACCGCGTGCGCGAGCTGACGGATATCGAAGAGTCGATTCTTACCAGCGTGGCTGAGGTCATCTGCCGCGAGCTTAGCGCCGCATGGCAGCCCGTCGGCCTGACCTTCACCTTCGAGCGCAGACAGCTCCA
>Ga0335072_10008680_pt1 | contig 14713 bp, 8 predicted proteins | sample Lox_Sample_21_FD_206725 | JGI IMG/M metagenome (GOLD analysis project Ga0335072, IMG submission 206725) | Soil microbial communities from Loxahatchee National Wildlife Refuge, Florida, United States - Lox_Sample_2.1 | ecosystem: Environmental > Terrestrial > Soil > Wetlands | place: USA: Florida... | reverse complement strand
TGTTGGTTTTGAATTCAATCACCTACGCGCGAATATCATTCAACCTTCGTACAGCCGAGGCGAGTTCGATTTTAACGGTCAATATTCCAATATTCCAAACAAGAACAACAGCCTAACTGGTATAGCGGATATGTTATTGACCCCAACCGCCGCTACAGTTCCAAACGGAATATCAAATTTAGGCGGGCCTAGCGCTTACGATGGCTCCAATTTTGCAGGTACTGATTATTTCAGCGATTACTACGGCGCTTACATTCAGGACAATTGGAGACTAACTTCTTCGTTGACTGTAAATCTTGGCCTTCGCTGGGATTACTCTTCGCCGTTTGGAGAAAGCGACGGAAGGCAGGCCAACTTTATCGCCAGTGGAAATGGCAATGGAAACTCCGGTACCTACTACATTCCTGAGAAGGGCTGTTCTGTGGCCCGATCGGCGACCTTCAACGCGATTCTTTCGGGATACAACATCACCGTCGATTGCGTCTCCGGCCTTGAAGCCAATCACGCTCAGAAAGATAGCTTCGCGCCACGCGTGGGATTCGCGTATCGTCTTCTTCCTCGGCTTGTCCTGCGGGGCGGGTATGGCATTGCATACGGGGCGTATGACAGCGTTGGTTATGGAGGAACGCTGGGAACTAACTATCCATTTCAATACCTCATCACGAATCCGAGCGATACCTCACAGACTGCCAACGCATTGCCAAACGGCCAAACAGCCACGATCGAGAACACCTTCAATGTGATCGATCTCGGGAACCCGGCTTCAGTGACGGGAACCGGACTAAACCTATATGGCAAGCAATACAATTACCGGACGCCCTACGACCAAAGTGTCAACCTGACCTTGCAGGACCAATTCACTGACCGGGATGCAGTTCAGGTGGGATATGTAGGCTCCCTGGGAAGAAATCTCGACGCCTTCGGAGCGCACAACTCGCCCTCCCAGATTCTGCCACCCGGTACCAACCAGACACCATATCTACCATTTCCAACACTCGCGCCCAATGCTCAGTTTCTGCAAACTATCGCAGTCAGTAACTACCACTCCTTGCAGGCTGTCTACCAGCACCAGTTCAAAGACAACCTGGTGTTCCTGGCAAATTACACATACGGGAAATGTATGACAAACCAGGCGGGCAAGACAGATCTTACACCGGGAGGAAGCTTCAGGGCGGAATGGCTGCCAGGATTTGGCATTGGCTCAGATTACGCTCTGTGCGCTTCTGACGCTACCCAAGTGGTCCACGTGTCCGGCGAGTATGCTTTACCCTTCGGACAGAGTAGAACGTTCTTGGGTCATACGAATCGATTGGTAGATGCCCTTGTCGGAGGGTGGAATATCAACTACATCTTTACGCACCAGAGCGGGCAGCCCTTTACGATCGCGTGCCCTGTGGCAACCAGTTCGGATTTTGGCTGCAATGCAGACCTCGTATCGGGCCAGAATCCCTATGGGGGCCCGCATAACCGTACGCAGTGGCTCAATCCTGCAGCTTTTGCCCAGCCGCCAGCCGCGACCTCCATCGGACAAGCAGACTTTTCTCCTTTGGGAAGCGCGGCGGATCAAGTGAGGGGGCCGGGGTTCACAAATCTGGATTCGTCCATCTTCAAACAGTTCGGTCTGCCCGGAGAAACCCGGATCGAGTTCAGGGCGGAAACATTCAATACGCTTAACAGCGCACAGTTTCAAAATCCGAGTAGTCAAAACAACTTCACCAATCTGACGAAGTTCAGCGTGATCACTGCCGATCGGAATGGTACCGGCCGACTCGGTCAGCTTGCCCTCAAGTTCATTTTCTGAGCCACGGGGCCGGTCACAAACTTCCATAAACGATCTGCTCAGGGTGACTGGGTCGAACGGACGTGCATGCGGTTCCTTCAGGGGAACCGCTCCCGCCCTGCAGAAAGCCATGCCTGGGTTCAGGAAAAGTGACTCGTGATGCTTATCAAAAAAACTTTGAAGGCTGCTCTTTTCATGCTTTGCGCCTGCATCGTGAGCGCCGCGGCAACGTCGCAGACTGTAATCCTGAATAGGATGGACTCTTTTACTGCCCTTCCTAACGGGGTAAGAATTGGCAGCGGTCCGGGAATGCTAAGGATTCTGGCGCTGCGGGACGACGTGTTGCGCATTACCATGTCCCCTGCTAAAGAATTACCCGAGAACGCGTCTTGGGCCGCCCTGCCAGCCGCCCAAAGCGCAAGCGTCGGCGTGACACCCGAACAGGACGTTACCTTTGTGGGTTTCGATACGCGTTTGCTGCATGTACGTGTCAAGCGCAGCAATCTTGCTGTTTCCATCCTCGACAACAACGGCAAGACTATCCTCTGCGATGCGCAGCCCGTCGAGTTCAAAAACGACGATAGTAGCGGAGATATCGGTTTTCGAGTGTGGAAGAAGATGCCGCAAGACGAGCACTACTTCGGCCTGGGCGAGAAAGCGGGTCCATTGGATCGTCGAGGCGGGGCCTTCGTGCAGTGGAACACGGACGCGTCTCACTATGAGGAGGGAACCGACCCTCTCTATGACAGCATTCCATTTTTCCTGACCGACCGAGGTGGCATCAGCTACGGTCTCTTTCTCGACAATACGTGGCGAACCGAGTTCGACTTTGGAAAAGCCTTGCGTAACCAATATTCTTTTGGCGCCGAAGGCGGCCCGCTCGACTATTACATCTTCTACGGGCCCAGTCCGAAGCAAGTCGTGGAAGACTACGCCTGGCTCACCGGAACCACCCCGCTTCCGCCGCTGTGGTCGTTCGGATATCAGCAGTCGCGCTGGAGCTACGGCACCGAGCAGCAGTTGCGAGGGATCGCCCAACGCCTGCGTGCAGATCACATCCCAGCCGATGTGCTCTATATGGACATCGATTATCAGGTAAAACGCCGTCCGTTCGCGATCGATGCCGAAAAGTTTCCGAACTTTTCATCGTTTGTGAATGAGCTGAAGCAAATGCAATTTCACCTCATACTGATTACCGATCTACACATCGCTTATCTGCCGAACCAGGATTATGCCCCCTTCAAGTCTGGCGTGGCCGGCGACCATTTCCTAGAGAATCCCGATGGATCCATTTATATCGGAGATGTGTGGCCGGGCCCATCTGTCTTCCCGGACTTTCTGCAGAAGTCCACGCGAGAATGGTGGGGCAGCCTGTACAAGGGCTTTTATGATGAGGGCGTCGCGGGCTTCTGGAACGATATGAATGAGCCATCCGTGTTCGACAGCCCGACGAAGACAATTCCTCTCGACGTGAAGGGTCCAATCGACGAGCCAGGATTTCAAAGGCGCATGGCCACGCAGCGGGAAGCCCATAACATCATGGGCATGCAGAATTCGCGCGCAACTTATCAGGGATTGCTCAACCTGAAACCAGATCAGCGACCTTTCGTACTCACGAGGGCAACCTATGCTGGGGGACAGCGATTCGCAGCTACCTGGACCGGAGACAATGCAAGTTCCTGGTCGTACATGCGCATGAGCACTCCCATGCTGGAAAGCCTTGGCCTGTGTGGCTTCTACATGGCCGGCGACGATATTGGCGGATATTCAGGCTCACCGCAGATGGACCTGCTGACAAAATGGTTCGAATTGGGAGCCTTCAATCCAATAGACCGGGATCACACGGAACATGAGACCAATCCACAGGAGCCGTGGGTGGGAGGGCTGGCGATGGAGGCCGTTCGGCGACGTTATATCGGCGAGCGCTACCAACTAATCCCATACCTCTATACCACAGCCGAGAACGCGTCTCGCACAGGCATTCCCATTATGCGTCCGCTCTTTCTTGAATTTCCAGATGCCACGGCGGATGGACACCCACTCGATCTCGACGCCGGCAACGAGTTCTTGTTCGGCCCCGATCTGCTGATCGCACCTGCTCCTCACCCGGACGAAGTGCAGGATTACACAGTAATCTTTCCGCCAGTGCCTTGGTACGACTACTGGACAGGGCTGCGCGTTACCCACAGGCGACGTACGACGTCGACTGTAGAGGTTGCTGCGCAAAGCACAAATCCGAATGATCAGAGTGCTGCGCTCGAAAGCATGAAGGTCCACCCGCAGATTAATCTCTTGCCTGTCTACGTGCGGGGCGGATCGATTCTGCCGATGCAGCCGCTAACCCAGGATACTGAGCAACAACCCAATGGCCCTCTGGAACTGCGTGTCTATCCAGGACCGGATTGCAAAGGAACGCTGTACCAGGACGACGGATCTACACTAAGTTATAAGAAAGGTAACTACCTGCGTGTGAATTACACGTGCGAGACCCAGCCGGATAGCCTGACTCTGCATATGGCTGCACAGAGCGGCAGTTTTCATCCTCGGTGGAAGACGGTACAGATTGCCGTGTATGATTGGCCCAGCGCTCAGGTGCGTGCAACCTTCAATGGCAAAGCTGTGACCGGCAGCTCCTACGATGAAGCGCACCGTGTCCTGCGAGTTGAAGTTCCACAGAGTTTCCAAGCGGCCGATTTTACGATCACGACTTTGAAATGAACGTGAATATATGGTTCTTCGGTTGCTTTCTCTGAATTCGCCCAGATTATAATGATGCAGCAGTAACCTCGTCTGCGGGAACCAGTTCCAGGGGGGCGAACAGCGTGGTGCATCACGCGCGGACGCGGAGTAGGTAGAAACAGGATTGCGCTGGACTGCGGGCGGAAGATCAGATCGGGAGTACATCGGGGAGTACATCGCCGGCGGCGATGTAATTACTCGGTGATGGCCGATCTCGGCCTGATCGAAAGGCATCCAAATGGGCCTCGTTACAGGCGTTGGTGCGTATCGAGTCGGAACGGTATCAGAAGGCCACCGGTAAGACCGAGCGCGGGATTCGCTACTACCTCACCAGCTTCAACGCCAATGCGGCGCGGCTGATCTCAGTGATCCGCTAGCACTGGTGCATCGAATACAAACTGCACTGGGTGCTCGAAGTCGGCTTCGGCGAAGAGCCGGACCGCAAACGCGCTGGCCATGGGGCACAATACTTCTCCATCCTAACTAAATCGCCCTCAATCTGCTTAATCACGACAAATCTTCCAATCGCGGAATCAAGGGAAGCCGACTCAAAACCGCTTGGAACATACCCTATCTGTTCAGACTACTCGGAATCTGATATGCGTCGGCCTGGGTGTGCTCTCTGACTGGATTGGGATTGAAGTCAATCTGATGTACGATGTTGTTGTTCCGCTCGGATCCATTCGTCGGAACACGCGAGTTGCTTCCGTGCGGGCTACTTGGAGGTGATCTCGTGAAACTGTTCAGAAAGAAGTATTCGAAATATTACTGGTATGACTTCACGGTGCGCGGCGAGCGCTACCGGGGATCGACCAAGTCGACCATCGAAACGAGGGCGCAGAAGGCTACCTCTCGCAAACTCGCTGCCGCGATCAAGGGCAGCGACCCGCTCGACAGGAAGCCGTTCACGCTCCGGGAATACTCGAAGGATCTCCTTCAATGGGTGGCAACGAGAAGGCTCGAGGCCGACAGCCGCCGCTATTACAGAAACGGCTGGCGACTTTTGGAGCAGACGAAGATCGCGGGAATGCGTGTGGATCAGATCAGCAAAGACGAGATCGAGAAGCTCACGTTTCCCGGATCGTCCTCGAACGGCAACAATGCTCTCGGGACGCTGCGAAGGATGTTTCCAAAGCCAAGGAGGGCAAGCTGATCCATGAGGTTCCCGACTTTGCGCTCTTCAGGGAACGCGGGCGGTCGCTCCGCCTCAACGACGAAGCGGAAAGAAGGCTGTCGGCGGTGGCCGAGCAGGCGCTCAAGGACATCATCGTGGTGATGCGCGACACCGGAATGCGCAACGCCCGCGAGCTCTACTGCATGCGGGTGGAGAACGTGGACTTCGATGCCGGAACGGTCTTCACGCCGGACAGCAAAACGGAGTCCGGCCGCCGCTTTATCCCGATGAGCAGCCGCGTGAAGCAGATTCTCGAGGCGCGTTGTGCGGGACGAAGCGAGGGCTGGGTGTGGATGTCGCGTTATAAAGGAAAGCACATTGGGGAGTGGTCTACCAGCACCCGGAGGGGGAAATCATTCGCAACGCGTTAAACGCACTGCACATTTCGCGGCCCACCGTGCCCGACGACAACCAGGCAAGTGCTTGAACCTATGTAGATTGGTTTCCCATAGAGCATTTCGAGGATGCTGATGCCGGATCAGCATACTTGTTCTCCCACTCATCTTCGTGGACGGTGTTCGACACCATAGAATCAAGTTAACCTCGTCTTTGAATCGACAAATGAACAAAAACCCTTCGTTTCTATGGCCGCGACTGCTGGAGCCTCCGCCTGCCGACGTTCTCCTCGTCTACCTGGACATGAATCAATGGATTGCGCTGGCATCAGAGGAACTGTCCTTCTTTGGCGAGGTCCCAAGCGCAATTGCGATCTTAGTATCCGACTAGCTGGCCATCATATGGCGTCGCGATTTGGTGTTTAGCGCGCCACTTGCGCGGTTGCTGCTGCGGTGACCGCGGAATATCCGTGCTTCACAATTTGCTCCGCGCGCGCTCGATAGATGTCCGGATCCTGCGGAGCCCACGTTCCGAGTCCATCCACATAGCGATTGCACATGCAGAATACGGCGGCAATCAAAACTGTGTCGTGAATCTCAAGGTCGCTTGCGCCCTGCGCGCGCGCGGCGGCAACATCGTCCTCGGTGACATATTTCCCACCTTGCTGCACTTTGCCGGCAATGTTGAGCAGTGTTTTCAGCTTCGGAGAAATTTCGGCATTGGCCCAGTCTGTCTTTACTCTCTGGACCAGTTTCTCGTCCTGGTTCAGTTGCGCCGCGGCGACGGCTCCGTGAATGGTCTGGCAGAAGAAGCAGTCGTTCCGCCAGGATACGTGCGTTGCGATTATCTCCCGCTCGCCCGGTGTAAGCGTGCTCTCGCCGCGCAGGAGAATGTTCACCAGTTCATTAATGGGCGCGGCAGTCTCTGGACGAAAGGTCATGGGGCCGAGGATTCCGGGAAACTCGCGGCCGAGTTCCGGTGCGATGGGCAGTTGGATCCATGCCATGCAGACACACTCCTGAGGGGATTGGGGAAAGTTGCGGAAGCCCGCACACGAATGGTAAGGGTTCCGCGTAACGCGGCGCTTCCATCAAAAGATTGAGCCGGATGCCCATCTCTTTGAGGTTGTGAGGCGCATACAGCATCTCCCATAATTTGCTGGTTGTCCTATTCCCCGGGACCGCACCCTCTCCACGTTGCAGAGCCAACCAACATGTTAGACAGACCGTTAGTTCGTTCGGCTGAGAATCGTCCAGGTTATCCAGGCTGGCGCGTTGCCGTAGTCTGCCATGTCGGCGTGCTCTCCGGCTTCGCCGCTGTCTTCATTTACAGCTTCAGTTTTATGATCATGCCGCTGCAACATGACTTCGGCTGGAACAGCGAGCAGATTGCGCGCGCTTTCAGCCTGGCGGCGATTTCTGTGGCCATGTTCTCTCCGTTCGTTGGCAAGCTTTTCGACCGGTTCGATCCGCGCAAGTTGATCACCGGATTCATGACCGCGTTCGGCCTGGGTATTGGCTCCCTGGCCTTTCTCACGCCGCATCTCTGGCAGCTTTACGTGTCGGCGGTTTTTATCGGTATGGCCGGAACCGGCACCTACCAGCTAGGATATGCGCGCATCGTGGCCGCCTGGTTTGAGCGGCGGCTGGGCACTGCTCTCTCGATTGTGGTTGCCGGTTCGGGTGTCGGATCGTTTTTTGTGCCTCCCCTGGTGCAGCATCTCATCGCGGCTTATGGATGGCGGCAAGCATACTTGGTGCTGGCCGCGCTACCATTGTTCGCCGGAGCCCCGTCTACGCTTCTCTTCGCGCGCCTGCCCCGAGTGGCTCCTTCCGCCGATCGGGTACGCAGGGTCGCACCGGCCGAAGATACTGGGACGCCATGGCGCGAGGCGATCGTCACGTTCAGTTTCTGGCTTTTGGCGCTGGGTGTCGGCGCGCTGTCGCTGAGCGAAAACGGCGCGCTAGCCCATCTTGCGCCCATGCTGAGCGGCCACGGGCTGCGCCCGGGCGAAGTGGCCCTGACCGCATCGCTGCTGGGTGTTTCGAGCCTCGTGGGGCGATTTGTGCTCGGATCGTTATTGGATTGCATCGAAGGATCGCTGATTGCAATGGGCGCGCTTCTGGCAGGCGGCGCAGGCATGTTGCTCCTCGCGCACGCGCGATCATTCTCTCTTGCAGCTTCATCGGCATTCATTGCGGGGCTCGGCGGAGGCTGCGAGCTCGATCTTATTCCGTACATGCTGCGCCGCTATTTCGGCATGCGCTCGTTCTCAACGCTCTACGGCCTCATCTACAGCGTGTTTGCAGCCGCCGGAGCCGTTGCGCCCCTGATTGTTGGCCATGTCTACGATACGACCGGCTCTTACAGCGGAATCTTCAACGTCTTCTGCGCCATAACGCTGGCTTCCTCATTTGCCATGCTGGCGCTGCCCGCCTATCGAATCGCTTCGCGCGAAGAGCAGCCGGATGCGTCTCTAGCATTCATTTCCGATCCCGCGCTCACACCCGAAAAAGGAGCAGCCCTTGAAAGCAACTGAACAAAAGCCCATCTGGCTTCCGGAGGTGGAAGCGAATCCTCAGCCCAGCCCGTACGCGGACCTGATCCGCGTGGCGAAATCAGCCGGTCGCGAGCACTGGCAAATCTGGAACCTTTTTGCCTTTCGACCGGAGGTCACGTCTTCTCTCGCAACTTTTACCGAAGGCGTCATGCGCAGCTCTTCCCCGCTAAGCGGCGGTCTCCGCGAGTTGATCGCCGCTTATACTTCCTGGACGAACCAATGCGAATTCTGCTGGCGATCGCATGCTGCGGCGGCTGCTGAGATGCTGGGCAGCGAGGAACTGGTACGCAGCGTGCTCGACGACGTTGAGACTTCACCCCTGACGGAAGCAGAAAAGGTGCTGATGCTTTTTGCCCGCAAGATCACTCTGGATCTGCCCGCGGTGCAGGAAGCCGACATCCAGAAGCTGCGCGATCTCGGCTGGAATGACGAGGCAATCTACTACACGATCATGGTGGTCGCGCTCTTCAACTTCTACAACCGCTGGGTCACGACCTCCGGTGTTCATGCCGTTTCCGACGATGTGCATCGCCTGCATAGCAAGCGCCTGGCGCTCAGCGGCTACGAGCCCAAGAAGCGGCTTGCGGCCATCGCGGCATCCACGAGGTCTTGTGAGACGCCCGAGAACGAAATCAGCCATCCTTTGCACCGATCCGGGCAATGAACCCGGAAAAATTTGAGTCACTACTTCGGAGAGCCAGATATGAGGAAGAGACTTTTGCGTACCGTATTCCTGCTAGCGGCAGCAGTCGCCGTTGCGCATGGCCAGCAACTGGCCACGCTTAGCGTGACCGTTTTCGATCCCTCCGGCCGCATAATTGAAGGAGCCCGTGTCATCGTCAGCAGCGTGAACACTGGAATTGCACGCACGCAGCCAACGAATCGGTCGGGCATCGCGGTGCTCAACGCTCTCACGGCGGGCGACTACCGGCTCTCCGTGAAGAGTACCGGCTTTGGCCCGATGGAACGCCCGCTGACTCTGACGATCGGACAAACCGCGTCGATCACCGTTCAACTCGGCCTTGCCGCCGTGCATCAAAGCGTTCACGTTTCGGAAGGCGCGGAGGCAGCCTTGGATACGGAGAAGACCGAATCGAGCCAGGTCATCCCGCCAAACCAGATTGCCGACCTGCCCATTGCCGATCGTGACTTCATTGACTTTGTGCTGCTCACGCCCACGGCTAACGTGGGCCGCAGCACCGCAACGGCGGCGCAATCTCCATTCCAGGAGAGCGTGCTGCAACTCAGCTTCGCCGGTTTGCGAGAAACTCACAGCTCATTCTTCGGACTGGATGGAACGGACTATTCCGTCAGTCTTTCCGGGGTGCAGCATGTAAGCCCGTCGCTCGACTGGGTGCAGGAATTCCGTGTTGCTGACGGTCCCTATACGGCTGATAATGGGCGCAATCTCGGGTCTGTCGTCGAAACCATCACTAAATCGGGAAGCAACGATCGGCACGGCTCCGCTTATGAATATTTCCGCAATAACGACGCAGACGCGGACAACGCGCTTTCCGCTCCCGGGCTGCACACGCTGCGCGTGAACCAGTTTGGCGCCGATGCGGGTGGTCCGATTCGCCGCGACAGGACCTTTTACTTTACCGGATATGAAGGACAGCGCCGCGCCGAATCGCCCATCTATTCAAGCTTCATTCTGGGTTGCATCAACACGCCGAACTGCATGGGGCCGGGAACGCCAAGCATCAACCAGGTGAAGGAAATGTTCGGTCTGCAACCGGAAAGTCTGGGATCAGTGCAAGAAACCGATGACTACGACAAATCCATCGGAAAGGTCACCCATGTCTTTAACGATCGCAATATTCTCAACGTGAGTTATCTTTTTGCGAACGATCGCAAAGGCGATATTCCCACGGCTGCACCCGGACAGGGGCTGCCGTCCACCTACCGCGATAACCCGGTGCGGGATCAGGCCGTCTACGCGAACTATCTCCATCTTTTAAACCCTCGCGTAACCTCAGAGAGTATTCTCGATTTTGGCAATCGCGTCTTTCACATGACACCGCACGGCGCGGGATACGAACCGACTCTTGAGGTCTCCGATTCGCTGGTAAGCGGCGGCTTCACCGGCAGTGTTTCTTACTATGACGAGTCGCATTTTGAAGCCCAGGAGAATCTCACCTGGGTCCATGGCGCACATTCCTTCAAATTCGGCGGAGGGTTTGAGCCGGATTGGATCGCGGCAGATACGACCTTCTTTAGTCCGGGGGGAGCGATCTTTACGCCACAAAGCTTTTTCGGCGCAGGTCAGTTCTCGGGTTCTCCATTTGGGCCCGGAACTCCCGTTCAGTTTCTCTTTCTGGAGCCACGCACCTACTTCGGCCAGCAAATTCCAGCGCGCCCCTTGCCTTTTGCGGGATCATTGTACGCAGGAGCTGCCGCCCCCCAGTTCGAGAATGCAACCGATCTGCACTTCTGGCATCGGATGGTCAATCTCTACGCGCAGGACCAGTGGAAAGTCACTCCGCGATTTGCAGTTACAGCTGGACTTCGCTACGACTTCGACATCTTTCCTTCGGCGTCGGACGTGAGGGTTAATGGCTTGATGAATCCGACAAACTTTGATAATGTTCAGCCCCGCATGGGTCTCGCGTATGCGCTCCGTGGAGGGAAACAGGTGATCCGCGCGGGGTTCGGCTTCTTCCGCGGGCCCTGGGATTACAGCGATCTGATGGTTGGCTGGCAAGGAGCTTCTGCCTTCACATCCATGAATAATTCGTTGGTTCCGGACTTCAACAGTCCCAATGGTGTTGTGGGTTTCGGGCCCTCGGGAGTCGTCGGCGTCTCCGGGCCCCTCCTCGCCTCGCAGGCCTTCCGCAACTTCGCAACTGCGGGTGTCTATCCCTCACCCGGGGAACTGCAGCAATTCCCGCTTGGTTATATTCAACGCAAATTCCCCAACGAATATTCCGAGCAGGCGAGTCTGGAGGTGGAATCGAAGCTCGGCAAGGGCTGGCTGCTCACCACCGAATATCAATATCTTCATGCAATCGATCTGCCGGTTTACTACAGCGTGAATGGGATTCCCAACGGCACGCTATCGGATGGCCGGCAGTCCTTCGCCCCGGCCGATCCGCGTTTTGGCTTTGCGCTGATCGCTACTCCCACCGGATTCTCTATTTACAACGCAGGCATCGTCAGCGTACGCCGCGACTTGGCTCAACATTACAGCGTGGTTGCCAATTACACTTACGCCAAGTCCATCGATATCGCGACCGATGTGCAGCTTACCGATACGCCTCAGGACTATCTGGATCCAGCCGCGGACCGCTCGGTCGGCGATAACGATATCCGCCACCGCGCTACAATTGTTTTCCTCGCCGAGAGCCCTTCTGGTTGGTCGCCACTGGTACGCAACTTCACCTTGTCTACGATCAACACGCTGCAAAGCCCGCGCTATTACTCGATTTTGGCTGGGTTCAACGTGCTCGGCGATGGGTTTCCCTTCTCGGATCGCGTGGGAGACATTGGCCGTAACTCCTACCGTGGCGCAAGCTACTACGACTCCGACCTGCGCCTGCAAAGGATTTTTCATCCTCTGGAACGCCTGTCCACCGAGGCCAGCATTGACAGCTTCAATCTCTTCAATCACCGTAATGTGCAGAGCATCGATCAGGTCTACGGAGCAGCGGACTTTCTCGGCCCGATGCCGAATCAGTTTGGCGACGGCATCACCAGTCCCGCGAACCCAACATTTGGTACACCGAATTTCACCGGTCCGGCGCGTCAGCTGCAGGCATCGATACGCCTGAACTTCTAGGAGGGGAAAAATGGCACATATTGGTATTCAGGGCGGCATTCCCGGCATCGTTGGAGCGTTTACCTTTCGTCCGGAAACAGCGAAGCCGATGCGCGAGCTTGCAGAGATTCTCCTGCGCGGGCCGAGCACATTGACGAGCGCCGAACGCGAGGGCATCGCGGCATTCGTGTCGTTTCGCAACGACTGCCGCTTTTGCCAGCTTTCACACAGCGCCGCGGCGGCTGAGCATCGAGGAGGAACCGAGACGGATTACGAGTGGATTGAGGCGCTGAAGGCCAATCCCGACGAGGCGAACGTCTCCACAAAAATGAAGGCCCTCCTCCGAATCGCCGGGAAAGTGCGCGAGGGCGGCAAGCGAGTAAACGAGACCGATATTGCCGCCGCGCGTACGCAGGGCGCAACCGACATTGAGATTCACGACACAGTTCTGATTGCTGCGGCCTTCTGCATGTATAACCGGTACGTCGACGGTCTCGCCACCTGGCAGCCGGAAGCCCCTGCCGAATATCGCTTGATGGGCAAGCGCATGGCCCATGAAGGCTATACCAGGCAAGCTCCGGAGGTCAGGGAAGCCGCTGCTCGCAAATGACGCGGCGATCTTTGTTGACTATGGTTGGGTGCGGTAAGCGGATGCAACATCGCTGCTGGCGACGCTGTAGGTGGATTGGGGAACCGCCGGTGCGGAGGAAGCCCTCGCTTCTAAGTCGGGAGACTTGCAGAAGCGGCTATTTCAGTGCCGTCCAGTGCCGATTGAATCCCAGTGGTAGACAAACTCTGCGAATCCAAACTGCGTGTTGCGATCCGTTGGATAAATCGCCGCCACATCGCCGGGAGCGTTCAGCACGAATGGTTGCGAAAGTTCGAGGTCCCAATCCCAGCGATGAAATTGCTGCGCCATGCCGAGCCGCAGAAGCGACTCCGCATAGCCATTGCTGGAAGCGTATGGCGGTGCAGCAGACCATTGCCACGCATCGGCGCGGGTGCGGGCCTACACGGAGAACTTCACACCGCCCGAGGGCGCGCCCTGTGCCATTGCCAGAGGAACGCGGAGCGTGGAGAGGGTAGCAAGCAACAGAACGGATATTGGGACGGCCGGGCGGGGTGCGCAGAGCGCTTCAATCTGGATGGGCTTCATGAGCAGGGCAGACCTCCACAAATTGTTGACCGGTCGGCTGGGGAGTGGCTTGACGCTACCCGGCAAGGTCTTGTTCGCTGGATCGATCGGACAACTCAAATTGCCTGAGTTTCGTTATTTGTAACGGCGTTGCCCATTCTAGGGAACCGCTGAGCAGAGGTGTCATGCGAGATTCGATGGGTATTGAACGCCATCGCTGGGTGGAAGAATTGAAGAAGACCGAATCGGCGCGCGCCGCTTCGAGGTGATCGGGCAGAATGGCTTGCCCAATCGCCTCAATGGCCTCCTAAGCAGCACTTCGATCGGGGATACAATGAGCACAGAAGCTATTGGGGAACAGGCAATGGATCACTATGTAGAGAGGGTCGTTGACCTCACGGAGCCCGAAGCAAATCAGATTTTCGACGTGACCTTTAACGAGGCGCGCGCGCTCCTGCAAACCGGCAAGCCTGACGCAGTGCGGTCGATTCACGGATCCTTTGCGCTGGTGGCGCGCGAAGGGAAAATGGTGAGAATGGCCCGCTCACTCGACCGTCCGATGCGGTACTTTCTGGCAAAGCGGCAGGAAGGCCCCGTCCTGATTGTCGCGCCTCGGATCGATGCCATCTACAACTGGCTGAAGAGCGAGGGGCTCGATGCGCAATTTCATCCCAGCTATACACGCATGGTGCCTGCGCACTACATTGTGGAACTTCAGTTGATCGGGTGTCCCGACCCCGATCCGACCTACACACGATTCTTTACTCCGGTATCGGATTCGCTGCCCGAAGATCTGGATCAGATTGGTCGGGCATATATTGGCGCGCTGGCGGAAGAGATTTCACAATGGCTGCAACAGGTGGCTCAGCGGGAGCCTATCGGGGTTTGTTTTTCGGGTGGGATCGACAGCGGCAGCGTCTTTCTTACCACACATTTCGTGATGCAGCGGCTGGGCATGAGCCCAAGCCGATTGAAGGCATTTGTGCTTGATCTGGGCAGGGGCCCGGACGTTCAGCAGGCGCGGACTTTCCTGGATTCTCTAGGGCTCGGGCTGTTTCTGGAGCCGATTGAGGTGGATCCCGCCGCATTGAACATGGACGAAACCATTCGAATCGTCGAGGATTACAAATCGCTGGATGTGGAATCGGCCACAATGGCAGTGGCACTGTGCGGAGGCATTCGCCAGCGCTATCCGGAATGGAAGTTTTTATTGGACGGTGATGGTGGCGATG
>Ga0335072_10008679_pt1 | contig 14714 bp, 10 predicted proteins | sample Lox_Sample_21_FD_206725 | JGI IMG/M metagenome (GOLD analysis project Ga0335072, IMG submission 206725) | Soil microbial communities from Loxahatchee National Wildlife Refuge, Florida, United States - Lox_Sample_2.1 | ecosystem: Environmental > Terrestrial > Soil > Wetlands | place: USA... | reverse complement strand
ACGTCCAGCGGCAGCATGGGCGCCACTCGCTCCGGCGACCGGGTGCGGCGGCGCTCGATCAGTACGAAGCCCGTGGCAGCGGCGACGCCGAGCAGCGCCGCTGCCACGACTCCGGCCCGGCTCGACCGCTCCGGTGCCTCGATGAGTGCATAGGTAATGCCAGCAAGTGCCAGCACCGCGAACACCGCGCCCGCCACGTCGAATCCGCCCCGCACCGAGGAGTCCCGGCTTTCGGGAACATGCCGCGCCGTCACTGCGACCACTGCAGCGGCTAGCGGCAGGTTCAGCAAGAACACCCACCGCCACCCGGCGGCCTGCACCAGCCAGCCACCGAGTACCGGGCCGACCGCAGCGGCTACCCCGCCGAGCCCTGACCAGGCACCGACGGCGCGCGGCCGGTCATCGGGAGCGAAGGTCGCCTGGATAATTGCGAGCGACCCCGGCGTAAGGAGCGCGCCGCCAATGCCCTGCAGCACCCTGGCGCCGATGAGTACGCCGATGTCGGGCGCTAGCCCGCACAGCGCCGACGCCAGCGCGAACCAGACGACACCGGTCAGGAACACCTTGCGCCGGCCGATCCGGTCGCCCAGCGACCCGCCGAGCAGGATCAGGGCAGCCAGCGTGAGAATGTAGGCAGTGACTGTCCACTGCAGGCCTCCGAGCGAGGCGCCCAGATGCCGGCCGATAGTGGGCAGCGCCACGTTGACGACCGTTGAGTCGAGCAACACCATGCTGGAACCCAGTACGGTGGCCGCCAGTACCCAGCGCCCGCGCGCGCTGCTGAGCCGCAACTGCGGGGCTTGCGCGGTGGTGTCGACCTGACTCACTACCCGATCGTCTCACCACCCCCGCTCGTTGCGGCGGATTGTTTTAACCGGTCGCCTTCGGGCGGCGTCGCACTGGCGCTGCGGCCGGGCGCGGTTGGCGGCGGCTGGCCCGAAGCCGGTCCCTGGCCCGCTTGCCCTGCACCGCCTTCCGTCGTCGTACCGCCGCTCACCACCCGCTGCGTTCCCGGCGGCATGGCTGGCGTCGTCGTTACCCGGCCTGCAGCCGCCGCTGGGACGCCCTCTTCGGCGGCCGCCATCGTCGTCGCGGGCTCCGCCCTGGCTGCGCCGGTTTCGTAGGCCCGGCCGAAGAGCACGAAGACGCCTGCGGCGAGTATCGCGCCCACCAGCGGAGCGACGAGGAACAGCCAGAGCTGACTCAGCGCCAGCCCGCCAACAACGATGGCCGGGCCGAAGCTACGCGCGGGGTTGATCGATGCGCCATCGATCGGGATTGCCAGGAAGTTGGTGATAGCCAGCGCGAAGCCGATAGCGATCCCGGCCGCTGCGGCAGGCGCGTCCCTTCGGGTAGCGCCCAGTACCACGAGCACCAGGGCTGCGGTCGCGATCACCTCGGTCAGAAACGCGCCGCCGGCGCCCACGTGCAGCAACGATAGGCTGTCGTAGCCTTGAGCGCCGAGGCCGATCCTCGACCTCGAGTAGAACGGCGAGTTGACCATGACGCCCCATAGCAGCAGGGCCCCGAGCAGGCCGCCGATCATCTGGGCGATCCAGTAACCCACCATCTCGATCAGGGTCATCCGCCGGGCCAGCCAGAAACCGAACGACACCGCCGGGTTGACGTGACAACCAGATATCGGACCGATCAGGGCGACCAGGGCGAGCAGCACGAGCCCGAACGTCAGGCCGATGAGCAGGATCCCGGCGGCGACGCTGCTGCCGAAGGCGCGGAAGCCGAGGGTGACCGTAGCCATGCCCGCGCCGAAGAAAACCAGCAGCCCCGTGCCGATGAGTTCCGCGGCGTATCTGCGCATCATCGAAGTGTCGACCGTGGGAGCGCCTCCGGGTCCGCCGTGCCGATGACCCAGTCCGGAGCTCGCCGGGTCCCCGCGCCCAGGTGATACGAATTGTGACCAAGCGTGCCGGCGCCCGGGCTGCGACTCGCCGGTGCCAGGCTCGGTCTCCGTTGCCGTCGGCTTGACCGACATGTCCCACCCCCGATTAGCGTTTCCGGGACCTTTGCCAGTCTGGTATGCCCACTCACGGCAGGCGCAAAGCTACTGAGCGTTAGAGGCCGGGCCAGGTGTGCACGGGGTGATTAGCGACCATTCGCTCGATGTATCCCTGGGTCATCCGGCGCAGTGCACCGCGCCGGTCGGCCTGGCCGCGTTCAAGTCGCTGCACTGTCTCGACCTGCCAGGTCGCGCCCGTCCGGCCGGTGAGACAGCGCTGCTCGATGATCCCGAGCATCCGGTCCGCATCAGCGGTGTCGACGCCCCACTGCCGCAGGCCCTCCCATGCCTGCGGCAACAGCCGCCGCAGCGTGAGCTCAGTGACCGGCGCCTCGCCTATCCCTGGCCAGTAGACCCTGGCTTCGATCCCGTGGCGGGAGGCTTCGGCCAGGTTGTCGGCGGCCGCCGCGAACGACATCTGCGTCCATACCGGCCGCTCGGTCTCTGCAAGCGCGCGCACCAGGCCGTAGTAGAAGGCGGCGTTGGCCACGACGTCGGCGACCGTGGGCCCGGCGGGCAGCACCCTGTTCTCCACCCGCAGGTGAGGCCGCCCGTCGTGGACCGCGTACACCGGCCGGTTCCACCGGTACACAGTGCCGTTGTGCAAGGTCAGCTCGGCGAGATGCGGCGCTTCCCCGCTGTCGAGGGCGGCCTCCGGATCCTCCTCCTCGCGCAGCGGCAGCAGTGCGGGAAAATACCTGATGTTCTCCTCGAACAGGTCGAAGACCGAGGTAATCCACCGCTCGCCGAACCACACCCGCGGCCTGACACCCTGCTGCTGAAGCTCCTCCGGCCTGGTGTCGGTGACTTGCTCGAACAGCGGGATCCTGGTCTCCCGCCAGAGCTCGCGGCCGAACAGGTACGGCGAGTTGGCGGCGAGCGCCACCTGGATGCCGGCCACCGCCTGGGCCGCGTTCCAGTAACTCCCGAACGACTCCGGGCTCACCTGCAAGTGGAACTGGACGCTTGTGCAGGCAGCCTCGGGCATGATCGTGTCGACGTGCGTCAGCAGCCGCTCCGGGCCGTCGATGCAGATCCGCATGTCCTCACCACGGGCAGCGATCATCTGCTCGTTCAGCAAGTGGTACCGCGGGTTCGCCGACATCGCGTCGCCGGTAACGTCACCCTGACGCAGGGTAGGCAGGATGCCGACCATGACCAGGCGGCTGCCAGTGCGCAGGGTCCGGGCGGCAGCATGCGCAAGCTTGCCGGCGACGTCTCGCTCGAGCGCGCTGAGCGTGTCACCGGTCAGCTGCCGGGGCGGCACGTTGATCTCCAGGTTGAACCGGCCAAGCTCGGTGGCAAAGCTGGGATCGCCGATCGCGGCCAGCGCGGCGGTGTTGGTCATGGCCGGCTTGCCGTCGGCGTCGACCAGGTTCAGCTCGATCTCCAGGCCGACCTGCCGTGGCTCGGTTTCAAACCTGGACTCGCGCAGCATCCGGGCAAAAACGTCAAGGCATTGACGAACCTTCTCCCGGTAAGCTCGGCGATCGTGCTGGCTAACAGTGATGGACGGGACATCCCGGCCCATAAATGACCCCTCCAACTGCTACCTGGGCGAGGGACTCGGTTACACATTCGCACGTAACAAGGCGCCTGACCAGGTGTGTCCTGTCTCGTCATGAAGGGTCTTGTCCGCAGCGGCTCGTCCGGAACCGCCTCATCTGAAGGAGTGGCTAGCCCCAGGCAGCCGCCGCCAGTCCCGAGGTGAGCTCGCGCGGTGTGGCGCCGCCCGCGGATACGTAGAGCGCGTTCCCGGCCAGGTAGAGCAACCAGTCGCCAGCTGCGCTCACGTCGAGGCTGGTGTGATCAAGGTTCGGGTAGCCGATCGCGACCTGGTGCACGAACGCTCCGGAGGTAGTGACCTCCCACATCAGCCTTGAGATATTGCGGACCGGCACCCCGGCGCAGCAGGCCCGGCTGACGAACAAGTTGCCGTCCGGCATGAAAACGCCCTCGCGCAGGTAGCTGTCCTGCGCGGCGGGCTTGCCGGTCACCGGGACCAGCGAGGTCCCGGCCCCGGTCAGGTAGTAGCGCGCCTGCGAGGTATCGACAAGCACCAGGTCGAAGCCCTCGTTGTCCTCCACTGCCGAGGTCGACGCGGCCAGGTGATCGTTGTCGGAAGCCCACGACAGGTGCGAGATCGGCGCAGGCAGCGAGCTGTCCTGACGCGCCGGAACCATCGGGAAGCTGACGGTCGAGCCAGACCTGAGCGTCCGGATGTCGAGATGGTAGAGCGGCACCAGGTCCGGAGTGCGCGGCGCGCAGCCCGCGGTCAGGCTCGGCTGGTCCGCGTAGGCCAGCTTGCTGCCGTTCGGACTGACGTCCGGCACGCTTCCGGAAGCGATGACTGCGGCGCTCCCGCCACTGAGCGGTGTCGCCTCGATCTTGCTGGAGCAGCCGTTCTCCCTGGCGAAGTACACCATCCCGGTCGCCGATACCGAGATTTCGCCGCCGAGCACGCCGGCTGGCACAAGCTTGCGCGTGACCACGCCGGAAGCCGGGTTCAGCGTGACGAGCGCGCCGGTCGTGGTCACCGCGACGATGACGGGCGGTGACCCGGCGCCTCCTGTCGATGACGGCGACGCCGTCGCGCCGGATGCGGTCGTCCCGGCGGGAGCAGCAGTGCCCGCGCCGCCCGCGCAGGCGGACAGCGCGCTGCCTGCGGCCAGGACCGTGACGAACAGGAACGGCACAGACCTGGCCAGCCGGCGCAATCCGGGACGCGGTCTCATCGGGGGCCCACTTACCAGTCTGATGCGACGCTTCGCTTTCGTTAGCCGCTGAAAGTAGCAGATACGAGGCGAGGCTGCTTGCTGGCGCCGGGCGGGCGGGCACGGCCATGATGAACTGTGCCCCCCGACGGCAACCATGACGAGGTCCTGCAGTTCGGCGGCAGCGGGCGTTCATCCGGCAGCCGCTGGCTGCCGCGCATCGCGCTGGCGTGCCTGGTGCTTGCCGCCGTCATCGCGGTTGCTGTGCGCGGCACGAGTCAGCACGCTAGTCAGCACGCGCGCCATCCCGCGAAGCCTGCTCCGCTGCCGCCCGTGCAGGTCATCGGGGCAGGTCACCCGCTGCTCGGCGGGACCGGCGGCTGGGAACTGTTTGCCAGGGGACCTGACGACTTGCTGCGGATCCAGCTGGCACTGGGCAAGATCTTGGTGAAGTACGTGCCGCCGCTTCAGTCCGCGAACGCGAACGTGGCGTTCGTGATCGGCGCGCACGAGGCGGTGATCCGGTCGACCGATCTTGTGCCCGGCTACGTCGTGCGCGACAGCGGCCAGGCACAACTGCTGACCGGACTGCTCGCAGGCGACGGTCCGCTCATTCCTGGCCCGGCACCCACGCAGACTGCGTGGGTCATGTCCGGTTCGCCGGCCTCGCCGGCGCTATCCCTGGTCACCCTGGCGGGCCGCCGGGTCGGGCCGACGATCCGCTTCCAGCCAGGCGGTCCGCAGGTGCCGGCAACCGCGGTCTCCGACGGCCGCGGTGACGTACTGGTCACCACCGGAAGCTTCAGCGACTATGACGCCGGACCGGGCTTCGATCGGCCAGTGCCTGGCACAGTGCTCGCCGTCGGCCGCACAAGCTGGCTCGTTCTCAGCTGCGACGGGCGGTACCGGCACTGCCACGACGAGGTCGAGGACATTGCCGACGGCGCGCGCCGTGAGCTGCCCGGTCAGGTCGCAGGCTACCCTTACGTCTTCTCCTGGCCGCCGACGGGCGTAATAGCACCGAACGACGAGACCGCAGCAGTGGGTGAAAGCGGCCGGGGCAGACAGGTGACAGTGCACTTGATCAACCTGCGGTCCGGCGCCAACCGCAACCTCGAGATCGCGCTGGGCAGGGCGGGAGGCAATCCCCCGCTCGGCGGACAACTCAACAACCAGTCGATGGTCTGGTCGCCTGACAGCCACTGGCTGTTCGTGGCTGCCGCCGACGGCAATCTCGTCGTCGTTGACGCCCGCACCGGCAGAGTCGAACACCTGAGGGTTCGGCTCCCGCCAGTGACGCAAGTGGCCATCCGCCCCTGACTCAGCTCGGGGCGGCCTGCTGGCTAGCCACGGCAGCTGCCATCCGGCGAACCGCCTCGGTGACGAGTTCCGGCGAGGTGCCGATGTTCAGCCGGGCAAAGCCGCTGCCTTGCGCGCCGAAGTCCTGACCCGGGCTGAGCGCGACCCGGCCAGCCGCCAGGAAGGCCGCCGCAGGGTCGTTACCGAGTCCGAGATCCCGGCAGTCCAGCCAGGCCAGGAAGCTGGCTTGCGGGCGCTGGTACCTGACCGCCGGGAGCTGGTCGGCGAGCAGAGCCGTGAGCAGCCTGGCGTTCGCGTCGATCTGCGCGACGACTGCGTCCAGCCACGGCCAGGCACTGCGCAGCGCCGCGACGGAGGCGTGCACGCCAAGATGACTGGCCAGCAGCGCATCCCAGCGTTGCGTCAGGATCGCGGCGCTTTCGCCGTTGCCGGCGACGGCGATGCCGCATTTGAGACCCGGGATATTCCATCCCTTGGACGCCGAGGTGAAGACAATGGCGCGACGCGCAGCGGGATGGTCGATGGTGTGGAACGACACGTGCCGCGCGCCTGCCAGCACTAGCGGCGCGTGGATCTCGTCGACCAGGAGCAGCACCCCGTTCCGGTCGGTCAGCTCCGCGATCGCGATGAGCTGCTCGCGCGTCCAGACCCGGCCGACCGGGTTGTGCGGGTTGCACAGCAGGTAGGCAGCCGTCCCCGGCAGCTTCAGCGCGCGGTCGAGCGCGTCCATGTCAAGGTCGTAGCCGCCGGAGGCGACCGCCAGCGGCGCTTCGACAATCCGCCGGCCGGCCAGCTGGATACGCAAGAAGAACGGCGGGTACACCGGCGGGTTGATCACGACGCCGTCGTCTGGCCGGACGAGCGCCTGGATGACTTCGGTGATGCCCGTCATCACGTCCGGGACGGCAAACACCAGGTCCGGGTCCGGCGACCAGCCCAGCCGGTCGCTCGCGAACTCAGCGAGGGCCTCGCCCAGGTCGCCCTTGTCCGGGTAACCGAGGTCGCCAGCGGCGACTGCCGCCCTGATCGCGTCTTTTATCTCACTGGCCGGGTCAAAATCCATCTCGGCGACGAACGCGGGCAGCACGTCTGGCGGGTAGGTTCGCCATTTGTGACTGGTGCGAGCGCGGAGCTTCGCCAGCGAGCAATCACCGAGAATAGGGTCCACCTTGCGGATGGTAGTGCGGCGCGTGCTCGCCTCACTAATCTGTCCGGCTAACTAATGTCACCGGTCAGGTACCGGTCGATGACCGGGCCGACCGCCGCGGCAAGCTCGTCCGGGCTTGCCTCCGCAACCGGTCCGAATCCCAGCACGTAGCGCCCGACGGCCAGGCCCAGCATCTGGGTGGCGATGAGCGAGGCGCGGAACGACGCGCGGTCAGGGTTCGTGCCCTCCGCGACGCTCGCCAGCGGCCTGAGGATCGCTTCGGCCATGAAATCCCGCAACGTAGCCGCAGCCTGCTCGCTCGTCAATGCGGACCGCAGCATCGCCTGAAGCGAGCTCCGCATGCCAGCGCTCTCCCACAGCGTGAGCGCCGAGCGCACCATGTGGGTGCCGAGTGAGCTGCCCGGCTCGCGCCTCGCCAGCGCTGCCGTGATCGCCTCACTGGGAATGACGGGCAGTTTCATCGCCGCGGCGAACAACCGTTCCTTGCTGCCGTAGAAGTGATGCACGAGTGCCGGGTCGACGCCAGCCGCGGCGGCAATCGCCCGGATCGTGGCGCCCTGGTAACCGTGCTCAGCGAACTGCGTACGGGCCGCCTCCAGTATCGCCGTCTTGCTGCCGCTGTCGCCGGCCCGGCGGCCGGTCCGCGCGCGCGGCCCGCGGGCTGGCCTCGTCATCCTGGTAGCGCGTCCTGGCTAACGGGCCTGAGGAGGTCGAAGAAGCGCTCTTCGAGAGTCCCCGGCTCAGTGTGAACGTGGTAGCCAGGCGGCAGCACCTGCCGCACCTGGTCCGGACGGGCGCCCGGCACCCGCAGCGTGCGGCCGGCCAGCGAAACAGGCAGGCCGGCGCGCTCAAGCAAGCCGAACGCAGTCGCCCAGTCGCCGGAGTCCACGACGGTAACTCTGGCATCGCCGATGATCTGCGCGGCTGTCCCGGCGGCGACCACGGCTCCGTCCGCCATGATGATCAGCCTGTCGCACTCTTCCGCTTCTTCCATGTAATGCGTAGAGACCAGAGCGCCGGCGCCTGATTGCACTGCCGCCGCGATGGTCTGCCAGAGCCGGGCACGGCCGAGCGGGTCTACGCCTGACGTCGGCTCGTCCAGGATCAGTACGTCCGGCCCGTGCGCAAGTGCCTGCGCGAACGCGACCCGGCGCTGCAGGCCAAGCGGCAGCTGGCCGACCGGCAGCGAAGCACCGCTGACCGTGCCGGGCAAGTCGGCCGGGCCGGGCAAGCTCGCGGCGCCGCCGCCGAAGACCGCGGCCGCGAAGGCCATGTTCTCGGCTGCTGTCAGGTCGTCGTACAAGCCGAGGCCCTGCGGCACGTAGCCGATCCGGCGCCTGGTCAGCCGGCTGGGCGGCGCTGAGAGCAACCGGACCTGGCCGGCAGTCGCCGGTATCAGCCCGAGCACCATGCGGATCAGCGTGGTCTTGCCAGCGCCGTTCGCGCCGAGCAGGCCGACGATCTCGCCGGCCTCGACAGCGACGCTGACGTCCCTGACAGCGGTGAAGCTGCCGAATCGGCACGTGACCGCAATGCTCTCGATCAGAGGCCCGGCAGGTCGCTTGCGCGCGCGATTAATCTGCACCGGAGCTTCGTGCGGCGGCGTGTCCCGCGGTAGTGACGGCAACTGGCGAGCGAGCGCGGTTGCGATGACCGCATCCTGCAGATCCGGCTTGACCGGGGTGCCGAGCGCGCCAGCGTCGTCAGTGCCGGGCGGGCACCAGACCCGCCAGCCGGCGCCGCGCCGCCACCCGCGTTGCGCTGCACGGCCAGCAGGGGCCGCTGTGATGGCGTGCACCGAGCCAGGCATCAGCCTGACGATCTCATCGGGAGTGCCGGATGCCAGCACCTTGCCAGCATCGAGCGCAAGCACCTCGGCCGCGCGCTGGGCATCATCGAGGTAGGTCGTCGCGAGGATCACCGCCGCACCGTCAGCGGCCGCGGACGCGATCAGCCACCACAATCCGGACCGGCTGACCGGGTCGACGCCGGTGCTCGGCTCGTCCAGGATGAGCAACTCAGGGCGGTGCAGCAGCGCAGCGATCACGCCGAGCTTCTGCCGCATGCCGCCGGAGAGGTTCGCCGCCAGGCGGTCCCGCGCGGCCGCCAGGCCCGCCTGCTCCATCAGCTCGGCCGCGCGCCGCGTCGCGACATCAGCACGCAGGCCGTAGGCCGAAGCGCGAAACCGGAGGTTCTCTGCCACAGTCAGATCCGGGTAGGTACCGGAACTGGCGGGCAGGAACCCGATCCGGGCCTTAGCGGGCCTGCGCACCTGTCCGGCCGCTGGCCTCAGCACGCCTGCCAGGCACCGCAGCAGCGAGGTCTTGCCGGCGCCGTCCCCGCCGACGACCGCGGTCACCTGGCCGGCCGTCACGGTGACGGACACGTCATCGAGCGCGAGAAGGCCGTGATAGCTGAGGTGTACCGCCGTTACGCCCCAGGCCTGGCCCGGCGCCGGCCGGGGAATCATGCCGGTCCGCCCGTCACGCCGAGCCCGCCTGGTCGCCGGCGATGACCAGCTCGGCGGGCTTGCGCAGCGTGCGTCGCGGCGGCGCCGGCGCTAGATAGCGGCGGAACCGCAGGATCGCCAGCGTGACGATCACGAGCCCGAGCGCTGCGAGTAGCACGAACGGCTGCCACAGCGGGCCGATCGGCTCAGCCCGCAGCATGACGCCACGGGAGATCTCGTTGAAATAGGTCAGCGGCAGCAGGTAGGCGATCCAGCGAACCCCGGCGGCGATCGAGGACAGCGGGAAGATCAGGCCGGACAGCAGCACCTGCGGCAGCATCGTCATCACGGCGAGCTGGATCGCCTGCCCCTGATTCTGCGAGACCGTGCTGATCAGCACGCCGATGCCCAGCGTCACGAACAGGAACAGCAACGCCCCGAGGGCGAACACCAGCGGCGAGCCACGGAACGGGACACCGAAGATGGCGATGCCGACGGCTAGCACGATGGCAAGGTCGGCGGCCCCCACGGCAAAGTACGGCACGATCTTGCCCAGGAAAACGTCTCGCGGCCGCAACGGCATCACGGCCAGTTGCTCCAGCGTTCCCGACTGGCGCTCCCGGACCACGCCGAGGCTGGTGATGATCGTGCCGATAAAGACCAGGACGACACCCGCCAGCCCGGGGATCATGACATCCGAAGTCGCGAGCCCGGGGTTGTAGAGGATGGAGACCGTTGGCTTCAGCGGCGCCGGCTTCGGGTCGCCTGCCGCCACTGCAAACCCCTCGCTGGCGGTCAGGGACTCCAACTTCGGGAGCGCGCTCAGTGCGGCCTGCGCGGCGAAGAGCTGGCTGCCATCGATCAGCACCAGCGGCGGTCCGGCGGTCACAATCGCGACCACAGCATGGCCGTCGCGCAACTGGCCCTGCGCCCAGTTCCGCATCGCCACCGCTGTCAGGCTGCTTCCGGGTCGGTCTGCCGGATCTGAGCTGACGATGTCGAAGGGTTTCGGCAGCTTGACTTCGGCCGCGCCAGGGCCCGCCACGGCTACCGGGACGGAGGAGACATTGAAGCTTGCCGCGTAGCCGAGCACTACCAGCAGCAGGACCGGGAGCGCGATCATCATGGCCAGCGTGCGCCGGTCTCGTCGCAACTGCCGGAATTCCTTGACGATCATCGCCCACATGGCGAGCCTCCGGCTCTCGGCAGAATGTCAACGCGCGTTGAATTCTACGTTCGTTGAATTCCGTTGGTCAAGCCCGTTACTCGCCTCGCCACCGCCGATCTGGTCAGATGAGCGCATGGCCATCACACGGCACGCGGGACGGTGGACGCTGGAAGACCGGTTCGGCTCCCTCTGGCAGTACTTGCCGTTCGAGGTCCTGCCTGGCGCGTACGGGCTGCGAGTGGAGCTCGACTACGACCGCTCCGGGGCGATCATGGATCTCGGCTGCCTCGGCAGCACCGGATTCCGCGGGTGGTCTGGCAGCGCGCGCCGGTCCTTCGTGATCACGGCCGACGCAGCTACCCCCGGCTACCTTCCGGGTGAGCCCGAAAGCGGCCAGTGGCAGGTAGTGATCGGCTTGCACCGGCTGCCGCTGAAAGGCGCGGACTACCGCGTGACGATCGAGGTATCCGCCACGCCAGGCGAGCTGTCGCCAGACGACCCGCCCGAGAGCATGCCGCCGCTGGACGACCGGCCGCACCGGCGCGTGCTGCCCGCGCTCCCCGGACACCGTTGGCTGGCCGGCGACCTGCACACTCATACCGTCCACTCAGACGGGGTGATGACCGTCCCGGAGCTCGCGCGGTTCGCGGCCGGGCGGGGCATGGACTTCATCGCAGTCACCGACCACAACACGATGAGCCATCACACCGAACTGCCAGCCGCAGCCGCCGCGCACGGCATCACGTTGCTGCCCGGCCAGGAGGTCACAACCCAGGCCGGCCACGCGAACGCGTTCGGCGAAGTGGGCTGGATCGACTTCCGCACGCCGCCGGACGACTGGCTGGCGGCCTGCGATCGAGCCGGCGGCCTGTTGTCCGTGAATCACCCGTACGGCGGGGAACTCAGCTGGACCGCCCCGATGCAGCGGCGCCCGCCGCTGCTCGAGGTATGGCACTGGAGCTGGCTCGACCCGCGGTGGACGTTGCCGCTCAGCTGGTGGCAGATCTGGGACCCGGCCGCCATCCCGGTGGGCGGCAGCGACTGGCACCGGCCGGGTTCCGACGCGCCGCCGGGCTCGCCGACCACCTGGGTCGAAGCCGAGGACGCCGACCCGGCCGCGGTGCTCGAAGGCGTCGCGGCCGGGCGCACGGCGGTGTCAGCCGGCCGCGACGGTGCCGTCCTGCTGCGGGTGGGTGACGAGCTCGTGGCGAGCGACGCCGACGGCATGGTGCTCTGCGGACCTGACGGACCGCGGGCGAGGGTCCGCGGACAGCTCGCGAAGTTCCCGGCAGCGGACGGCTGCCATCGGCTCGTCGATCCGGCCGGCGCGACGGTAGCGCTCACCGGCTAGAAAGTGACCTTGTGCCAGCTGCGCCCGGAGTTCCGGGTCAGCCACAAGTGAGTGGTACCGAACGCCGAGGTGCCCTCGACCGCCACGCCTTGAGTCGCCGTGGTGAAGCCGAAGTCATTCCACCCCAGCCCGCCGTCATCGAGTGACTTGGCAGTACGCCAGTGGCGGCCACGGTCGGTGCTGACGTAGATGAACGTCGCACCGGACGCGGCCGCGATGAACAGGTGCCGCGGCGTGGGCTCGGCGAGCAGTCCGCCGTCTCCGCCCCGTGGCGCCGTGCCCGCCTTAGTGAAGTGAGCGCCACCATTGCTGGAGGCGTAAACCAGCTTCGTGGTAGATCCCAGCCCGGGCTCGCCAGTGCACAGCACTGTGATCTGGCTGGCGCTGTAGGCAGCGACGCCTGTGATGCCGGATCCACGCGGGCAGCGGAACGGCTCCTTGGCCCAGCTTGACCCGTTCTGCGTTGCGTACAGCCGGTTGCCGAGGATGATCCAGCCGGCCTTGCCATGCAGGGTGATGTCCCCGAGCCCGTCAGTCCCGGCAGCCTCCGGCAGGCCTGCGACGCGTTGCCAGGAATCGCTGGTGGCCGGGCTGGAGTAGATCTGCTCTTTGCCGGACTTCGTCACGGTGCTCGCCGCGTACACCACGCCAGCCGAGGTCTCCAGGTCAGTGATGTAACCGGGAACCTGCCTGACCCGGTGCCAGCCGGAGCCGCCATTGTGCGTCACCCACAGCTGCGAGCCGTAGGCGAACCCGTCGACGGTGTCGGCAAATCGCAGCCGCTCCAGGCCGGCCGCGAGGCCGTAGCGCGCCAGCTTGTACTTCGGCGCCGGGATGCCGGCCCAGGACCGGCCGCCATTGGTCGTGCGCAGCACCGACGTGCACGGCGCGTGCGCACACGTCCTGGTCGTGCCGAGCACCCATCCCTCACTGGCCGACACGAACGTCACCGAGGCGACCCGGAAGCCGCGCGGCACCGGCCCGCCCGGCGGCCCTGTCCGCACTGCCGCGTGCCCAGCCACCGATACCGGCTGGGCGCTAGCCGTCCCGACTGCGTTTGCGAGCACACCGCCAGTGGCCAGAGCCAGGCCAGTAGCTGCAGCCGCTATCCGGTAAATCCTCATAGATCCTGCCTTCGCTTCCTGTGGTGACAACACGCACTATGACAGCGAAGGTGCCGACTCGGTTGGGCCGACTTACGCGACTGAGCCATGGAAACGCTTTCACTCAGCGGCCTGTGCCAGCCCGCGGAGCAGTCCGCGCACGCCAGCGGGCCCGCGGACAAAGTGCCCGCGGGCCCGTGGCGAGCTGAGCTCAGCTGTGGCCGGCTGCGGCCAGCTCCCGGTTAGCCACCGCGATCCGGGTGCGCCAGCCGGGCAGTCCGCGCGCCCCGGCGGCCACGCCGATCGCGACCACAGTCTGGACCGTGATCACGACCAGGAACGCGGTGCTGACCCCCGCGCCGTCGGCGGCTAGCGCAAGGTACAGACTGCCGAGCGTGGCCACGCCTAGAGCAAGCGCCGTCTGCTGAGTGGTCGTCAGGACCCCGGCGCCTGCGCCCGCGACCGCTGGTGGTACCTCCGACAGCACGACGCCGAACAGCGGGCTCATCACCAGGCCCTGGCCGAGCCCGGCGACGGCGAGGCCAGGCGCCAGATCCGCCACAGCCACGTGCGGCCAGCCAAAGTAGACCGTCACGCCGAGGATGACCAGGCCGGCCGCCTGCAAGAGGCCACCGGCGGCGAGCACCTTCGCGCCGAACCGCGCGAGCAGCCTGGACGTCGACAACGAGGCCAGCAGGAACGTGGCGGCCATCGGCACCAGGCCGAGGCCCGCTGTCAGCGCACTGGCGTGCAAGCCTTCCTGCACCAGGAGCGCGTAGCAGAACATGAACGCGCCGAACCCGGCGAAGAACGGCAGCGCCAGCAACAGGCCTCGGCGCATGGTGCGGTGCTGCAACAGCGACGGCGGCACCAGCGGGGTAAGGCCTGCCCGCTCGGCTCTGATCTCGTAGCGGATGAACGCGATCGCGGCTAGCGGCGCGACCACCAGCATCGCGATCGTCCAGGCCGGCCAGCCAACTGACCGGCCTTCGGTCAGCGGGACGAGCAGCGTGAGGACAGTCAGGCCGAGCAGGACCGTTCCGGTGCCGTCAATCGGCGCAGGCGCACCATGCCGGGTATCCGGCACGTAGCGCCGGGCCAGCGCCAGGCCAGCCAGACCGATAGGCACGTTCACCAGGAAGATAGGCCGCCAGCCAAGGTTGTCGATGTTTGCGGAAACAAGGACGCCACCGAGCACCTGACCGAGGACCGCCGCCAGGCCGCCCGTCGCCCCGTAGCGGCCAAGCGCCCTGGCGCGGCGCTCACCAGTCGTTGCCGCCTGGATCGTCGCAAGCACCTGCGGGACCATCATGGCGGCCGAAGCGCCCTGCGCCACCCGCCCGATCACCAGGAAGTCCGCGGTCGGCGCCATGCCGCAGGCCAGCGACGTGACAGTGAAGGCAGCCATGCCGATCAGGAACAGG
>Ga0335072_10008678_pt1 | contig 14715 bp, 11 predicted proteins | sample Lox_Sample_21_FD_206725 | JGI IMG/M metagenome (GOLD analysis project Ga0335072, IMG submission 206725) | Soil microbial communities from Loxahatchee National Wildlife Refuge, Florida, United States - Lox_Sample_2.1 | ecosystem: Environmental > Terrestrial > Soil > Wetlands | place: USA... | reverse complement strand
ACCTCGGCGACGATCCAGCCACACTCGGCAACACAATGCGAGACGCGGTCGACGGCCTGCTTGTGAGCTTCAGGATCACGGACGATGCCCCCCTTGCCCACGTGCTCCCGTCCAGCCTCGAACTGCGGCTTCACGAGGATGACCGCCTCATGCAGCAAGGGAGCCGCAGCGAATACCGGCGGAATCACAAGCGTGGCCGAGATAAACGAAACATCCATCGCGAGGAGAGAGAGCTCCGGCTCTCCCGGCTGCGCCAGAACGCCCGGCTCAAGATGACGAGCATTCGTGCGCTCAAACAGGCGAACCCGGGGGTCATTCCGCAGCTTCATAGCGATTTGCCCAAAACCCGTATCTACGGCGGTCACATGGGCCGCGCCGTGCTGCAGAAGGCAATCAGAAAATCCCCCTGTTGAGGCGCCTATATCGAGACAGGCGCGGCGCTGGACATCGATATGCCAGTGATCCAGAGCGGCCGCCAGTTTGAGCCCGCCGCGGCTTGCGTAGGGCATGTCGTCGCCAAGGAGCCGGATGGCTGCATCGGCCGCAACCAGAGCCCCGGCCTTATCTTGTTTCTGTTCGTTGACGAGCACACGGCCTGCGAGAATGATGGCGCGCGCACGCTCCCGACTCGGCGCGAGTCCGCGCTCGACGAGGAGAACATCGATTCGTGCTTTGCTTTTTGCGGAAGGGGCGGTCATGACACGGTCCAAATCAAGAGAAAAGCCAGAGAGCCTTCATCTGGGCTCCCTGGCTGATTGTAGGCGTACGTGCCGGATGGGCTACTACTGCAGGAATAGGTTTTGGCAATTCGTCAGAGACGCCTCCGCGGTTGCGCCTGGAAGGTAACAGGGCTGGCCTGCGCCCGGCCTTCGGCTGGTGTCGTTGGCATTGCCCGTCGAACCGTTCTGCGTGGTCACCCGCACGTCCATGACGTTGCCCTGGACCAGAGCCGTGGTATCGACGATGTCCTGGTCGGTCCGCAGAATCGTGACATAGGGGCTGTCCGGCGAGGCAACATAGACCTTGCCGTAGAGCGAGTTGACCGTAGAGACAACGGTTCGTGGATGGCCGACAACGGCCAGTGTCTTCTCAACTGTATGGCTGCTGAGATTGACCACGCTGACCGTGCCGTTGCCTGTGCCGCCGCTGTCGTCATTCTGATTGGCTACATAGGCCCGGCTGCCGTCGGCAAGAACGGTTACGCTGGCAGGATCAGGTGTTGCAGTGTTGCCCACTTTGATGGTGTAGGTGGTGCCAAATGTCTGGCTGTCGTTGCCATACTGATCGAGGCTGACGTCGATTACCGAAATCGTACCGCCGGCGTAATTGGCGACAACCAACTGCTGCGTCGCCTGGTTGTACTCTGCGTAGACCGGACCCGCCGTCGCGGTCATTCCCGCAGTGCCATTGGGCGGGGTGATCCCGGTCGCCGACACTGCTGTCGTCGAAAGAGGCAGCGTGGGGTGGCAGGTGACCAACTGGCCGTTCTGGTTGGTAAAGGGGGTACACGCGTCGAGCGTGTTGAGTTGCGCATTGATGACTGTTACGGTATCGCTGCCCCGATTCAAAACAAAGACCCGCTGGCCATCCGAACTGATCGCCCCATAGACAGGGCATTTGCCCACGGGAATGCGTGCGGAGACCGTGTAACTGGCCACCTCGATCGCATCCGCTTCACCATTCTGCGAGACCGAGGACGGCGCCGTGTTGCACACCATGCTGCTGTAAGGAATGATGCTGCCCGTGGGCGTGCTCGCGTTATTGAGGCTGATCGCGTAGGCACGGGTCGTCAGGACCGGGAGACCAATCGCGGTCACCGGTGTCGGGGCAACCGGAACGGCCAGACGGAAGGTTGCCGGCGCTCCTGTGAGGATGTCGATGGCATTGCCGTTCTGATCGGCTATCCACAGTCCGGACGAAGGCGCGTACAACCCGACAGGAACCGCACTCGATGAGAGCGTGGAAAACAGCACGTGGCTCGGGTCAGTGCGCAGACTCGTAGTCGAGGTAAAATTCGTCAGAGTTCCATCGCTGTTGAGGGTGTATCCCGTACTACCGGTCTCGGAGAGAGCGAAAGTCAGCGGGTTGGGACCGATATCCGCCTGCGCCATCTCAGTATCACCGGCGTAGTCGAGCACGGTAGCGACACCGTCAGAACCGGCTTCAGGCTGCGAAAGGACGATTGCCAGAGAGCTGACCTGCGACGGAGGCCCGCTCGGATTCGTAGGGGTTACGACGGGCCTGTAGGCGTCACCACACCCGGCAACGATGGCGGCAGCCGCAAGAGCAGCCCCAATCTGCAATATCTGCACACGCTTCCCGCGTGTCTGTATGGGAAAAAGACTCATTCAGATCTTTCCTGCTTACCCCTTGATTGTAAATCAGCTATCCGGGATCAGACCCCAGGCGGTCCAGCCCTGTTAACGTTCGATTTCTCAGCATCCTTGGCGCTTGAATATGAGCCTGGAAACAGACGCAAGACTACTTGCGTCTTAGACGCAGTAGTGCGCGGATTGGGAGTCGCGCGACGCGATGGTGTGCCGCCCGAAACGCTGGCCGAAGTGTCGGACGGCTCTTGAGGTCAGCGGCCGGTGACTTCGACAATCTTGCTATCTGGAGCTGTCCATGCGTTGGCTCCCGTGTGCGTGAGCTTCTGGGCGGCATCGTCCCATTGCAGATGCGTGATCTGACCGGCGCCCTTTTCATAGGCGTAGGTCGTGCCGTCGTCTGAAAAGAGCGTGAACTCGGCGTTGGCGCCCGGGTAAACCCGGATCTTCTCGATGGCCTGCTTCTGGTGTGTGCTCTCCACTGGCGCGCCGAGGGGCAGGATAGAGCCTGCTCGAACGAACAGCGGTATCGTGTCGATCGGAGCCGAGACTTCGATCGTCTGCCCGCCGTGCACCCGCTCATTGGTCCAGTAGTTGTACCAGTCGACGCCCGCGGGCAGATAGACCTTGCGGCTGGTAGCGCCCTGCTCCGTCACCGGCGCCACAAGAAACGCCGGACCGAACATGTACTCATCGCGCAGATCCGCAACCTTGGGGTCATCTGGAAAATCGAGCGGCAGCGCGCGCAGGAACGGCGCGCCGGTCAGCCATGTGTGGTAACCGAGCGAGTAGATGTAGGGCATCAGCTCATAGCGCAACCGCAGATACTTCTCGAGAATCGGCTCGGCCTGCCTGCCATAGGACCAGACTTCATTGGCGGTGCGGCTGCCATGAGTTCGCATGATGGGCAGGAACGTGGCGTACTGAAACCACCTTGTGTAAAGCTCAGGATAGTCGTCATAGTGGCCAACAACCGCTCGTGCATCCGAGGGGTCGAGCAGTGGCGGATGCGCCGGATGATGCACCGGCGGCAGATACTGCCACCCGCCCGTGTCATTCGACCAGTAGGTCACGCCCGAGGCAGCGAAATCCAGGCCGGTGGGGATCTGGCGGCGGTAGGTGTCCCAGGTCGGATAGATATCCGATGACCAGACAATGACGCCGTTGCGCTGGATGCCGAGATAGGCATCGCGGGAAAGGATCAATCCGCGGCGGCCTGGCTCGTCTTTGCGAAAGCCGTCATACAACGCAGCCGTATGGAAGAGCGGGTACACGTTGAAGTACTGCGTGCCCGGACCGACATGCAGATATGCGCCGTTCGGCGGCAGGTCCGGCTCCGTTTCGTCCGCCCAGAGCGAGTCGAAACCCTTGCTGATAATGTTGTCGCGGATGACCTTCCAGTACCACGAAGCGGCAGCTGGATTCGTGGTGTCGATATCGGAGCCGGCGCGATCGTAGGGCAGCCCGTTGGTCGGCTTACCGTCAGCGGTGTGAATGAACCAACCATTCTTCAGAATTTCAGCGTAGTAGCGGTCATCTGGAACAAAACGCGGCCACACGCTGATCATGGTTTCGAACCCCATGTCGTGCAGCTTCTTGTTCATTGCCGAGGGGTCAGGCCAGTATTTCGGGTCCATGTCCATCTGGCCCATCTTCGTGTAGTAGAACCAGTCGACAACCAGCACATCCGCCGGCAGATGCCGATCGCGATAGCCCTCGGCAACCGACATGAGTTCCTGCTGGCTCGAATAGCGCTGTTTGCACTGGATATACCCGTACGCCGCTTTTGGCAGCATGGGCGTGGGCCCCGTGAGAAGGCGATATCCCTCATAGATCTCATCTGCCGTGTCACCCACGATGACAAAGTAAGAGACGCGCTCACCCACCTCGCTTTTCCAGATGGTTTGCTCGTTGAAACCAGGTTCGATCGTCGTCCTCGACGGGTTGTCCCAGATCAAACCATAGCCTTTGTTGGTGACAAGAAACGGTACACAGGTTGTGGGTCCAGCAGGCGCCAGATAGTCGTTCCAACAGCGCACCGGGTGGCCGCGGTGATCGAGGAAGCCCTCCTGGTTATCGCCCAGGCCATAGTAGTGTTCGTCATCAGGCGAGACGAACCATGCGCCAACTGTATAGAACGGCGGATCTGCAGGGCGGCGGTCGTTAGCCAGCTGAGCGGTTCCGTCCTTCACGTTGGGCACGGCCTGCGACCAGCCCGTCATCTCAAGAACCTTCTTGCCCTGCGGGGTGCGAATAACGATGTGAGCTCCCGGAGTGGAGCCGCTGAAGTATTTTCCAATGTCGACCTGAGACTGCACTGGAGCGTGGTTCGAAGGATGTGGCCGGTCGACCGATACGATCATGCGCGAGGATTGATAGACATCCTGCTCCTCAGTCTGGCTTGCGCTCCAGCCAGCCGCGTCAGGCGATGCGATGAAGCCATAGCCGGGCTTCGCCAGCGCGTTGTCGTGCTGCAGGCTTAAAGTGACGCGAAGGATGTTAGGCGCATAAGGCTCCAGAACGATCGTCTCGCCCCTGCGGTCAAGCTCCAGGTGTGAACCGGGCGACTGTGGTGCGGCAGAGATAGAGGTGAAAACGATTCCTGCAGCAAACGCAATGAGACGGACTGGCCGATTCATTTCAGGCTCCCGGAAACTGACAAGATCGATGCGCACACAAGTGTAAACCGATTAAGCGGCTCCGTGACCCCGAGAGCTATCACACAGTGAGCGTGGACGGTAGGATGGGATGTGTCCCGCATGAGGCTCAGATGGCAATCCAAGACTGTTCTGCTGCTGGTGGCTCCTGCGGTTGGGGCAAACCTCGTTCTCCAAACCCGCTGGTGGAGTCGCAACGACATCGGCGTCGCCATTTGGACCCTCGGCCTGAGCGCTCTGCTGGGACTGGTTGCCTGGAAGCTGCGATCGGCAACGGCGCCCGCCGCCGCCATGGGCTTCGCTATCACCGCAACCATGATGTATGCCACCATGACATTTCCCTACCGCCCCTGGAGAAATGCCCTTCTTCCGGTGATGGCTGTACTGGTGCTCACTGCGCTGGCAACGCGCCTGGGACGCAGCCGAAAAGAGAAATTGGGCACCGCGGAGAACCGCAAGGGGAGGTCCGCCGCACAGGTTGCCGCGAATCTTGGTATCGCGGCCCTGCTATCAAGTGAATTCGCACAGACCTTGCTCGCAAATGCCGGATGGCTCCGCCTGCATCGTCTAGACACGGCAGCCGTGTTTGCGGCCGGATTGGCGGCGCTCTGTGAGGCCGCGGCCGACACGGTTTCATCGGAACTCGGCCAGGTATTGAGCAGCCAGCCGCGCATGATTACGACGCTGCGCGCAGTCGCAGCCGGAACCGACGGCGCCATCAGCCTGGGAGGCACTGCAGCGGGCCTGCTCGCGAGCGGTGTGGTCGCGACCGCGGGAGCGCTGGCCCTTGACGGCGGCTGGTTTCTATTCATGACGGGTTGTGCCGGCGGCGCTTTCGGTCTCTTCTTCGACAGCCTGCTGGGCGCGACGATCGAACGGCGTGGATGGCTCAACAACGATGCGGTGAACTTCCTCTCGACGGCCAGCGCAGCGGGGGCAGCGCTGGTCCTGCTAGCCGTCTACTCGAGGTGAAGCCGCCAGGCCGTATAACTCAGAATTTCGTGAACAATCGGATCAAAATCGGAATCATCTCCCACCGTAGGTACTCGCGGACGCGGAGAGGTCAGCACATTGAGACCGTTCGCGGCGCAGATGGCGTGAATGCGGAACAGGTGCGTGCTGTCGCTTACCACCACGAGGCGCTTGAGCGCGTTCGTGCGGGCAATCACAGCCAGGCGCCGCGCCGCCTCCACCGTACTGCGGCTCTCCGTCTCAGCAATGATGTCGGATTCGGGTACGCCCGAAGCCATGAGGTACTGGCGGCCTACTCCGCCTTCTGAATACTGGTCGCCCCCGTCACCACCCAGGGTGATGATCAGTGGCGCAATGCCCTTGTTGTAAAGAGATTCCGCATGGTCGAGACGCGCGCGATAAACGGGCGACGGCTTGCCATCGTACTCGGCCGCACCAAATACGGCGATAGCATCGGAAGGAGAAGCCTGGTCATTGCCTGCGTAGTTCTCAATTTGTGCGTAGACCCAGTAGCTCCAGCCAGCGGCAGCGCCCACAACGAGAAGAAGGCTTAGCATGATCAGACGCGCGAACCCTTTGCTGCGCTTCGCTTTGCCCTTCGCCTTCATCCCGCCATCTTACCGCTGCAGAGCCATCACCACTTCGTGAGTTGGGATCGCGCCTTCACGCAGGATCTGCCAGCGGCCTGCGCCCAATGAAAGATCGACAATTGTGGTGGGCTGGGAGCGGCCGGTAGGGCCGCCATCGATGATCAGAGGGATCTGGTCGCCGATCTGATCGCGCACACACGCCGCGTGTGTACACTCCGAGGCCCCTTGCAAGTTGGCTGAGGTCGCCGTGATCGGCAATCCGAAACACTCCACGATCGCCCGGGGGATCGCGGCATCCGGCACGCGAAGCGCAACATTTCCGGTGTTGGCGGTGGAGCGGAGCGGCAATTTCGTGCCGGCCCGTACGATAACTGTGAGCGGGCCGGGCCAGAACCTGTCGGCCAGCTTGTCGAGCAGCGGATCGGTATCGCGGGCCAGCGAATAGGCCTGGCCGAGCCCGGATATCAAAAGCGAGAGGGGCTTGTGCTTCTGGCGGGTCTTGATGCGATAAATGCTTTCGACGGCGGCAAGATTAACAGGGTCGACGGCAAGACCATAGAACGTGTCGGTGGGCAGCGCAACAACGTACCCTTTGCGCAGACACGAGACGATGTACTCGATCCGGTCCGGTTGGGGTTCATCGGGATGGACGCGCAGGATTTCCGCGGACAAGAAGGTCTACCTCAGTTCCCGAATTGCAGAAGCCACAATGACGGAAGCTATCACAGCACCAGCCATGGTGCAAGTTTAGCGGTCACGTATGCGCCTCATGAAGCATCTCGACGGCATAGAATCGGCTAGGAGCAGCAGAATCCTTCAAGATGCCTGTTCGCATTGTACAGAGTCAACAAAACGAACGCGTGAAGCAGCTGCGGCGCGCATTGACGCGTCCTGAACGCGACCCGGTCGGTATCGAGGGACCGCATCTTGTAGCCGAAGCGGTCCGCGCGGGACTGAAGATTCATTGCGCCTTTGTGGCGGAAGGTTCAGAACGCCTTCTGCAGGAGACCGGACTTCTGCCGGAAACCGACACCCTCGTCGTACCACGCTCACTGCTGGCAAGCGCGCTCGCCACTGAGACTCCGCAGATGGTAGCCGCCCTGGTTGCGCCTCGCGCCTGGGCCTGGACGGATTTACTGCAGCCGGCAGGCGGCCAATCGCCGCTCCTTGTCGTGCTCGCGGGACTGCAGGATCCCGGCAACCTGGGGACCATCATCCGTTCGGCCGAAGCATTCGGCGCAACCGGCGTGGTCTCTCTGCCCGGGACCGCCAGCGAGTGGAATCCCAAGGCGGTGCGCGCGTCAGCCGGTAGCGTCTTTCGGGTGCCGATGATTGCCGCAAACGCCGACGAGGCGTTTTCTCGCCTGCACGCAGCAGGCGTACGTGCGCTCACAGCCGCCGCCGATGCAGCAACCCCGGCGCAGAACGCCGAGTTTAGCGCCCCCACCGCCCTCCTGATCGGCAACGAGGGCAACGGCGTGCCTGCAAACATCGCGGCACAAGCCGATGGCGCGATCGCGATTCCCTGCCCCGGCCCGGTCGAGAGTCTGAATGCCGCGGTTGCAGCGAGTGTGCTGCTCTACGAAGCCGCGCGACAACGCAGTTCTGCCGGCACCAAACCACAAACAAAATCCAGAGGTGCTCGATGAGCCTCTTCGACGGCAAACCTGACGCACCGGGCGAGTTGACGCAGACAACCAGGGGGGCTCTCCATGCCATGGCGCCGCTGGCTGAGAAGATGCGCCCGCGCACACTCGACGAGTACATGGGCCAGGAGCACTTGCTTGGGCCCGGCAAGCCGTTGCGCATCCAGATCGAACGCGACTCCCAGGGAAAAGGCGATCTGGGCTCAATGATCTTCTGGGGGCCGCCAGGCGTGGGCAAGACGACGCTGGCCAAGATCATCGCCGAGACCACGCAGGCCAACTTCATCGAATTCTCTGCGGTGGTCAGCGGCATCAAGGAGATCAAGCAGGTGATGGCCGCCGCCGAGCATGCGGCGGAGATGCACTCGCGGACGATCCTGTTCGTGGATGAGATTCATCGCTTCAACAAGGCGCAGCAGGATGCGTTTCTGCCGTACGTGGAGCGCGGCATTATCCGGCTCATTGGCGCGACCACTGAGAATCCTTCGTTTGAGATCATCTCGGCATTGTTATCCCGCTGCCGCGTGTATGTTCTTCAGCCCTTAAGCGACGATTGCATCGAGCAGCTCTTGCACAAGGCATTGGCCGACCGCCAGAACGGACTCGGCTCGCTGGAACTGACCGCGGACGAGGAAGCGATGGATCTTATCGCAGGTTATTCGTCCGGCGACTGCCGCAACGCTTACAACACCCTCGAGGTTGCCGCACAACTGGCGCAGGAGGGATCCCGGCACATCGATAAGACCGTCGCCAGCGAGGCCATCCAGCAGCGCGTGCTGATGTATGACAAATCCGGCGAAGAGCACTACAACCTGATCTCTGCGCTGCACAAGAGCGTGCGCAACAGCGATCCCGACGCGGCGCTTTACTGGCTCGCGCGGATGCTTGCGGCTGGCGAGGAACCGCTGTATCTTGCCCGGCGCATCGTGCGCATGGCCGTGGAAGACATTGGCCTCGCGGCTCCGGAGGCACTGAACCTCTGCCTGAGTGCGAAAGAAACGGTTGACTTTCTGGGATCACCCGAAGGCGATCTCGCGCTGGCCGAGGCCATCGTCTATCTCTCGCTCGCGCCTAAATCGAACGCTGTCTACATGGCCTACGGCGCGGCGCAGCAGGAGATCGAACACACGCGCCAGGAACCCGTGCCGCTCCACCTGCGCAATGCGCCCACCCGGCTCATGAAAGAACTGGAGTATGGCAAGGGATACCGCTATGCGCACGACGAGCAGGACAAGGTGGCCGATATGGACTGCCTGCCCGATTCGCTGCGCGGCCACACCTACTATCACCCCACGCAGGAAGGCCGCGAGAAAATACTGGCACAGCGGATGGAAGAGATTCGGGCGATCCGCGCCAAAAAACGCGGGCGGTGAATGGCAAATAACGGGCGCGAGCAGTCAGTGAATCAACTTAAGCATCCAGATCAGAACCGCTATGCCCAACATCACGAGAATCCAAATTAGAGTCTGTTTAGGATCACCACGAAAGATTGTACGAGCAACTTGTTCTCTATGCTCCATTTGCCTCCGGTCAAACTTTGCTTCCCGGCGGACCTCAAGTGTATAGAGCCTGGACAACTCCGTGCCGCTGATTCCTCTTCGCCGAATTTCAGCCAATAGCGCATCGCGCGCAACGTCAGTCAAAGAGTCTTTGTCCGCAAAGAGCGCAGCGATCTCCTGATCGGAGCTGTTGCGATAGAGTCTCTCGAAGTCCCGTACATCGGGCTGCAGTGGCATGATGTTCTCCGAAAATTCTAATCACAGATATCGACCACATCAATCTCTCCTCGCAGCGAGATATTGCGAAACAGATGCGGCGACTTCGTGCGAGAACGACCTGGCACTCGAGAGAAATCAGGATGAAAATCCCTGTTCAACGGCGGAGATTGCGGATCGCCTCGGTCACGATGCCCGGCGTGAGCACTTCGGGTAGAATCTGCGGCTGGCTCTGACCCTGCGCATACAGCACATACGTCGGCACGCCGCTGCGGCCAAGGGCAGTGAGAGCCTGGGTGATGGCGTCATCGTGCTGGGTCCAGTCGGCGCGCAGCAAAACAATGTGTGCATCGGCGAACGCCTTTTCAACCTCAGGCTGATCGAGCGCCACGCGCTCATTCACCTGGCAGCTCAGGCACCAGCTTGCCGTAAAGTCGACGAACACAGGCCGGCCAGAGGCCTGGGCCCGCGCAAAGGCGTCCGGCGACCAGGGCTGCCACGCGCTCTGCGTTTCTGCAGGCGTCGCTGCAGCAGGAGCCGCAGCCAGCTTGCGCGGAGCAGAGACACACAACACCACCACAGCGATGACAATCAGTCCCGCGATCAACGTCGCCCATCGCTTCGCCGGCCACCGACCGAGGAACCAACCGGCAATCGCGAGCAACAAAAGCCCCACCAGCAGTGCTGCAAGCAGCGTGGCGCCATAAGCGTTCGCCAGCACCCAGGCAAGCCCGATCACCGTTCCAAAGATGGGCACGGAGACCGCCTGCTTGAGAACCTCCATCCAGGCGCCCGGCTTGGGAAGAATGCGCGTCCACGCAGGTTGCAAAGTGAGAGCCACGTACGGTGCTGCCAGTCCAAGGGCCAGCGCCGTAAACACAGCAAAAGTCACCGCCGCCGTCTGCGCCAGCGCATAGCCAATCGCTGCACCCATGAACGGCGCAGTGCACGGAGTGGCAACCACTACAGCCAGTACTCCAGTGAAGAAGCTGCCTGCATAGCCCTGCTTTGCCGCCAATGAACCGCCCGCGCTCGTGAGCCACAGTCCGATCTCAAACTGGCCTGCGAGCGAGAGGCCCAGAAAGAACAACAGCGCGGCCATCAGCGACAGGAACACCGGTGATTGGAACTGGAACCCCCAACCAAGCACAGCGCCGGCAGCGCGGAGCCCGAGCAGCGCCCCTACCAGCACCCAGAACGACACCACGATGCCGGCCAGATAGACGACACCGTGCATGCGGAGCTTGTGCCGCTCCTCGCTTCCCGACTGCACCAGCGCCAGTCCCTTGATAAAGAGCACCGGGAAGACGCATGGCATCAGGTTGAGAATCAGGCCGCCGAGAAACGCGAGTCCTGCGATGCGAAGCAACGTCGCGAATTCAAAGGCTGGCTGCGCGGCCGCAACCGTTCCGGGCAGCGCCGTGATCTCATACGCGCGCCCGCCCGAAAGCTCGAGTACGCCGTTCAACTGCGCAGGATTCGCCGTCAGACTCGAGTCTTTCCTTAGCTCGAGCACCAGCCCTGCAGCGGTCGGCGTAACCTTCTGCGGCGCAGGGTTGTCGATGACATTCTGGTCTGCCGGGAAGAACTCTGCCGTCGCTTCGCGCTGCCCCGTCGTCACGCCAAGCCGAAAGCCCGTCGCATCCGGCTGGAACTCCGTCTTGACGCTCGCAGGCGGCGGACCGGGAATCTTCGCCACGAACTGCGTAAACAGCGCCGCATCGGCCGCAGCAGGCGCCGCGTTGGCCGGATGCGCCGAAACCTCGCGCGTCAGCTCCAGCTCTGCCTTACCCGGAATGCACGTCGCCTGACAGACAAGCCAATCAACTTTGGCGTGGAGAACAGCCGAACCGGGCTTCGTGGTTGCTGCGACATTAAGGTCGAATGGGAACAGCACCTCGTTTTCGTAACCGAAGTCCATCAGCGGACCGAGCGGCAGACGCTTCGGCGCTGGAAAATGCAACGGACCGGCCGTGATGCCATCCGGCAGCGTCCAATGGATGTGCGGCGGCTCGCCCGCATCGCCCGCATTCTTCCAGTAGACGTGCCAGCCCGATTCAATCTTGAAATAGAGACCAGCCTGCGCCGTCTGGCCAACTCCCAGACTCGGGGGTAAAACAACCAGCCGCACATGCACATGAGGTGCGTCAGCCGCATCTGAAAAAGCGAAAGCCGGCAACGCGGCGATCAACAGCACGGCAATTGCGGTAATCCAGCGTACGACGGTCGTTTTCATCTGTCAGTGGTCCGCCACCAAGCGGGCATGCTCCCGGAAGATGCAATCATTCTGCACGGCCTTCACTCCAGCGGCGCGCGCCTTGGCGACCGCTTCGTCGTGCGTCACATCGTCCTGAAGCCAGAGATAGGGTATCCCGAGACGGATGACGTCCTCAACGATCGGCGGAACATTCTCCGACGCACGGAAGACATCGACGAGATCGACGCCGGCTCCGGTCTGTTCCTTAGCCGCCGCCTGTGCCGCATCCAGATCCGGATAGCACGTCATGCCTGCCACCTCTTTCAGCGCTGGGTTCACAGGCAGAACGCGGTACCCGTTGTTGGCGAGATATTTGCCGATGTTGTGACTCGCCCGCCAGGGCTTGTCGCTCATCCCGACAACGGCGATGGTGCGCGCCTTGTGGAGCATTTCTTCGATGATGGCAGGATCGTTGAGCATGTCTGTTCGATGATTTACACGTCCAGATCGTCGCTTTCTGCAGCCGCCACGGCTGTACCACGGCGCTTGGCCAGCAGATACCCGCGCAGAAATGGCTCAAGATAACCGTCCAGCACCTTGTCCACGTCACCGACTTCCACCTTGGTGCGGTGGTCCTTGGCCATGCGGTAGGGCTGCAGCACATAGGAGCGGATCTGCGAGCCGAAATTGATGTCGAGCTTCGAGTCCTCGAGCTTCTTGCTCTCGGCGCGCTTTTTTTCAAGTTCGTGCTCATACAGCCTCGAGCGGAGCATCTTCATCGCCTTCTCGCGGTTCTTGTGTTGCGAGCGCTCGTTCTGGCACTGCACAACGATACCCGTCGGCAGGTGCGTAATGCGAACGGCCGAGTCCGTTGTGTTCACATGCTGTCCGCCCTTGCCGCCGGAGCGGTAGGTATCGATGCGCAGGTCTTCTATTTTTACGTCTACCTGGATCGAATCGTCGATTTCGGGCGAGACGAATACCGATGCAAACGACGTATGCCTGCGCTTGGCTGAGTCGAACGGCGAGATACGCACAAGGCGATGCACTCCACTTTCACCGGCGAGCTGCCCAAAAGCGTACTCGCCCATGATGGTGAAGGTCGCCGATTTGATGCCGGCTTCTTCGCCGTCCTGGTAGTCGTTCATCTCCGTCTTGAAGCCCTGCTGCTCGGCCCAGCGCAGGTACATGCGCAGCAGCATCTCGGCCCAGTCCTGGCTCTCAGTGCCGCCGGCGCCCGGATGCACGGTGACAATGGCGTTGAGCGCATCGGCCTCGCCGGAAAGCATCGTCTTGGCCTCGAGCTCTTCTGAGAACGTACTCAGAGCCTTAATGTCGCGCTCGAGGTCGGCGAGCACATCTTCGCCTTCGCGGGCAAGTTCGAAGTAAGCTTCGATGTCGCTCGTTCGGCGAACAAGTTCATCGTCGTCGGACACAAGCGCCTCAAGGCGTTTGCGGTCGCGCATCAGCGGCTGGCTGGCTGCGGGATTCGACCACATAGAAGGGTCAGCAAGCTTGGTTTCAATTTCGGAGAGTTCCCTGCGGATGCGGGCAGGGTCAAAGATACTCCCGCAGGTCGCGCACTTGGTCGCGCACGGGAGCGTAAGCGAATTCGAGATCGTTCAATGACACGGTTAGCTCTTAAGACCTGGCTTTGTTTTGAAGTTGGAGCCTGAGGGTAACGCGGAGCGTCCAACCCACAAGCACCATAGCCAGTATGGCACAGAGCCACGCAAAAATGTCCCCATGCTCGGTGTAGAACGTAACGTCGTCACGAAAGCCATATTGCGCAGGCAGCACGTCAATCTGATGCCGAGGAATGCTTTGGCGCACCCGGCCATAGGGATCGATGGCCGCGGTTACACCGTTGTTGGTGTCGCGCAGCAGCCAACGCCGGTTCTCGATCGCACGCATACGCGCCATGTTCAAGTGTTGCCAGGGAGCGCTGGTGTCGCCATACCAGCCGTCGTCGCTGATGTTCACCAAAACCTCCGCGCCCAGCCGCGCGAACTGGCGCACTTCGTCGGCAAATACAGCCTCATAGCAGATGAAGACGCCGTATCGATGACCCTTCAAGCGGAAAACCTTGCGCACGTCGCCGCGATCAAAGCTCGAGACGCGCCCCGTGAGCTTGCGCGCGAAGAAAAGGAGGTTCCTGAATGGAATGTACTCGCCGAAGGGAACAAGATGAATCTTGTCGTAGCGGCCGACCCGCGAGCCATCCGGCCCTACAATTAAGGCCGAGTTATAAGTCTTCGGCAGTCCGCCGTCGGGCGAGGGATCGACACCAATGCTACCCACCACCAGTGAGGTCTGCGTCGTCTGCGCCAGAGTAATCAACGCATGTTGCAGCCGTGGATCGTCTTCGAAATACGGCGCGGGCGACTCGGGCCATGCGATCAGATCCGGTCGCATGGGATAAGGCGGACAAGGGATCTCGCCGGTCATTGCGCCGGTCTGCGGTATGCCCGCGATATAGGTTTTGCATTGCTCTTCCGCAAGCCGAGTGAACTCGGTCATGTGCTCGTTCCACGCTGGCCCCGCCCATGCATCCGCAGATCCTACATCGAGGTTCGGCTGAATCAGCATAGCGGTTGCAGTCGCAGGAGCA
>Ga0335072_10008677_pt1 | contig 14716 bp, 10 predicted proteins | sample Lox_Sample_21_FD_206725 | JGI IMG/M metagenome (GOLD analysis project Ga0335072, IMG submission 206725) | Soil microbial communities from Loxahatchee National Wildlife Refuge, Florida, United States - Lox_Sample_2.1 | ecosystem: Environmental > Terrestrial > Soil > Wetlands | place: USA... | reverse complement strand
GCGCCCTGCAGGCGCTGCTGGAGACGGCGGTGAAATTTTCCGCCGAGGGAGAGTCCATCCGCATTTCGCGGGAAGCCGGAAGCGGGCTGGTGAAACTCGTGGTGGAAACCCGGGGTCGAAGCATCCCTGCTCCGCTGCTGCCCAAATTCTTCGATCTTTTCGCGGTCAGTGAAATCAGCACTTCGGCGGGAGATGTCGGGATGGGGCCGGCAGTGGCGTCGCGGATCCTGAACCTCTTCGGCGCATCGGCGGCCGTGGAGAACCTACGGCCCACGGGATTGCGGCTTGCGGTCGCCCTGGATCGCGCCAGCGCCAATTGAGCGCCGCGCCTTACTCGAACTCGCCCTCGATCTCCGGCAGCACGTCGTTGTCCCGCGCCATCCATGCGTAAAGGGTGGGAAGCAGGAAGACGCTCATCGCCAGATCCGAGATCAGTCCGCCGACAATCACGATGGCGAACGGCCGCTGCGAATCCGACCCGATTTCGTGGGATAGCGCCGCCGGTAACAGACCGAGCGTGGCCACCAGCATGGTCATCATGATCGGACGCAGCCGCAGGACGGCGCCTTCGATCGCCGACTGCTCGATGGACGATCCGCGCGCGCGGCGCTGATTGATGTACTCCAGCATGATGACGCCGGTCTGCACCGATACCCCGAACAGTGCCAGGAACCCCACGCCGGAAGACACACTGAAATTGGTATGCGTCACGAGCAGCGCGAGCAAACCGCCGATGCGCGCCAACATGACGTTGATAAGGATCAGACATGCCCATTTCAGCGAGCGGAACATGGTGTACAGGATGATGAAGATCAGGAGCACGGTGAGAGGCACGATATACAAAAGGCGCTTTTCGGCTCGCTGTTCGCTGGCGAACTCGCCTTCCCAGTCGATGCGATACCCGCGCGGAAGCCGGACCCTCTGCTCCACTTTATGCATCGACTCCATCACCGCTCCGCCCAAATCGCGGCCGCGCACGCTGTATTTCACGGCGATGTAGCGCTGATTGCCCTCGCGATAAATTTCCGACGCGCCGTCGCGTTCGTCGATGCGGCAGAGCTGTGCGAGCGACACGCGCTCGCCGCTCGGCGCGAGCAGGCGGATGTTTTCAATCGCCTCCCTGGTGTTGCGATATTGCGGCAGGTAACGCATCACCAGGTCATAGCGCTCTTCGCCCTGCAGCACCTGCGTGAGCGCGTTGCCGCCAATCGCGGTTTGCACCGCGTCCTGCACGTCGGCAGCGTTGATCTGATAGCGAGCGCACTGTTTGCGATCTACGGTGACGTTCAGGTTCGGCTGCCCGAGCACGCGGAACACGCCGAGGTCCTCGATTCCTTTCACGCCGCGCATCACGCTCACCACCTGATCGGCCTTGTCTTCCAAGACCGCCAGGTCGTTCCCGTAGATTTTCGTCGCCAGCTGTCCTTTTACCCCGCTGACGGCTTCCTCCATGTTGTCGGCGATCGGCTGGGAGAAGTTCCAGATGATGCCCGGCATCTTCTCGAGCTGTGCGTTCATGGCGGCGATCACTTCATCCTTGTTCTGGTGAAATTCCGGCCGCCACTGCTCCTTGGGCTTCAAGCCGACGAAATATTCGGTGTTGAAAAAGCCGGTGGTGTCAGTGCCGTCATCGGGACGTCCCACCTGGCTGGTGCATTCCGTAACTTCGGGAAACGAACAAAGCAGGATCCGGGCCTGATTCGCCACGCGGATGCCTTCGCCTGGTCCGACGCTGGGCGCGAGAGTGCCGCGGACCCACAGCGCGCCTTCGTCCAGGTGGGGCAGAAATTCCGATCCGATCACCCCGCCGACAGTGAGATAGACTGCCGCCGCCAGGCTGGCGACGCCCACGCCCACCGTCGCCCATCGCATGCGGATGGCCACCCGCAGCGCCCGGCGATAGATATGGATGAACCAGTTCATCACCGGGTTGATCCATTCCCGTGTCCCCCTCGGGAAGAACAGACTCGCCAGCACGGGCGCCACCAGCACCGAAAAGATCAAGGCGCCGCAGAGCGCGAACGCGACGGTCCAAGCCATGGGCTTGAAGAGACGGCCTTCGACGGCCTGCAGCGTGAAGATCGGAAGGTACGCGGTAATGATGATGCCGATGGCATAGAATACCGGCCGCTGCACTTCGTGAGCCGCCTCGAAAATCCGTTCTTTCGGACTGCGTGTGTCGTCACCGCAATGGCCGAGATGGCGGGCAATGTTCTCCACCATCACCACAGCGCCATCCACCACCATCCCGAAATCGAGCGCACCCAGCGAAAGCAGATTCGCCGGAATGCCTTTGAGCTTCAAGCACGAGGCCGCGAACAGCAGAGAAAACGGGATGGTGAGCGCAACAATGATCGCACCGCGAATGTTTCCCAGGAACATCAGCAGGATGATGACGACGAGAATAACGCCCTCGGTGAGGTTGTGCAGCACGGTTTTCGTGGTGTGGTCGACCAGTTCGCTGCGGTCGATGAAGGGGACGATCTTCACTCCCGCCGGCAGAATGTGATCGTTCAGTTCGTCGACTTTTTCGTGCAGATATTTGAGCGCGGTTTCGGCGCCCGCGCCCTTGCGCATTGGGACGATCGCGGATACCACGTCGTCGTTGTCGACGATCTTGCCGTCCTCGCGGCGGATGGCGCGGGCGAACTGGCCAAGCCGGATCTTGGGACCTTGCGCGACTACCGCGATATCCTTCACGCGGATCGGGGTCCCGGATTTTGTGGTGATCACCGTATTGGCAATATCGTCGACGTTGCGCACCAGCCCCACTTCGCGCACGTTCACCTGCTGCAGCCCGACCTCCAGAAAGCTTCCGCCCGCATTGACGTTGTTGTTGGTGAGCTGCTGCTCCACTTGTGACAGGCTCAACCCGTACGAGATCAGTTTGTTGGGATCGACGCGCACCTGGTATTCGCGCGTCGGGCCGCCGAACGTGTTCACGTCGACGATGTCCTGAGCCGATTTCAAGGTTTTCTCCACCACCCAGTCTTCAATCGACTTCAGATCCATGACGTCGTACTGCGGATTGGTGCTGTGCAGCGTAAAAAAGTAAATCTGGCCCACGGGGCTCCAGTCTGTGCCCATCTGCGGTTGCAACCCTGGCGGCAGCGTGACCTGAGTGAGGCGTTCCAGCGCGCGCTCGCGATTCCAACTGTCATCCGTGCCGTCCGCAAAAATCAGCTTGATGTCCGACAAACCGAAGATGGAAAACGACCGCAGATGCTCTACTCCCGGAATGCCGTTCATCACGATCTCGAGCGGAATGGTGACCTGTTGTTCGACCTGTTCGGCCGAGATTCCCGGCCATTGCGTAATGATCTCGACGTAGTTATTGGCTACGTCCGGATACGCCTCTACCGGGAGTAGATGGAGCGAGATCGCCCCGCCCACGAATAACAGGATGGCAATAGCGATGATGAGAAATCGATTATTGAGCGCGAAATCGACCAGTGCGCGGATCATAGCCGGGACCCCGCAGGGCGAGTGAGTAGGACCGCCAAGGTCCGCGATGGTGTCATCTATTGCTCCATGGTGTTCTGCAGCACCAGCGCATTGGCCACAACGCGATCTCCCGCCTTCAGGCCCGAGACGATTTCCTGCTGGTTATCGGGAAGAATATTCCCCGACAGCACTTCCAGCCGGCGGAACCGCCTGCCGCCGAGCGGGGTATACACCCACTCGCGGTCGTGCAAATGCAAAATAGCGGTCGCCGGCACGGCGGCGTGCTTTTCCGTCGAAAGTCCATGGAACGTCGCCGTGACGAACATGCCGAAGCGTATCAAGCCGGGATTTTCAACATCGAGCCGCACCTTCGCGGTGCGGAGATTCGGGTCCATGATCTGTCCGATATTGCTGATCCGAGCGCGCAGGACCCTGCCGGGATAGGCGTTCAAATGGATGTCGGCGTACTCGTTCAGGTGGACCTGCGAAAGATCGTTCTCATACACGTCACAGAGAACCCACACGTGTGAGACATCGGAAATCGTGAATGGGTTGGGCGGAGTCAGCGCCTGCACGCCGGATGCGATGCTGACCTCCTGGTCGGTGATCACTCCAGGCACTGGGGCAAAAACCTCAACGATGCCTGTTGGATGTTCGGGGTCCGAGCCGAGCAGATGAAGGTGCTCCTGCGTGGTCTCGAGGTCGACTTTGGCGTTGTCCTCCGCGTTCTGCGCGATTTCCAGCAGGCTCTTGGCGATGGCGCCGTTGTCGTAGAGCAGTTGTGCGCGTTCGAGCTGAATTTTGCTGAGTTCCTCGTTCTTCACCGCCTTGCGGTAATCGGAAAACGCGCCCGCGATATCGCTGCTGCGCACCTTGAACAACGGTTGTCCCTTCTTGACTTCGTCGCCCAGCTTGGCGTCGATTTCCACAATCTTTCCCGATGCCAGCGACGGCACGGGAACCTGCCGCGAGACATCGGGATTGACGACGCCGGTGACGTTCAACTCCGGTGCGGCCGCGTATTCCGCGGCGGTGGCCAGCGGAAACTGCTCGGGGTGGGCCACCTGGAAATTGTTGGGGTCCATGTCGGGCACCACCGTCGATTGCGCCGGCCCCGGCAGGCTGCCCGGCGACTGCGCCGAAACGCCTCGGCCGCATCCTGCCAGGGCGAGAGCCGCGTGCAGGCACAGCCCCAGTTCCAGAACATGCCATCGGTTCATAGAATCACCTCGCGGCCCACCGCCATATTCATTTGGGCCGCCGCGGTCAAGTAAGAGCCAACCAGATTCAGGTAGGCCAGCCGAGTGTCGCGGTACGATTTCTCGGCATCCAAATAGTCCAGGAGCGAAGCGCCGCCGTTCTGGTAGGAGAAGGCCACCTTGTTGCGCGTCTCCTCGGCCAGCCGCAGGTACCGGTCGCGATAAGGCTTTAGCAGGTCGAGGGTGCTTACCACGGTGTAGTAAGCCGAATCGACATCGGAATACACCTGGGCCTTGGCGGCATCTTCGACCCGCTCGCTGTGCCTCACATCGATCGCTGTTCGCGCCTTTTCGCCCTGATTGCGGTCAAAAATCCGCAGCGGAATGGAGACGCTGAGGCCGAAATAGAACGGGATGGGCGGATTGCGCGCGAAATCCACGCTGAAGGTCGGATCGGTCGATCCGTTGGCGATGGCCAGTTGGTGATTGGCTCTCGCCAGTTCGACGTTTTGGACCGCAGCCTTCAGATCGGGCCTTGATGCCAGAGCCACGCTCCGGAATTCTGCGATCGGGTCGAGCCGGTCGGAGAAATCGTAGGTCCCGGCGATGTCGAACCGTTCAATCGCAGTCCGATCGTCGAGCAGCATCAGGATCTGGATTTTCGATGTGCGCAGGTTGACAATGGCGGTGGCCAAGTCGCTCTCGAACTGTACGCGCTGTAATTCGAGCCGGTCCATGTCCACCTGCGCCAAGTCGCCGGCGGCAAGCCGCTTGCGGTTCACGTCGAGCTCGCGGTCCCAGTAAGAAAGATTTTTGCGGGCATTTTGCGCCACCGCTTTGGCTTGCAGAACTTGCACAAAAGCGTTGCGCAGGTTGAACAGCAGATTGCGCTCCTGATCGTCGTAGGTGCTGGAGGCGATGTCGGTGGACTTGCGAGCAGCTTCGAGACGCAACTCCCGCTTGTGGTCGCGCTCGTGCAGGTAGCTGATGCTCAGGGACGGAAAATTGTTCGTCAGAGGCCGATAGACCGGCAGACCCGAGACCGGCGAGGGTTGCGTCGAAAACGGCACAATCTGGTCGAGGCCAGTCCCGATGCTGGGGTTGGGACGCAGGTAGGCCGTGATTTCCTCGGCGCGCGACTCGTCGATAGTCAGTTGTGCCGCCCGCACGGTGGGATTCGAGGCTTTGAACTTCGCCTTGACCTGCTCCCATGTGAGGGCGGTCTGCGCAAAAGCCATGGGCACGAACAGTGCGGCGGACAATCCGCCGATGAACAGTCTCTTCATAGGAATCGAGGCACATTCGTTGAATATCGCGGGACCGCATGTCGAGGCTACCCATCTTGTGTTCAGGGGAGGCATTCTTCCGATCAGTCAAGAGACAGGCAATTTGGTCTTTACGCCAAACGGCCGATCTTTTGTCCGAGAGTCTTGGCGGGAGATGTAATTCGCCTTATGCTGACACCCAGTGGTGAGGGAGGCGTCAGTTTGAACCAACCGACACAGGAGAACCCCATCCGTCTGCTGCTGCTGGACGACCAGGCTCTCTTGCGGGCCAGCCTGGCGCATTTTCTGGCGTCGGACCCCGGCCTGCTCGTGGTGGGCGATTGTGGCGGCGCGGAGGAGGCCCAGCAAGTTTTAACCGCCTCGCCGGTCCACGTCGTCCTGCTGGACTTTGCGCACGCCATGGAGGATGACGGGGCTCTCATTTCTAGGGCGTACCGGCAAGGATTTTCGGGGCATTTTCTGATATTGGCCGAACTGGCAGACATGACGAATTCTGCGGTTGCCATCAGACTCGGCGCGTCGGGAATTTTCTTGAAATCCGAAGCGCCTCACCAACTCGTGTTGGCCATTAGAGTGGTTGCGAGCGGGGGAGTCTGGCTCAAACCGCACATCGTGCGCATGATGGCCGATGAGTCGATTGCACGCTTTCCGCATGCCATGCCTCCTATAAAGGGCGAAGGCTGCGCGAACCTGCTGTCCGACCGCGAAGAGAGAGTCCTGATGGGAATTCTCAGGGGCCTGACAAATCGGAATATTGCGGAAAATCTCGGGCTTTCCGAAAGCTCGGTCAAGACTGCCGTGCAGCAACTGTTCTATCGCACAGGCGTGCGGACGCGCGGGCAGCTTGTGCGGGTAGCAATGGAAGGTTCGCTCGGGCCGCGCAACGGTCTGGAAGACGCGGCAGCGGCATGCCGCCAATCGAACGATTAAACGGGCCTCACAGGATATTGCGGTACTCCTCCAGAGCTACGCGCACGAGTTGGCTCCTGGTTCGCACGCCGGTCTTACCGAACAGTTGCTGCATAGTATTCTTGACGGCGCTTTCCGAGATGTCCATGCGCGCGCCGATTTCCTTGTTCGTGAGGCCCTGTACCAGCAGGCGGAGGACTTCGGTTTCGCGTGTGCTCAAGGCTTGGCCTTCGGGGCGCTCCGAGCCCGAGATATCGATGCCTTCCTCGCTGATGTCGGCAATAATTGCGGCTAAATGGGGAGTTCGCCCCTCCTGATAGGTAGAAAACCAGACATCGGCCGTGAATGGCTCTCCATTGCCGCGCTGCCCGCGACACTGCATGGAAGCCCGGAACTGCGGCGCCTCTTCCCAGCGCAGCGCATGGTGCAATTCCGGCAGGAAAGCGGCAATCGGATAGCCAATCAAATCGCCAGATCGCGGGGCCAGAAGATCCACCGCGGCGCGATTAGCGATTTCGATGAAGCCCTGCCCGTCTACCGTTACAATTGCCGCCGGACTGGTCTCCACGAGCGCCTTCAGCCGCGCTTGCGATTGCAGATCCAGGCGCCGGTTCCGTACCAGCTCACCGACGAACAATCCGCACCCCGCCAGCGCTAATGCCTGGAAAATCAGGCGAACGGCAGACGGTTCCAGCGAGCTGAACAACTCGGCGAGGACGGCGCAGGCGAGACCCAAAAGCGCAATCGTCCAGCGCGGCAGGAATGCCGCCGCGAACACGACCGGGAAAAGGTACAGGAAACCGAGTGCTACGTAAGGCTTGGTCCACCAGTCTACCGCGGCAACGATCAAAACCAGGATGCCGCTCGTGACGAGCACCGGAATCCGGCTTTGCGTGCGCCACAGCCGTTCTAAAGGCAGCATGGGCGAAAGATATTGTCGCGCACTTCGGCTGGTCCGCAGTCAATCAATCGGGTTAATCAGTCGATTAGCCGCCCGATTAGCCGTTACCTTAACAGAATTGCCGCCAGGCAAACCAGGATGAAGATCAGAGCCGCGATCGCAATTCGGAGATAGGGTTGCTGGTCGTCTTCAGGTTCCTCGGGCGCCGCCGGTCGGAGAATGCTCAGGTTCTCGACTTCCAGCGGAGTTTCGCGGAGCGGCTCTCGTTCCACGAAGGGCTCAGGTTCGAGAAGTTGGAACGAGGGCGGCTCGATAGAAAGGTGCTCGAGGACGGGCTTGAGAGCCGTCTCAGCCGGCGGTTCGGGCTGTGGTTCAGGCCCCGGCTCTGGCTGGACATCGACGGGCGCCGGCGCGGGAGGGGCGACGGGTCGCACCATGCCCCGGGCCTCGTCGCGCGCGCGGCACGCCGTTTCCAGGCGCTCTTCCACCCCAGCCTCGGCGGCGCCGGGCTCGCTCAATGCGGTCCGGTAGGAGTCGATCGCCGCCTCGTACGATCGCGAGGCCAGTTGCCGGTCAGCCGTGGCCAGCAGGTCTTCCAGGCGGGTCCTCATGACGCTTTACTCCAATGACATTATGGCGGGTTCGGCAACGCCCAGCATCCGCCTCACGCGCGCGGTTTCCTCCACCGGGGTCGCGCCGAACAGCCGCTTGAACTCGCGGCTGAACTGCGAAGAACTCTCGTATCCCACGCGCACGGCGGCCATGCCCGCGCGGAGCCCTTCATGCACCATCAGCATGCGCGCTTTGTGCAAACGGATGGTTTTCAGATACTGCAATGGCGAACTGGATGTCACCGCCTTGAAGTTCTGGTGAAACGCGGACGCGCTCATGCCCGCGGTTTCGGCCAACTCCTCCACCGTCAGGTTGCGGGCGTATTCCATATGGATGCGCTGCACCGTGCGATTCACCTGCCCGAACCGGCTATGGAGTGCCGCTGCCGCACGCAGCGCCCCGCCCTGTTCGCCGCACAACACGCGGTAAGTGATTTCGCGCACGATCTGAGGACCTAATATGCGGGTGTCGGCGGAATCGGCGAGGCATTCGAGCAGGCGCACTGCGGCTTCGCTCAGTTTGGCATCCAGTTTGGTGGAGTAGATGCCTTGCGGGATAGGGGGTACTGCGGCACCCCGCGGGCCATCCATTTTCATGAGCAACTCGCCCAATACCGCAAGGTCCACGCGAATGGATACCGCGAGCAGCGGCTTTTCGGGCGTGGCTTCGGTCTCGCACTCGAACGGCATCGGCACCGAAAGCACCAGGTAATTGTGGGCGTCGTAGGTGAAGACCTGATCGGCGAGAAACCCGCGCTTACGCCCCTGTCCGACGATCACGATTCCTGGTTCGTACAGCACCTGGGAGCGCGGAATAGGCTGGCTGGCGCGCATCAACTGGACGCCGCCGACGGCGGTGGGGTGGATGCCTTCGAGGCGGGCCAAGCCGCTCAAAAGGCAGGTCATCCGGCGATTCGCAGCCTCCAAACCAATTTCCGGCATTGATAGAAATGTAGCATGTAAAGAGTGTTTCCAAGCACTTTCGCTCAGTTGAATTGTAGTTTTAGGCAAATCAAGCGGAGTTTTCGCTATTGAGGGCCGGGGCTGGCCGGAGTTCAATGAAAGGGAAGGAGAAATTCACACCGATGTCCGTCAGTGCTCAATCTCTATCGACCAGTGTCAAAACCAAGACGGCCCGTTCGTGGGCCGCGCAGAGCGCCACTTCCGCGCTTGCGCCCTTCTCCATCGAACGCCGCGAACCGCAGCCCAGCGATGTGGCGATCGAGATCCTCTATTGCGGCGTCTGCCACTCCGATCTGCACATGGCACGCAACGAATGGCAAATTTCCACGTACCCCCTGGTGCCGGGACACGAAATTGTGGGGCGCGTCACGAAGGCGGGCAGCGCCGTGAAGAAGTTCAAGGTGGGCGACCTGGCCGCCGTCGGCTGCCTGGTGGATTCCTGCCGTACCTGCGAGAGCTGCCGCCACGGTCTGGAACAATATTGCCTGAACGGTCACACGCTCACTTACAGCAATCCCGATAAATATTTAGGCGGCATGACCTACGGTGGCTACTCGGAGAGCATCACGGTGGACGAAGCTTTCACTTTGAGGGTCTCGCCGAAAGTGGATCTGGCGGCGACCGCGCCATTGTTGTGCGCGGGCATCACCACCTATTCCCCCCTGCGCCACTGGCAGGCGGGTCCGGGAAAGAAAGTCGGCGTCGTGGGGCTCGGCGGTCTGGGGCATATGGGCGTCAAGTTCGCGCACGCGTTCGGCGCGCACGTGGTGCTGTTCACTACCTCTCCCGGCAAAGTCGAAGACGGCCGGCGGCTGGGCGCCGACGAAGTGGTGGTTTCCAAGGACGCCAATGAAGTGGCAAGGCACCGCGGCAGTTTCGATTTCATTCTCGATTGCGTTTCGGCCAGTCACGATATTAACTCCTACATGAGCCTGCTGAAAGTGGACGGAACGCTGACCATCGTGGGCGCGCCCGAACATCCGCTGCCGGTGAGCGTGTTCAGTATGATCATGGGTCGCCGGAGCTTTGCGGGATCGGCGATCGGAGGCCTTCCGGAAACCCAGGAGATGCTGGATTTCTGCGCCGAAAAAGGAATCGCGAGCGACATCGAGACGATCGGGATTCAACAGGTCAACGAGGCTTACGAGCGGCTTTTGAAGAGCGACGTGAAATATCGATTCGTGATCGATATGGCTTCGTTAAGGAAGTAACGCCGCTTGGCGGGGCAGCCAGGACTGGATTGGCTGCCCCACAAGCATCTTAGTGTCCCGACACGGCGACTGTCACTCCCGATTGCGCGCTCACGCCGCCAATGGTCACAGTGACCGCGGCATTTCCGGCGGGCAGCCCACTCGGGACGGGAACGTTGATCTGCGTCAATCCGGCGATCTGGCCGGGAACTCCGCCGCAATATTGCGGAACTTCGGAAACGCCGCCGATGGTCACCTTCACCGGCAGCACGCAGTTCGCCGGTCCGCCGTAAGGCTGGCCATCGACGCCCGGGGGGCTGGTCGGACCCGCTCCGGTCACGTAGAGCTCGATGTAATCGCCGGCATTGGCGGGGTTCGCGGCATTGTTATAGCTGAAGGTATTGTTATGGTCGTTGATGGCGGCGGCTTGTCCCTGGCCGGAAAGATTGGCCGTAAATATCCCCGGCGTGGATTGCGCCAGAGTCACGGGGAACGGCGAGGAGAACTGGCCCTGGTATTGAACGAAGGCCTCGACGGTCTGGCCGCTGACCGCGAACGGCACCACCACGGCGAGCTGCGTGGCTTCGGCGTACAAAATAGGCGCGGGATATCCGCCAATGGTCACGGTCACGCCGTTCAGGCTCGTAGGATATACGCCGCTCAGATCGACCGAATTCACCGAGAGGGCTGCGGGACCCATCCCGGAGCCGTAAAAGACCACCACGTCTCCTCCGGATACCGGACCGGTCAGGTTGCTGGCGGCGTTGGCCGCCGCGGCAATCGAAAGCTGGTACCCGGTGAAGGTCAACAAGCGGATGGCGTTGTTGGCCGAATCCGCTACGTAGACATTTCCGTTGGAAGCCACGGCGGCCGCGATCGGGCCGTTCAGTTCGCCGGCAACCGCGGGACCGCCATCGCCCGCGTACCCGCGAGTTCCGTTGCCGGCGATGGTGGTGATGTACCCTGTGCCAGCATATACCTTGCGAATGGTGGCGCTGCCGCTCGCGACGTACAGATTGCCGGCGCTGTCCACCGCAATGCCGCTGGGATTTCCAATCACGGCGGCGGTTGCGAGGCCGCCATCGCCGCCCACGCCGGGAAGTCCATTGCCGGCGACAGTCATGATATTGCCGCCGCTCACCTCGCGGATCACGTTGTTGTTAAGGTCGGAAATATAGAGATTGCCGTTGGAATCCACCGCGACGCCTGTGGGTCCATTGAGCGTGGCGTCGATGGCGGGGCCGCCATCGCCTGAATAGCCGCTATTGCCATTGCCCGCGACTGTGGTGATGTTGCCACCGGAAACTTTGCGGACGCGCTCGTTGGTGAAGTCCGCGATGTACAAATTGCCGGCGGAATCGACCGCCAGGCCGATGGGGACGAAAAGCTGCGCGGCCGTCGCCGAGCCGCCATCGCCGCCATAACCCGGGGTGCCATTGCCGGCGACGGTCGTAATGGTGCCGCCGGAAATCTTGCGTACGCGCGCGTTTTGCGTGTCGGAGACGTAGACGTTGCCGCTAGTATCGACAGCGATGCCTTGCGGGTGGTTCAACTGCGCCGCCGCAGCGCTGCCTCCATCGCCGCCATATCCCGCCGTGCCGTTGCCGGCAATGGTGCTGATGGTGCCTCCGGAGCTCACCTTTCGCACCACGTTATTCAATGTATCGGCGATATAGAAATTGCCCGACGAATCAACCGCGACGGCGTGCGGCGTGTTCAGCTGGGCGGAGCTCGCGGGACCGCCATCGCCTGAATAGCTCACCACACCATTTCCCGCAATGGTGGAAATCGAGCCGCCGCTGACCTTGCGGACGCGATAGTTGAGGGAATCGGCAATATAGACGTCGCCGGAAGAATCGAGCGCCAGGCCGGTGGGAAAATTCAGTTGCGCCTTGGTGGCGGCGGACCCATCACCGCTGAATCCGGCGGTGGCGTTTCCGGCGACGCGGTAAATGTACTGCTTGGCCGCGTTCACTTCGCGGATCACACTATCGCCGTTCTCGACAAAGAACACGTTGCCGTTGGAATCGACGGTAATCGCGTAGGGAGTTACCAGGGCGGCGCTGGTGGCGGGGCCGCCATCGCCGGCATCGCCGACGCCCGCCGTGAGGCTTCCGGCGATGGTGTTGATAATGCCGGTAGATGCCGTCACCTCGCGAATGGCGGCGTTGGCGGAGTCAGCTATGTAAATGTTGCTGCTCTTATCGACTGCGACGTCGAGCGGTGTGTGAAGTTCCGCCACGAGCGCCGAGTAGGTGTCGCCGGAGTAGCTGCCGAAGCCATCGCCCGCCACCGTATGGATGATGCCATCGGTGGTGACTTTGCGAATGATGTTGTCGCCGGTATCGGCGATGTAGACGTTGTTCGAGGAATCGACGCAAACGCCGCTGGGCAGCCGCAGCAGGCCGTTGATGGCGAGGCCGCCATCGTTAAAGCTGTTGCCGCCGCCCGTGCTGGTGAAACCGTTGCCCGCGAATGTTGTGATCACACCCGCCGGGCTGACCATGCGCACGCGATTGTTGACGGAATCGGCAATGTACAGATTGTTGTTGGAATCGAACGCGAGTCCTTGCGGCCCGTTCAATTGCGCTTGCAAGGCAGGCCCGCCATCACCGGAGAATCCGGCTCGCGAATTGCCTGCCACAACGGTGAGATTGCCGCTGCCGTCGATCTTAAAGACAGCGTTGCTGCTGCTGAAATAGAGGTTGCCCTTGGAATCGACCGTGACGCGGTTCGGTTGCCCGATGGAGGTATTGGTCGCGCCCACGGGCGTTGGCGGTGGAGCGCCTCCGGCGGCAGTGCTTAACGAGTACTGCTGCGCGAGCGCCAAAGAGCTGCCTGCCAGCAGCCAGATTCCGCACAGCTTTCCAACCGGTCTCGACATTTAGACTTTAGTTCCTGTCAGGATGTTTGAAGGATGAATAACCATAGTAAGACGTTTTGGCATGATTGTGGTGCGAACGGCGGCATCGCGGCGTCACCGGGCTACTGCCTCCGCCATGGCGGCTAAGGCATGTGCGCAATCTTCACGGGTGGCGTCGTAATGCGTCACCGCGCGCATCTGGCGATCATTGATTCCGTTGATAAGCACGTTGCCGCGTTTCAATAGCACGCTGATGGCCGTGGGAGTCTTGCCGGTGCCGCTGATGTCGAAGACTACGATGTTGGTGGCCACCTTGGCGGGGTCGATCTGAACTCCGGGGATTCGGGAAAGGCCTTCGGCCAGGAATTTGGCGTTGGCATGGTCGGCGGCGAGCTTGCGGGGGGAATCTTCCAGGGCGACGAGGCATGCCGCGGCGAGCACTCCTATCTGCCGCATGCCGCCTCCCAGCCGCTTGCGGTAGAGCCGGCCCTTGGCGATGAGATTGGCCGGTCCGGCAAGAATCGACCCCGCCGGCGCGCCGAGAGCTTTCGAGAGACAGAACATCACCGTGTCGGCGGGAGCGCAGATTTCGCGCACCGGCCTGCCCGTGGCTTCCGCGGCGTTGAAGATACGCGCGCCATCCATGTGGACCTTAACGCCGCGCTCGTGCGCGCCCTCGCAGATCTCGTAGATGGTTTCAAGCGGGTAGACATTGCCGCCCCACATGTTGTGCGTGTTTTCGATTTCCACCAGGCCAGTGGGCGCGGAATAAGGATTGACGGGCTTGATCAGGCGCTTGATCTCGTCCCAGCTCAGAATGCCGTCGGAGGTCTGGATGGTACGTAGAATGCAACCGGAGAACCAGCCGACCATGCACATCTCGTAATCGAGCATATGGGCGCGGGAATCGCAGATGACTTCCTGGCCGTGTTCGGTGAGCAACTTCACCGCGATGGTGTTCCCCATGGTGCCAGTGGGAACGAACAGCGCCGCTTGTTTGCCGGCGGCTTCGGCAGCCCGCTCTTCGAGCAGGTTGACGGTGGGATCTTCGCCATAGACGTCGTCGCCCACTTCGGCTTCCGCCATGGCGCGGCGCATTTCGGGCGTGGGCCTGGTGACGGTGTCACTGCGCAGGTCAACAGTTTTCATAAGGGAAGGAATTCCTGGAAGACTTCGTTGGAGAGCATCACGCCCCGATGGGTGAGTCGCAGCGACCCATCGGTCGATTCGAGCAGACCCTGGTCGAGAAAGCGGCGGATCGGCCCGTCGAATCGCTCCCACTCTTCGCGCGAGGGGCGGATCCCGGCGGCAAGACGCAGTCCGACGAAAAAGCGCTCGTGCGCGGGGTCG
>Ga0335072_10008676_pt1 | contig 14716 bp, 16 predicted proteins | sample Lox_Sample_21_FD_206725 | JGI IMG/M metagenome (GOLD analysis project Ga0335072, IMG submission 206725) | Soil microbial communities from Loxahatchee National Wildlife Refuge, Florida, United States - Lox_Sample_2.1 | ecosystem: Environmental > Terrestrial > Soil > Wetlands | place: USA... | reverse complement strand
ATTGGGCAGCCAGCGTGCCCAATCATCACAGGCTGTGATGATTGGGCACGCTGGCTGCGCGCCCCGCCGTTCGTGATCTGTCCGACCTTGATGGGCACGCGAAACCCAGTAACCAAGAGTCACTATATGAGCCGCAGTCGAAAAAATGTGATCTACGTCACATGATCTTTGGAATCGGAGACATCGTGGGGGAGATCGAGCCCAACGATGCGGAGGAGGCTCGGGCGTTACTGCCGGCAACCAAGTCGGCCGCCGCGGTCCAGGCGCCGGCCAGGACCAGGTCGCCGACGACCGTGTCAGCCAGCTGGCCGCCATCGATGCACGTCTCGTTGGGCAGCAGCATCTGGTCGGTGAGGAAACCGAAGTCGGGTGGCGGCTACGGAATATGGTGCGAATCGGCTCGCTGGTGGCGCCGATCTTGTGGCCGACCAGTCGTGCCCCGTCCACCAGTCGCATGGCGCGCAACTCGGTCTGGATCGCGTATGCGTCCTCGAGGGCCAGCGAGGGGCAGCGGTGGAGAGCGGCACGACCGGGCGGCGCACGCGCGCGGCAAAGTCGGCGGCGTGCCCTAGGGCACCTCGCCAGGGGCGGGCTGATCTGTTGCTCGGCCGGGGAAGGCTCGGCGAAACCACTGTGACATGCCAAGCCATCCGGCCACCAACGCGATCACGGTCACGCGCAGGGCACCGGACAGGCCAAATGATGCGACGAACCCGCCGCTGACAAGGCCGCCGATCATGATGGCTCCGTAAGCGAAGAACCGGTACGCCGCCCCGGTCTTTCCGAGCATGTGAGGCGAGATAATCGCCTGACGAAGCGAGATCGACTGCACATTAAATGACGCTACCCCCACTCCATAGCCGAAGAAGGCGGCTGCGCCTATGCCGAGAGAGGCGAGATTGTCGCCGCGCATCACCAGGAGCGCGGCCGGCGCCACACAGGCCAGGCCCGAAGACAGGATCAAGCCTCGCGCACTGCTGGAGGGCGCAAGGCGCCGTCCGGCACTGAGCGCTCCGGCGATTGAGCCGATTGCCCCGATGCCGATCATGAGACCAACGGTTCCGCTCGGAATGCGGAGTGACCTCACGGTATAGATGAGGAATGTGGTGATTAGCGCCTGCTCGAAAATATTGAACCAAATACTCGACGCGGACAGCCAGCTGAGAACCGGATTAGACCATACGGCCCGAAAGCCTGAAAGTAGATTCTGGATCATGGTGGCGTCGGCACCACGTTTTACAGGCTGCTCATCGGCCTGGATCCGCAAGAGGAGCAATGCCGCAACGCCGAACCCCGCGCCCAGGATCGCGATCGTTTGCCAGGGAGCGCGGAGCACGAGCAGAAGGCCTCCTATCGTAGGGCCAAGTACCTGGGCAAATGAAAAAGATCCCTGGATGCGGGAGTTCGCCAGGCCAAGATTATCCTTGGGGACGAGGTTCGGAACGAATGCCTGAGTGGCAACATCGAATGTCGCCGTGAACGTGCCGGCGATCAGCACTAGGGCAATAAGCGTACCGAAGCTGAGGAGTCCAAGTGCTGCCGCGGCGGCTGCCATTCCATAGGACAATGCCCTGATCCATTGCGCGGCTCGCATCCAGGGTAGCCGACGCTGCCCGTCGATGTATGCGCCAAGCAGCGGAGCAACGATAAGTACCGGCGCGTACTGCAGGCCGGAGATAATGCCGACTTCCGCAGAAGCCACGTGCGCCTTCCGTACCGCGAGCAGCGGCAGGCACACGGCTATGGATTGCACCGTGAGCTGGCTGACTGATTGGCTCGCCCAGAAAGCGTTGAAGGGCTTGCGCCAACTCGTCTCGGAATCAGACATGCCCGTTCCTGGCCAACAGCTGCGCCGGTGATACGGTTATTCCTGGCGGCGGAGCTATAAGTGACCATCGCGACCGGTTCGTTGCTCCCCGGCGCCGTTTGAAATCACCAGCTCCGGCGCCGACGTTCACGGATCGGAGCTTGCGGTCAAGGGCGAATTGAACTGGACCGTAGATAAGTACGGCCGGATAAGCACCCCCGGTGTCGCCACCCGGCCCGTATTCAAGGCCTACCATTCGCACCCACAGGGTGTCGCCATAAACGAGAGCCAGCGAGAAGGCCGCAGGAGACGACTCGTCGCCGACGGTGAACGCGACGGCCTCGGCCCCGCACGCGGCACACCGGGCGATGTAGTTCGACAGACGATCCGGGTCCCCTGGCAGGTTGTGACGCCGTTGCGTCTGCGCCGCCAGCCGCCCGTATGCGCGCATCATGGAATCTTCAGGCGTCACAGGACGCACGCGGGGCATGCTTCCCACTCGCCGCAGATCCCGGCGGACACCATAGCGTTGCCTGGATGTCAACCCGGCCAGGAAGCCCTCGAATGAGGTCGCGTTTATGGTGATGGAGGCGTCGGGCTCCGCGGGGATCGCCAGATATTTAGGGGCAACTTCGAGAATCTCATCGGCTGATTGCTTGTCGAGATAGAGGAAGCCCTGTGATGATGCATTAAAGGAACAGCTCTCAGCGAGGAGTGCGGCCAGCACTTCTTTGCGTCGTGGCTGCTCGGATTGGGCGATGTAATAACCGTTCTGCTGGCCGTAGCGCCCACCGAGAAGAAGCTGCGGTGACCACCGGTTCGGAGTCTGCGCGCTCTCACCAAGGAGCTTACTTGCGATTGCGTGAGCGTTATAGACCAGGTTCGCTGGCGGCTGCTTAAAAAGATGCCCGAGTAGCGTCCCGGCCAGTGCTCCTGACCGATCGTGTGCGCTGAGCAGGTACGACTCAGCATCCCGTCCAGCAAATGCCAGGTTCCACGACGTTGAGGTGTAGAGGCTCGTGCCCGAGACGTCAAATTCCCGTGCGGTGGCGGTGTTCAGCTCATGCCGTCTAGTCGTATATGTGGTTATCATGCTTGTCCTGCCGCGACGAGCTCGGGGATAAGGCGTTGGGCCGCCGCCCTCGCGGCCGAGTAGGCAAGGCTCGCCGATGGCGCGACGGTGCGCACCTGACCGATCGCGCCACGGTAATCCTCGGGCGGGCCAACGACCTCGCCTGATGAGACGCCGCCGAGTACATCAGTGACCCATGGGTACCGGGCAGCCGCGCGGATGTCCGAGCTCGTGCGGGCTTGACCGGCCAAGGACGCGTAGACGTTGTACCAGCTGGAGAAGCGGCCGTTGCGTGCGGGCGGATCACAACTCTTGCCGAGGGCGGCGTCGGCTACCAATCCATAGTAGTCACCGTCGAGACAGTCTCTCAGCATGTAAGTGAGGAGGGTCCCGGGAAGCCGGGCATTCACTTCGATAAGGTGAACACCCTCCTCCGTGAGAACGAACTCACTATGGAATATTCCTTGGCTAGTCTTAAGCGCGGCTACTAGCTTGTCCACTGCGGCGAACATCTCAGATTCGAACTCCGCGCCCACCGCCGCAGGGAAGGTACATGCGATCTCTACGGCTGTAGGAGGCGCGGTCAGCTGGCGGTCGGTGCACCCGAGATGGATCGGAACGCTGTCGGCTACTACGACTTCGCAGCTGACGAGGGGTCCTTCAACGTACTCCTCGGCCATGAGCGCACCGTCGAGGAAGCGCTGTCTCGATGATAGTCGCTCCCAGGCCGCCACGGCTTCAGCGCGGGATCGGGCAATGATCACGTCCTGACTTCCACTTCCCCTGACGTTCTTGATCACTGCCGTTCCCGCGGACTTGTCGATGAAGTGCAAGAGTGCCGCCTGATCGGGGAGGTCCGCCCACCGGACACCGCCGATCCCAAGCTCGTCATAAAGCTCACGGGCGCGCCGCTTATCGCGAAGCAGCGCGACCGCATCACAGCTCAGGAACGGGGCGCCGATATCATGCGCAAGCGCGGCCGCGTATGGCAGATAGCGGTCTCCGGACGCAATAACGCCTGATGGCTCTCCGTCATCCAGAAGCACCCCTAGTTCGGGCGGCCGGTGATATTCGTCTGTGTCCGGAACTGTAATGAGCCGTCCGGACACGGACAAGGTGTCAAGCACGTCCGCGCCGGACATGCCGACATACCTTGGGAGCTTGCTGGTGATGAATGCCGCCCGCCGACCTGAGCTGGTGAGAGACTTAAGCATGGTGAGTCCAGAGCCGGTGGTGGAGGCTTCGACAAAGAAAAGCACGTGGACTCCTCGTCGTGAGGACATCGGGTACTGTCAGGCACAATGCCGTGGACTACTAACGAGCGTGGCTCTTGAACCCGGGCGAACATGGCGAGGGTCATCAGCGGCCTCGTTCAGCCAGGAACCGGCGGATGGCCGCGACCGACGTCAGCTCCTGCACGAGCATCGCGTCAAGCACGAATCCGTGACGATCCGCCAGATCAGCTAGAATAGTGAGATGCTGGAGCGAGCTCCAGGCCCCATTCGTCAAGCTGGACTCCTCTGTGATAGCGGATCCCTCTGCGCCTATGATCTTGGCGATGGTGAGGCCAAGGTCGTCATGAGGATCACTCATGCTGCCTCTTCACGGTGAGCAGTTGCCAGTTCGCGACGAACCACGGGTCGAGGACGTCGAAGAAGTCTTCCAGCGAAAAGGAGGAAATCATGGTGAGGCCAACAGCCTGACGCTTGATCGCACCTGCGGCGTCGAGCGCGGTCTCCAGCGGCGTGTAGTCCAACTGAAATGAGGGGATCCTGGTGTGGTGCCGGAACTCGCGTGTTGTCACCGTCCCGTTGACGACGATCTTCCCAGTGTATGGCCTCCACTCGCGATAGGGAGCGTCATGACGCTCCTCCAGGCAGTGCATGTGCGAGACCCCGTCGCGGAAATTGCATCCGATCATTAGCTGTCTCGCCCTTAGCTCGGCCATGCGCTCGTAGACGGAGTCTGGCCCAAAAGAGGTTTCCGATTCGATCGAGCAGAGGGCTTGCGCCTGAGGACCCATAGCACAGATCGCATTGAATGGGGGGGCGAAACTTCGCAGCGCGCCTGGCTGTCGGCGGAAGTACTCACTCAGCAGGCCCTGGGCAGAAACGCTCTTCTCACGATCAAAGATTCCGCTCTGCCGGAACTCCCGGCTGCCGGTGGGCAGCACTAGTGTGCCAGCTCTGCCGATAACCGACCAGAGCGCCTCCAACACCATGGCCTCCCGACCCTCGATGTACGACAGGCCGGCCATCGAGGAGCCGACGTAGACGGTCTCGCCTGCGGCGAGGCCGACTTCACCGAACGCCCGCGCCAGATCCCGGGCATTGACCTTCGGAAGCGACTGTGCGGAGTTCACCCGGCAACGACCTCCTGGAGGGTACGCGGCCAGTCCCGCACCGCGAATCCGAACTGGCTGAAGATCGCCAGGCACCAGCGGTCTATCCCGAAGCCCATGCAGCAGCTGTGAGCGGCGCTGCCGTCGGCCTGCCGGATGTCCCATGCCTTTCCGAAATGGTCGGAGTGGAGGTTAACCGACGCGACCGCGATGGCCGGACCACGGTGAATGTCTAGCCGCACCTCATGCTTGACGTCGAACGACATCTGGAACATCCGGTAGCGCGCCGCCGTGTCGATGAAGAAGGGGTCTGACGCGGTGGCCAGCTCGCCGCCGACGTCGAGCCTCTCGAGCAGGTCTCGGCACAGGTCGAGCAGTTCCTGTCGGAACGCCGTGACCTCTGGCCCGGTGCCGACGAGGATGATCTCGCGGACCCCGAACTCCCTGGATCGCCGCAGACCCCGGGTTGCGCCGCTCTCGTAGCGGTAACACCGCGTGTAGCCCGTCACCAGCACACGCTCCGCCAGCGCACTGCCCGCGAGCAGGGGGTAAAACGGCTGGCAGGCAGCCGGTGACAAGACTGCCTCTGGGTTGGCGGCGCTGGTGGGGAGCCTCGACAGGTCGAGGCCGTCCTCGCTTTCGGCATGCGCGGCGGCGATCAGGGCGAGCGTTGAGCGGTCTTCGTGGAGATGGAAGACGTAATTCCCAAGGTGTGCGTAGTCATCGAGGTAACTCGACTTGAGTAGTGTCTTAGTGTCCAGCAGCGAGGGCAGATAGACATTTCGGGCACCCAGTTCTTTGGCCAGGTCCGCGAACAACCGGTCGAGCCCGTAGTACAGGTCCGCCATTATGCCCGTGAACGTGAAGCTGCCCCTCAGCTCCGGGCTGACCCAGTTCCGCGCCATCAGCTCGCTGTAGACCTGCTGTTCCGGCAGCGAGTAAGGACGACTGCTCTGGTGCCTGTAGACAGTCCGGACAGGGAAGCCGGCCTGCTGAGAGGCCATCAGCCTGACGTCCGCGAGGACCTGAGCCTGGAGGACATCCTCGTCAGTGTCGTCCGCACAAGTGATCGTCAGGGTGGGGTGGTCATGCTCAGACACATCGACGTCGGTGATCCTGCGATCCGTCCAGTACAGGTTCTTTGCGATGGTCTCGCGGACGTCACTCGCCACCTCGAAATCCAGCCGGAGACAGACCGTCTTCATGACGCGGTATCGGTTGTCGCGGAGACGACCATGATGCTCGACGCCTTCAAGGCGATCTCGGCCGCCTCCAGCTCCGCTGTGGACAGGCGCGTTACGGCAGCGCCTACCATGACCCACTGCGATCCCGAGGCGCTGAGTGCCGCTCGGAGGGTCTGGCAAAAACGAAGCCTGCCGCTGGGCCGGCATACTCCGAACAACCCGTAGTACGGGCCTCTGGCATGCGACTCAAGCCCGGCGATCAAGGCAAGCCCGTCGTCCCTAGGAGCGGCCCCGCTTGGCAGCAGCGCCAGCAGAAGCTGTGACATGCTGACCTCGGTATACGGCTTGGTCTCGAAGCTTGTAAGGAGATGCGACAGCGGCCCGACACGCATCACCCTCGTCGGCCCTGGCTCGGAGAACCCGACCGTTTTCAGGATCTGCGTCATCCCCTCGACGGTTCCTTCGTGCTCCTTGAGGATGCGCAGTGTCAACGAGTCCGCGCCGACGTCAGCGGTCCGCCGCGTTGCGAAGGTGCCCGACAGCTTGTGCGTCGCCACTAGGCCGTCGAGGGAGCCATCGAGAAGGAGCTCCGGGCTCGTGCCCACGAACTCGAATCCGTCTACCCAGGCGTAAAAGGACTGAGCCAAGCCGAGATCATCGATTAGGCCGGCGGAGAACGTGGCAGGAAGGTCCACCGCAACATCGAGATCAGAACGGACGCAGACGGTAGCGCGGCGATCCCTGCCGTCAATCCAGCGCAATGCGGCGTCTGCGACGGCCGTGAACTCCTCGCGAGCCGCGCTTGACAGCCGCACGCCGGCTGCGGCATACGCGCCGGCGCGCGGGGTCGTGAAGGCCAGATCGGTTCCGCCGATGCGGCCTTCACTGTCCACTTCGATAAGCGTCTCAGGCACGGCGAGAACTGTGCTTGGGTACGGCGACGTCGGTATACCGGGCACATGCCGCACATTTCCCTCGAAGCCTATGTATCCAATGACCAGATCTTGACAATTGGCATCAAGAAACCTGCCGATCGGGTCACCGAAATCCGAGTTAACGGCTCCCGAGTATTCTGTGCCATCAGGCATGAGGCCGGCCCAGGAGCCTGCTCGCGATATGAGGTAGGAGCGCCTGCCGACGCCAATCGTCACGCCGCTGGCGGATCCAAAGGCGAGGATCTGCGCGCTAGGGTGCCGACGCCGACATTCACGGATAACCTGACTAGCGATAAGGCGGGCGTCAGCCGACATGAGTGCCCAAGCCGAGCTCGTTGAGGAGGAACCCTAGGTGCCTGGTCAGGAACCTCTCGGTGGACGCCATGTCTGGATTCGCCGATGCGACAGCGATCTCCGCGTCGGACAAAACGAAGTCGAACTGCTCGTTCCGCTCCAAGAGAGCCTGGTGGGAAATCTCCTTGAGCAGGCCCTCGATCCTCGTCCAGTCAGTCTCGGACCGTTCCTGCATGGCAGACCGGAACCGGCCCATGAGGTGGCGCGTCTCGTCCTCGATTGTCCGCTCCGCGACCCTCTCGATTTCTCGGTCCACTTCATTGGACTTGTCGAGGTGCGGAGCAGACGACCTGATACCGAAGTAGAGTCCTAGGCCGCGGCCCTCGGACAGATCCACTGCCACCTCGCCCAGCGGGTCCTCGCGCCACTTGAGACGGATCTCGGTCAGTGCCCGGCCCTGGACAAGGCCGCCCAGTGCCGCGATGCTCGGCGGCGGGCTGGCCGGGTCGAGCAGAAGATAGAGATCGTGAAGCTGTGCGTAGTGGCGAAGCTCGTCCGAGGCAAAAGCGAGCTTGATGTACGTGCTCCGCAGGGGATTGGGCGCCACCGCGTCAGCGTCCAGGGGGGCGACCTCGGCAGCGACCTCCTGGATCATCGTCGCGACCGTGGTCGCGCGGGGGCCATACACGCCGCTTCCGGTCCACTCCTTGAACATCTGGTGGCCTACCCACCGCTTCTCAGTTTCAAGGCTGCGGCGCTCGGAGCCGAAGTAGCGGACGGCGATCTCGTGCTCCAGCGCCCACAGGGGCGCACTGCGGAGCAGCGTTCGCTGGATTCCGGGACCGTGATCCTTAAGGTCAAGCATAGTAGGCTCCTCCATTGATGTGGACGCATTGCCCGGTGATGTAGCTGGCTTGATCGCTGCTGAGGAAGGCAGCCAATGCGGCGACTTCGCTTGGACTCCCCCGCCGCGGAATCGACCGTCGCGCCTCGTCCTTCAGACAGGCTTCGCTTAGCGGCTGGCTACGCTGAGTTTCCATGACCCCGGGAGCGATGCAGTTCGCTGTGACGCCAAATGGCCCGAGCTCGGCTGCCAGCCACCGAGTGAACCCAACGGTTGCCATTTTGCTGCTCGCGCGCACCGCCCCGTGCCCGAGGAACGCGCCGATCCCGGCGAACGTGAGGATCCTGCCCCAGCCCTGGTCCTTCATCCGCGGCACTGTGGCCGCGCACAGGTTAAACGGACCGACGACCGAGGCCGCGAAGGCGGCCTCGTAGCCTTCGGCTGACCATGCCTCGCCAGACGATGCTCTCCGCACCGCGTTATTCACCAGGACGTCTACGGTGCCGAGCGTTTCCTCGATGTGGGTGACGAACTTCCGCACGGCACCGGAATCAGCGATGTTCAGCAACGCGCTGACAGCCTTCACGCCGTTGGCTTCCACAAGTTTGCGAGTTTCGGCCAAGCCCGCTTCGTCGTACTGACCACAGAGCGCGAGGTTGGCGCCTTCTCGGCTGAATGTGAGGGCCAGCTCCCGGCCGAGATTCGCACCGGCGCCGGACACGAGAACGATCTTGCGGCTAATGCCCAGGTCCAAGACTTCCCTCCTACGCATCAATGCGGGACGGCAGTGAAGCCAGGCGCATTGACCACCGTCTGATGCGCATGCGACCTATAGGAGTGCAATCATGATGACTAGGTTATAATAAGGCAGATTAGTCGTCAAGGTTAGCCGACTTGGAGTCTGGCCGCATCGGCCCGCCGTAGCGCTGGTTAAGCGCGTTGGTGATGGACCGCCTGAACGTGTTACGGCCTGGCATCCAAACCATCGGCCACGTATGCGGACAGGCGTCCCGCTAATCACGTCGTTCCCACGATATGACGAGCGTCATGCACCAGAGCGGAAAGAGGCGTACCTGGAGCCGCGCGGCACGACCACGGATTCAGCACTCGGTCCGGAAACGACGGGAAACAATCGATATCGACCGGACAATCAGAACACGAGAACGGGCCGCCCTATTCATCACCGGAACGACCCGCCTCTGCACAACGTATCGGCAAAACCGCAGGTCAGCGCTACCGGACGTCCAGCCCAGTCACGGCCCGGCCAATGATCATCCGCTGGATCTCCCAGGGACACGGCAAAGTCGCATTCATGCAGCCTGAAGCAGCTTTAGCGTCCGCTGCGGGTCGGGGGCGTGGTGGCGGTTGGCCGCGGCGATGTTGGCGTGGCCGTCCAGGCGCAGCAGGCTGATGGCCAGGCTGCGCAATGATGCCATCACGCGGGGCGCGTTTCCCGTTCTGACCAGGGATTTGTCTTCCTGATAGGTCACGTCCCTCACCCAGTGGAGGCGGTTTTCTATCTCCCAGTGGCTGCGGACCCAGGCGGCCAGGGTGGCGGGGTCCGCGTCGCGGTCGCTGGTAATGAGGTAGACGACCTCGCCGGTCTTCTTGCCCTTCTTCGTGACCGTGCGGCGCAGCTGCGCGACCTGGGCGGCGCCGTCGAAATCGATCCACGACGGCGCCAGCACCACCTTGACGGCGCGGCGGGCACGTCGGCCGTGGTCCGTGCTCACGGCCGAGACGGAAGGGACGGCGGCCCAGGGCAGCTTCTTGAGCTGTTTGTAAAGGGTCGGCATGTTGGCCTTGACGGTCATCACGTAGTCGGCGCCCCGGCCGAGGATGACCTGCGCGGTGTCGTGCTGCGTGTGCATCGCGTCGATCGTGACGACTGCGGAGGCGAGGCTGGCGAACGCCTTCAGCAGGTCCCGCACCGCGGGGATCTCGTTGGACTTCTCGTCCACGGCGACCTGGCCGAGGACCGCGCCGGTGCCGTGGGCCAGGGCCGCGACCAGGTGCGAGGCCTTCTTGTCCTTGCCCTTTGCGCCGCGGACGGTCTTGCCGTCGATGGCGATGACCGGCCGGCCGGCGGTCCGCACTGCCCTGGTATCAGCCAGGCGCCGAGGACCCGGTCCAGCACATCGGCGCTGACCAGGGAGAACGCCCGGCGGAACGTCGACTCGTGCGCAGGGCCGCGGGCCGCTCCGAGCGCGGCCAGGGCCTCCGGGCCGGCGTCGGTGGCCCACTGCCCGATCGCGGCGAACGACTTCGACCCCGCGATCGCCGCCGCGATCCCGACGGCGAGCAGGCCGGCCAGTGCATGCCGACGTCCGCGCTTCTTGCGCGGGTCCGGGACCTGGGCAAGGAGGTCGAGCAGGTACTGGATGCGGACGGCAGCCGCAATTTGCCGCTGCTGTCGTGGGCGCACTATGTGCCGGTGCTGGTTTCCGGGGATGGCATGTCAGGCCTGGACGGCTGGCTTGAGGGTGTCCCGGCACCACTGGCGGAAACTGGTGGCGGTGGCGGAGTCCGGGTCGCGGGGTTCGGCGTCGTAGATCCCGTTGTTCTGCGCCTCGACCATGTCCGCCATGTCCTGCGCCATCGCCTCGCTCGCGCCGCGCTGCAACAGCACGGCCTGGCGGTCCGCGACCGGCACCTGGCGGTAGCGGACCGTGCAGCCCAGGGTGTCGGAGATGACCTCGGCCATGCCGTCGGGGGTCAGGCTGTCCGGGCCGGCCACGGGAACGCTGGCCTGGCCGCTCCAGGATCCGTCGAGCAGGAGCGCTGCCGCTGCGGCGGCGGCGTCGCGGGTGGCGACGGCCGGCAGCGGCCGCTCGGCGGCGTTCGTCATGGAGAACATTCCCTGCTCTTTGATCGCCTGGGCCTGGCGGAGCAGGTTTTCCATGAAGAACGGCAGCGCCAGCGCCCGGTAGGCCGCGCCGGTGCCCTCAATCAGCCCGTCCATGGCCAGCGCGGCCGACAGCATGCCGGCCTTGCTCTGGTACCCGTGGCCAAGAGTCGAGACGCCCACCACCCCGGCTCCCAGGCCCCTGATCGCCTCGCAGGCAGGCCGGGCGAAGTTCAGGTAATACTGTTCAGCGCTGCCGGGGTAACTGAGCGGCGGCGGGGCACGAGCCAGAACAGGCGGTCAGCGCCCGCGAGCGCCTTCGTGATCGTGTCGGCGTCGCCGTGAGAGCCCTGCATCACCTCAGCGCGGGCGCGCACCCGCGCAGGCAGCCGGGAGGGATCGCGGGCGATCACGCGGACCGCCTTCCCGCTGTTCAGGACGCGGTCCAGGACCTGCTGGCCGATATCGCCGGTGGGCGTGGTGATGACAATCATGAGAACCTCCGCGGGAGACGGCTGGCAACAAGAACGCCGCGGTCGCGGCCTGATGGTGTCCAGCTAACCGGGCGAGACGGCGCAGGTGAAGGACCGATCCGGTCGTCATTGGTACCCTGGAGGTATGAATGACCTGGAGGTCCGGCAGCTCCGGTACTTTGTGGCGGTCGCCGAGGAACTGCACTTCGGGCGTGCCGCCGACCGGCTGGGTATGGCGCAGCCCCCGCTGTCCCGCGCGATCCGGGACCTTGAACGGCAGCTCGGCGTGGCGCTGCTGGTGAGGACCACCCGGCAGGTGAGGCTCACCGCGGCCGGGGAGGTTCTGCTGCGCGATGCCCGGACCGCCCTGGAGGCGGTCACCGCCGCCGCCCGCAGGACCCGGGAGGCGGGCAGGCCGTCGCTGCGGCTGCGGGTCGCGCTCAAGGCCGACGTCGACGGCGGCCTGCTGCCGCAGATCCTCGATGCCTACTGCGCCGACGACGCGGCCCTGCCGCCAGAGCTGGTACTCGGAGGATTCGGCGAGCAGCCGCAGGCGCTGCGCGACGGCCGCGCTGACGTTGGGCTCGTGCTGTGCCCCTTCGATGGCCACGGCCTGGACAGCGAGCCGCTGCTCACCGAGCCGGTCCTGGCCGCCCTGGCCGCCGCCGACCCGCTGGCCGCCCGGACGGAGCTGTGCCTGGCTGACCTGGCCGGCCGCAGGCTCCCCGGCGGATCCCCGGCAAGCCACGGCCGGCCCGCCCGACCTCGCCGGGCCGGCCAGGCGGCGCCGGCCTCGAACCTGGCCGAGATCTTCAGCCTCGTCGAGACGGGCAGCGTGGTGTTCTTCGCCCCTGCCTCGGTTGCCCGGCGCTACCCGCGACCCGGGATCGCCTACCGGCCGGTCAACGACCTCCCGGACTCCACGCTGGCCCTGGCCTGGCCCCGGGACGCGCGCTCGCCGGCCGTCGCCGCCTTCGTGCGCGCCGCCTGTGTGATCGCAGCCGCTGCCCACGCACAAGCAGAACCCGTAATGCAGAGCGCGACCACCTGACAGCGGCACCACAGCCACCGCACCGGCGGCATGCCGATGACGCGCGAAACGCCTCACTGGCTGGTCACCATCGGCACAGGCCGACCAGGATCGTCACGGACCCAGCCGGTCGCAACCGGCATGCCGTAACAGCCGTTAACCACGAAGCTTCTACTGCTCAGGTATCCCGCTCGCTGCTCATGTAGTGCTCAAGTAGGACACCGAATGCTCATCTAGATCGGTTCCCTGCAACTTTGCCGTGTCCCTGCCCCATCAGCCGCCTTGATCCAACAAACCACCGCTAGAGAAATATCCTCAAGGAGAAATCGAGCGCTGACCCACTCCCACTATGTCAGACTTACGGTACTCGACGGCACGGACTGCCTACTATCGGGGGAAAGTCGCAGATGCCAGACGATGAGATGACCCGCCGACTCAAAGAACAACGAATCCGCGAGATACACCAGCAGGGGTCACAGACTCCCACTCCCGCCCGCGTGGACCCTAAGGCAGAACTGAAGAGAGCACGCCTGCTCGCCCGCGAACTCCTAGCGATACTCAAGACAAGGAACAACATCGAAGACTGGGAACTCGTCCTGGCCGGGATGGCAGGCAAGCGCAGCCAGGCGGCTGGACACCCAATCGCATGGGGTACCGAGCGATCGTACAGGGACGGATCTATGGAACCGTACGTCACTATCTATCTCCTAGAGAACGGCAATCTCGTCTATTACGGCAGTGAGATCAAAATCGACAGCCGACTGCTCATCGACCGCCTCCCGGAGATCACCCAGGTCCTTCGCAGCGACATCGACCGCCTGCAAAAGGCATGAGTCCAGCAGCTCGCTAGCCGACCAGGCGCTTGCGCCAGTCCAGCGGGGTTACCTTGATGGCGGTTCCCGGGTTGCCGTCCCACTGGGTGGGCAGCCCGGCCCGTTCGAGCGCCGTGACAACCTCTCGTCCCACAGCGGCTGTGGTGTCCTCGGCGCTGCCGAAGCCGCCATAGTACAGCGACAAGCCCTGCCCTGCCGCCGCGTGCTCGATGCACTGCTGATGGAAGAAGACGAAGCCGCGGCTTCCCGGCGGCGCCTCCGCGCCGATCTCGGACAGGCCACACGAACGGCAGCAGGCGAAGTCCTCCCGGGCCACGATCCCGGCCTCCTCAAGGAACGCGAACGCCGCGGTAAGACGCTCAGGGTCGGTCTCGCCCTGCCAGCGCTCCTGCTCGCGGACCCGCTCCGTCCACAACCGGTCCGCCAGGGCTTCCGCCTGCGGCCGCGAGACCGGGCGGCGCTCCTTCGTCGCCAGGTACTCCTCGGCAAGCTCGGCCAGATCGGCGCGTGTCCTGTACCCAGCCGCGACGGCTAGCCGCACCCGTGCCTCCAGCTGTTCCCGCTCAGCCTCGGCGAGCTCCAGCGGGGCCGGGGGATCCGGGACCGGGAAGTTCAGCGACCGCCAAGTCAGGCCGTCATCCCATCCGGGACTCCCGGCTGCCCACCCGGTCATGGCCGCGACCACGCGCTCAACGGAAGAGAGCCTGACCTGGAAGTGCCAGGCGGGACCACCAGCGCGGTGCTCCAGGACGTACTCGCCACCGGCCTCGCGAAGAACCTGGATGTACACTTCCGGCAGGTCAGGAAGACGCTGGACGACGAGAAACTTGCCATCCCGGCCACCGAGGCCGCGCACCAAGCCGCCAAGCTCGTCCGCCGTGGGCCGGACATGCCTCGCCCCACGCTCAGTCGACACGGTAACGGCAAGCACGGGCGCGATCTTATCTTTCCTGACTAAACGCGACTCCCGCGACTCCTCCGCCCGCCCTCGACACACTTATAGCCCTTGTCTCACCAGATGGTCAGCTCCCCATGGACACGCAAGGCCAGGCGAGCGG
>Ga0335072_10008675_pt1 | contig 14716 bp, 13 predicted proteins | sample Lox_Sample_21_FD_206725 | JGI IMG/M metagenome (GOLD analysis project Ga0335072, IMG submission 206725) | Soil microbial communities from Loxahatchee National Wildlife Refuge, Florida, United States - Lox_Sample_2.1 | ecosystem: Environmental > Terrestrial > Soil > Wetlands | place: USA... | reverse complement strand
GACCCAGCGCCGAGAAGACGATGCGCTTTGGCTCCATCGCCGCCAGGATCCGCAGCAGGATCTCCGCCGCCACCGGCACCACCTCGAGGCGCTTGCGGGAGACGGCGGTGATCTGCTCGAGGGAGCGCCGCGAGAGCCGCGCCACCAGGCCGAGGAAGTCCTCGGCGTCGCGGCGCGACAGCGTATAGGCCTGGATCACGTGGAGGGGATAGCGCGTCTGCTCCATGTGGATGCGCGCGAGCGCGCGCCAGGCGCCGCCCACCGCGTAGAAGGTCTCGCCGCGCCGTTGCGGCAGCCAGCGCAGCGAGCTCACATGGCGATCGATGGCAGCAGCAAGCCGGCGCTCGTCGCCGTCGACGCTCGCCAGGCGGAACGGCCCGATCGGCAAGGTATCGCCGCGTCCGATGCGCTCGCCGTTGAGCCGCACCAGCTCCACGCTGCCGCCGCCGAGATCGCCCATCACCCCCCGGGCGTCGGGGATGCCGGCGATCACGCCGAGCGCCGAGAGCCGGCCCTCCTGGTCGCCGGAGAGGATCTTCACGGCAACGCCGGTGCGCCGGCGGATCTCCTTGACGAAGGCGGGACCGTCGCTGGCGTCGCGCACCGCCGCAGTCGCCACCGCGTCGAGCCGCTTCACGCCGCTGGCGCGCGCCAGCGCCACGAAGCGATCGAGATGGAGCAGCGCGGAGCGCACGCCGTCGGGATTGAGCGTGCCGGTCTCGCCGAGCTCGCGGCCGAGGCCGCAGAGCACCTTTTCGTTGTAGAGCGGCAGCAGCGCGCGCGCGAGCGCGTCATAGATGACGAGCCGGATCGAATTGGAGCCAATGTCGATGACCCCGACCGGGCTGCCCCTGCCCGACCGCCGCGCCATTACCGGTGCCGGCATTCCCTACTCCGGCGTCGCGGCCCGATCGACGATGGTGCGCGGCCGCGGCCGCCGCAGCGCCCGGCCGCGGCCGGACAGGCTGGGGTTGGTCATGAAGTAGGTGTGCGCGCTGAAGGCGCCGACGCTGGCCGGCTCGCGGATATAGGCGCCGCTCGCGTCGAGGCGCCAGCTCTGGGCGGTGTCGCGCAGGTTGGAGACCATGATCTCGTCCAGCACCTGGCGGTGCACGGTCTCGTTCTCCACCGGCACCAGGGCTTCAACGCGCCAGTCGAAATTGCGCCCCATCCAGTCGGCCGAGCTGATGAAGACCTTGGCCTGCGGCGACGGCAGCCGCTGGCCGTTGCCGAAGCAGACGATGCGGCCATGCTCCAGGAAGCGACCGACGATGCTCTTGACGCGGATGTTGTCGGAAAGGCCGGGCATGCCGGGCCGGAGGCAGCAGATGCCGCGCACCACCAGATCGATCTCCACCCCCGCCTGGGAGGCGCGATAGAGCAGGTCGATGATGGCGGGATCGACCAGCGAGTTCATCTTGGCCCAGATCTGCGCCGGCCGGCCGGCACGGGCATGCTCCACCTCCACCTCGATGAGCTCCATCAGGCGCTTCCTGAGATTGACCGGCGCGAAGGCGATCTTCTCCAGGCTCGCCGGCGTCGCATAGCCGGTCATGTAGTTGAAGAGCCGCATGGCGTCGCGGCAGAGCGCGGGATCGCAGGTGAAGAAGGAGAGGTCGGTGTAGACCTTGGCGGTGTCCGGGTGATAGTTGCCGGTGCCGAAATGCACGTAGGAGCGCAGCTCGCCGCCCTCGCGCCGCACCACCAGCGACACCTTGGCGTGAGTCTTGAGCTCGATGAAGCCGTAGACCACCTGCACGCCCGCGCGCTCGAGATCGCGCGCCCAGCGGATGTTCGCCTCCTCGTCGAAGCGCGCCTTCAGCTCGACCAGCGCGGTGACCGTCTTGCCGGCCTCCGCCGCCTGGATGAGGGCGCGCACGATCGGGCTGTTGTCGCTGGTGCGGTAGAGGGTCTGCTTGATCGCCACCACGGCGGGATCGCGCGCCGCCTGCAGCGCGAACTGCACCACCACGTCGAAGCTCTCGTAGGGATGGTGGACGATGATGTCCTTCTGGCGGATCGCCGCGAAGCAGTCGCCGCCGAAGTCGCGGATGCGCTCGGGGAAACGCGGATTGTAGGGCTTGAACAGCAGCTCCGGCCGCTCGCCGATGATCAGTTGGCGGGTGTCGGAGAGGCCGATCAGGCCGTCGAGCAGGAAGACATCGTCGGCGGAGACGTCGAGGTTCTCGGCGAGGAAGCGCTGCAGATCCTCCGGCATGCCGGCCTCGACGGCGAGCCAGATGACGTTGCCGCGGCGGCGGCGCTTGAGCGCGCTCTCGAAGAGACGCACCAGATCCTCGGCCTCCTCCTCGATCTCCATCTCGCTGTCGCGGACGATGCGGAACATGCCCTGCCCGGCGACCGTGAAGCCGGGAAAGAGCCGGTCGAGGAACAGCGTCACCACCTGCTCCAGCGGCAGGAAGCGCACCGTGGGGCCGGGCAGCCGCAGGAAGCGGCCGATCGCGCCCGGCAGCAGCAGCAGCGCCTGCATCTGCTTGCCGTCGCCGGGCCGGGTCAGCTGCAGCGCGAGGCCGATGCCGCGGTTGGCGACGAACGGGAACGGATGGGCCGGGTCGATGGCGAGCGGCGTCAGCACCGGGAAGACATGTGTCATGAAGGCCGCCTCGAGCCAGGCGCGATCCTCCACCGAGAGGTCCTGCGGCCCGATCACCGAGAAGTCCACCTCGCGGAGCTGCTGACGCACATGGCGCCAGATCTCCTGCTGGTCGTGCATCAGCTTGCGCGCCCGCTGGTTGATCGCGGCGAGCTGCTGCGCGGGCGTGAGCCCATCCTCGCTCGGCGTCGTGACGCCCGCCACCATCTGGCCTTTGAGGCCGGCGACGCGGACCATGTAGAACTCGTCAAGGTTGCTGGCGGAGATCGACAGGAAGCGCAGGCGCTCGAGCAGCGGGTGACCGGCATTCTCGGCTTCGCTGATCACGCGCTCGTTGAAAGCGAGCCACGAGAGCTCGCGATTGATGAAGCGCGCCTCGGAATGCAGATCGATCGACGGATGCGCGACTGGCAGCGGCTGCGCCACTTGGATTCTCCTGGCGGCGTTTATTTATTTCGCGGCATTACAACGGGTTGCGCGGACTGTAGCGCGCATTTATGAAGATGTTATGGCAGGATTCGCGGCCCCAGGCGAGCGTCGGCTGCTGCTGGTGCGCCACGGCGCTGCCGGCGCCGCCCCCATGGGCGGTAGCGACCGCGACCGGCCGCTTTCGCCCGTCGGCCGGCAGGGGGTCGAGGACCTCGCAGGCTACCTGCGACAGCATGCCATGACCGCCGACCACGGCCTCTGCTCGCCGGCCCGCCGGACCCGCGAGACCATGGAAATCCTAACGGAAAATCAAAACCCTATCGATACCGACTGGAGCGAGGAGCTCTATCTCGCCTCTGCCGGCACGCTCCTCAGCGCGCTCCGCAACGTGCCGCGGCGGAGCGCTACCGTCCTCCTGGTGGGCCACAACCCGGGCCTGCAGGAGCTCGTCATTGCGCTCGCCGGCAAGGCGGCTCCCCCGGCCAGTGGCGGCTTTCCGCCCGCGACGCTCGCCGCCTTCGCCGTCGCGGCCCCCTGGTCGGAGCTGGGCCCGGGATCGACCCGGCTCACCCTGTTTCGGACCCCTTGAGGCCGAGCACCGCCCGCGCCAGCGGAATGGTGATGCCGCGCTTCTCGCGCAGGGCCGCGGCGTCGAGCTCGGCCACCGCCTGCCGCGCCGCCGCAAAGCTGCGCTCGATCTGCCTTGCCAGGAAGAGCACCACTTCCTCGCCGACGGTCACCTGACGGTCGGCGAACAGCTTCACCAGCAGCGCCGCCAGCAGCGGTTCGTCCGGCGCCTCGACTGCCACCGCCGGTGCCGCGACCAGCCGCGAGCGGAGATCCGGCAGCAGGCCCGGCCAGCGCGCCGGCGGCGTCTGCGCCGTCACCAGCAGATGGCCCCGCCGCTCGGCGAGCAGGTTATGGAGATGGAGGAGCGCCTCCGCCGCCGCCTGCTCGGCGTCGTCCACCACCGCGGCCTCGGCGGTCCCGAGCTGTGCTGGGACCGTGGCGGTGGCGAGGCTTGCGGCGGCGATCACCGGCGCCCCGCTCCGCGCCGCGAAGACCCGCGCCAGATGCGTCTTGCCGCAGCCGGCGGGCCCATGGACCGTGAGCGCCGGCGCCGGCCATCGTGGCCAGCGATCGAGCCACTGGATCGCCTGCTGATTGCAGGGCGCCACCAGGAAATCCGCCTCCCCCAGCGCCGGGCGGTGACCGAGGTCGAGGACGAACTGGGTCATCCGTCGCCGCGCCGGGGCCGCGACCGGGCGGGATCATAGAACTGGCTTGCGAGATACTGCGAGAGGGCGAAGCGCACCAGCACGCCGAGGATCGCCGCGATCGGCACCGCGATCAGCACGCCGAGGAAGCCGAACAGCGAGCCGAAGGCGAGCAGCGCGAAGATCACCCAGACCGGGTGCAGGTTGACGCGCTCGCCCACCAGCTTCGGCGTCAGCACGTTGCCCTCGACGGTCCAGCCGACCAGGAACAGCACCACGATGTAGACGATGTTGTGCCACTCGCGGAACTGCGTGAAGGCCAGCAGCATCGAGAGGGCGAAACCGAAGATGCCGCCGATATAGGGGATGAAGGCGAAGAGGCCGATGAGCAGGCCGATGACGAGGCCGAAATTGAGGCCGAGGAGCGAGAGCCCGATCGCGTAGTAGATCGCCAGCACCACGCAGACGCTGAGCTGGCCACGCAGGAAGCCCGCCAGCGTCTCGTCGATCAGCCTCGCCTGCTCGCGGATCGTCTCGGCTTGCGCGCGCGGCAGCCAGCTGTCGACGCGCGCCACGATGCGGTCCCAGTCGCGCAGCAGGAAGAACGCCACCACCGGCGTCACGAACACCAGCGAGAGCAGGTTGGCGAGCGCGAGCCCGCGCGTGAGCAGATCGCGCAGCACGCCCCCCGCCCACCCGACGACGTCGGCGATCTTGCCGCCGACCGCGTCGCGCAGCTTCGCGAGATCCTCGGGCGAGAGCCGCTCCTGCGCCATCTGCATCAGGCTCTCCGCCTCGTGGCGCGCGGTCGCGATCAGCTGCGGCGTATTGCCGATGAGATCGAGCACCTGACTCTGCAGGATCGGCACCAGCAGCAGAAAGATCAGCACCAGGATCAGCAGGAACCACAGCAGCACGATGAAGCTGGCGAGGCCGCGCGGCACCTTGATGCGCACCAGCCGCTCCGCCAGCGGGTCGAGAAAATAGGCGATGGCGAAGCCGGCGACGAAGGGGAGCAGGATCGGGCTGAGGAGCCAGAGCAGCAGGAAGAAGCAGGCGAGGCCGCCGACCCAGAAGCTGGTATTGCGTTGTGCCGGTGTCATTGCGAGGTCTGCTCCAGGCCGGCGAGCGCGCGGGTCCAGCGCACCAGATATCCGCCGCCGGATATCACCGTGCTGGCCGCCACGATATAGATGAGCGCTCTGGTCATGAAGCCGGCATCGATGCCGAGGCCGAGGCGGCCCAGCGTCACCGCGGCGAGGCCGATCTGCAGCACCGTGTTGACCTTGCTGATCGCCAGCGGCTCCGAGCGCATCGCATGCGCCATCGCGTTCACCAGCAGGAACCCGCCGATGATGAGGAAATCGCGGAACACCACGAGGATGACCAGCCAGGCCGGCAGATGGCCGGCGATGCCGAGGGTGATATAGACGGCGACCAGCAGGCTCTTGTCGGCGATCGGATCGAGGAGCGCGCCGAGCCGGGTGCGCTGGTCGAAGTGCTTGGCGATGTAGCCGTCGATGCCGTCGGAGATGCCGGCGGCGACGAAGACCCAGAACGCCCAGGCGAAATCGCTCTCGAGAATGAGCCACACCGCCACCGGCACCGAGAGGAGCCGCGCGAGCGAGATGAAGTTCGGCAGGTTCAAGGAGCGCGCCCGTCGCCGCTACTGGGCGGCTGCGCCCTTGGCGGTGAGCGTCCAGTCGGGATCGCCCTGCGCCAGCGTGAGGTCGCGCTGCGACAGCACGAGCTGCAGCTGCGCGGGATCGCCGACATAGCGGATCTCGACGCGAGCGTCGGTCGGCGTCAGCGACAGCAGCGTCGCGCGCTGGATGGTGGGGATGCTCTGCAGACGCTCGCGCACGGTCACCCAGCTCTTGAGGCCGCCGCTCACCGGCACCACCACCACGAGACTCTGGGTGTCGCCCGAGCGCAGCAGCGTCGACTTCTTCCAGGCCTCGTTGACGTCGGCGATCACCGAGGCCGCCACCCGCGCATAGAGATCGTCGTCGCTCTCGCCGGCGTTCGCGGTCACCGAGCCGACCCAGGTCTGATCCGAGAAGCCGGCGCCGTAGCGGGCCGTGGTCGTCTGCACCACCCGCTGATCGCCGCTGCCGGAGAGCGTCGCCTGGGTCATCAGCACGTCGTCGTCGCCGTAGCGACGGCCGATCGCCGCCAGCGCGTCCTTGTCGCCCTTCACCGCCTGGTCGGCGTCGATCGCCTGCACGTCGGCGAGCTCGCCCAGCGGCACCTGCATCGGCACCAGCCCGCCCTGCACCACGAGCTTGGTCCAGGCCGCACGCCAGGGATTGGGGTCGTCCCAGAGGAGGCTGCCGCCGCCCGTGGTCAGCACCGGCAGCACCACCAGCGGCTTGCTGCGGGTCTCGGTGAAGGGGATGCCCTGGTCCCGCAGCAGGCGGCGCACCGCCTCCGGCCGGAACCGGAAGGTGAGCGTGGCAAGATAGCGCACTGTCGAGCTGCGCTCGCTGTCGACCTCGAAGTCCTGCACGAGGTCGAAGAGATCGGCATCGCTCACCTTCGGGAGCCGGCTCCAATCCTGCTGCAGCGTCAATCGCTGGAGGAGCGTGAGGAAGGCGCGTCGCTCGCCGTCGGCGCGCGCAATGTCGCGCGCCTGGACGGCGCTCTGGGAGGTCGCGTCCACCGCCACGTTGGAGACGGTGTAAAGCGATGGCAGGCGCGTCTGGCCGTGCGCGGCGAGGCTCAGCAAGCAGCTCGCGGCCAGCAGCAGAAAGCCACGCCTCAGCATCATTGCAAACCGCCTCGGATACAGTATGTTCGCGCGAAACCCGCGGATCGCGCTCCCCCGCGTGGTCATACCTTAGATCTCGCGAGGATGCCATAAGGAGCCAGAATCACCGCGACCAGTATCGCGAGGCCGGGGTCGATATCGATGCCGGCGATGCCCTCGTCGAGGCGCTGAAGCCGCTCGCAAAATCAACCGCCCGCGCCGGCAGCGACGCCGGCCTCGGCGGCTTCGGCGCGCTCTTCGACCTGAAGGCGGCGGGCTACCGGGACCCGCTGCTGGTCGCCACCACCGACGGGGTCGGCACCAAGCTCAAGATCGCGATCGAGAGCGGCCGCCATGACACCGTTGGCATCGATCTCGTCGCCATGTGCGTCAACGACCTCGTGGTGCAAGGCGCCGAGCCGCTGTTCTTCCTCGACTACTTCGCCACCGGCAAGCTCGAGGTCGAGGCCGCGCGCACCATCCTCGCGGGCGTCGCCGAGGCCTGCCGCGCCACCGGCTGCGCCCTCATCGGCGGTGAGACCGCGGAGATGCCCGGCATGTACGCGAAAGGCGATTACGACCTCGCCGGCTTTGCGGTGGGCGCCGTGGAGCGCGATCGGGTCATCGACGGCCGCCAGGTCGAGGTCGGCGATCTCGTGCTGGGCCTTGCCGCGAGCGGTCTTCACTCCAACGGCTTCTCCCTGGTGCGCCACGTGGTGGAGCGGGCGCATCTCGCCTACGACGTCCCCGCTCCCTTCGCGCCGGGCAAGAGTCTCGGCGAGGCGCTGCTGGCGCCGACGCGGCTCTATGTCAAAAGCTGCCTCGCGGCGATCGCCGCGGGCGGCGTGCGCGCCCTCGCCCACATCACCGGCGGCGGATTGATCGAGAACATCCCGCGCGTCATCCCCGATGCGCTGAGCGTCGAGATCGATGCCCGGAGCTGGACGCTGCCGCCAGTCTTTCGCTGGCTCGCGGAGACCGGCGGCATAGCGCGGAGCGAGCTCGCCCGCGTCTTCAATTGCGGCATCGGCATGGTGGCGGTGGTGGAGCGCGCCCGCGCCGATGCCATCGAGCAAGCGCTCACCGCCAATGGCGAGACCGTCCACCGCATCGGCCGCGTGGTGCCGCGCCCCAAGGACGGCGCCGGCACCATTCTCGTCAACACGGAGAGCGCGTGGCCCGGCTGAAGGTCGCGGTGCTGATCTCCGGTCGCGGCTCCAACCTGCAGGCGCTGATCGACGCCTGCGCGCGCCCCGAATTTCCCGCCGAGATCCGCCTGGTGATCTCGAACGATCCCGCCGCCGCAGGCCTCGCACGGGCCTCCGAGGCCGGCATCGTGACGCGCGTCATCCCACACAAGGAGTTTCCCGACCGCGCTGCCTTCGACGGCGCCATCGATCAGGCGCTCGCCGAAGCCGGCATCGAGCTCGTCTGCCTCGCCGGCTTCATGCGCATCCTCGGCGAGGCCTTCGTCACCCGCTGGCGCGACCGGCTTATCAACATCCACCCGTCGCTGCTGCCGGCATTCAAGGGGCTGCACAGCCACGAGCGTGTGCTGGCGGCGGGCGTGCGCTTCACCGGCTGCACCGTGCATTTCGTGCGGCCGGCCATGGATGACGGCCCGATCATCGTCCAGGCTGCGGTGCCGGTACTGCCTGGCGACGATGCCGAGACGCTCGCCGCCCGCGTGCTCGCGGCCGAGCATCAGGCTTACCCGCTGGCGCTGCGCTGGATCGCCGAGGGCCGGGTCAGGGTGCGCGAGGATCGCGTCGAGGTGAGCGGCGCCGGGACGATGCTGCCGGCGGCTGTTCTCAATCCGCCGGGCTAGCGAGCCCGCCCCTTGCCAACCGTGGCGCCCGGGGTGTAGGTGTCAAAAAATTGTGCTTCTAGGGGGATTCGGACATGGCCATCGATCAGGAACTCGAGCGCCACCGCGAGACGTGGATCGGCTTCACCCGGCTCCTGAAGTGGTCGATCGCCGGGATCATCCTCGTGCTGGTGATCTTGCGGGTGGCGACGCTCTAGCCTCAGAGGTTCAGGGGCAGATCTCGCTGCCGGCGAAGAAGAACGCGATCTCGATCTTCGCGTTCTCGGACGAATCCGATCCGTGCACGGAATTGGCCTCGATCGATTCCGCGAAATCCTTGCGGATGGTGTCGGCGGCCGCCTTCTTGGGATCGGTCGCCCCCATGATCTCGCGGTTGAGCGCCACCGCGTTCTCGCCCTCGAGCACCTGCACCACCACCGGCCCGGAAATCATGAACTTCACGAGGTCGGCGAAGAACGGCCGCTCCCGGTGGACGGCGTAGAACTGCTCGGCCATCGCCTTGGAGAGCTGCAGGCGCTTCTGGGCGACGATCTTGAGACCGCGCTCCTCGAAGCGGGCATTGATCTTGCCGGTCAGGTTCCGCCGCGTCGCGTCGGGCTTGATGATCGACAAGGTACGCTCGATGGCCATGGGGCACTCCCTCGGAAAGCACGGGCTGTGAGGGCGCGGTTATAGCGGCCGCGACTCGGGCTGGCAATGCAGAGATGTCTGCGGCCTATTGCCCGCGCTTCTGCCAGCCGGTCGCCGTCTGCTCCCAATAGGTGAGGGCATGCCCCGCCGCCTTGGCCGCCGACCAGCGCCGGCGCGCCGCCTCCACCGCCTCGGAGTCCTTGCCGTCGAACATGTCGCAGCAGCGGGCGAAGCCGCCGATGGCGGCACTCTCGGCGCCATCCACCAGCACCAGCATGGTGGCGTCGTTGGGGTTCTCGTCGGCAGCGGTGAGGAAGATCGGCTGGCGCGACGCATTGGCGTCGCGCTGGCTGCCATGCGGCAGGAAGCTCGCCTCGTTGTAGGTCCAGAGCAGGCCGTCGAGATAGGCGACGCGCTCGGGCGAGCCCGCCATCACCACGATGCGGTGGCCGCCGGCATGGGCGCGCTCCAGCAGCTGCGGCAGCGCCCGCTCCAGCGGCGTTGCCAGCAGGTGATAGAAACCGATCTCGGTCATCGAGCCGCCTTCGGCTCAGCGGCCCTCGTAATGCTTCTCCACCAGTTCGTTCAGCAGCCGGACACCGAAGGCGGTGGCGCCCTTCGGCACGATCGGCGTGTCCTTCTTCGACCAGGCAGTGCCGGCGATGTCGAGATGCGCCCAGGGCACGTTGTTGACGAAGCGCTGCAGGAACTGCGCCGCGGTGATGCTGCCGGCGTCGCGGCCGCCGCCGATGTTCTTCATGTCGGCGGCGTCGCTGTCGATCTGCCGGTCATAGGCGTCGGCGAGCGGCAGGCGCCAGAGCAGCTCCTCCACCGCCTTGCCGGCGGCGGTCAGACGCTCGGCGAGCTGGTCGTTGTTGCCGAAGAGGCCGGCGTGCTCATGGCCGAGCGCGACGATGATGGCGCCGGTGAGCGTCGCCAGATTGACCATGAACTGCGGCTTGAAACGGTCCTGGCAATACCAGAGCGCGTCCGCCAGGACGAGGCGCCCTTCGGCGTCGGTATTCAGCACCTCGACGGTCTGGCCCGACATGGTCTTCACGATGTCGCCCGGACGCTGGGCATTGCCGTCGGGCATGTTCTCGACCAGGCCCACGATGCCGACCGCGTTCACCTTGGCCTTGCGGCCGGCGAGCGCCTTCATCAGGCCGATCACCACGCCGGCGCCGGCCATGTCCCACTTCATGTCCTCCATGCCCTGGGCAGGCTTGATGGAGATGCCGCCGGTATCGAAGGTGACGCCCTTGCCGATGAAGGCGACCGGCGCCTTGTCGCGGGCGCGGGCGCCGCGGTACTGCATGACGACGAGACGCGGCGGCTTGGAGCTCCCCTGCCCGACGCCGAGCAACGCGCCCATGCCGAGCTTCTTCATCTCCTTCTCGTCGAGGATCTCGACCTTGACCCCGACCTTCTCCAGCGTCTTCGCCTGCTGCGCCAGCGTCTCCGGATAGATGATGTTGCCGGGCTCGGAGACGAGATCGCGGGTGAAGAAGATGCCCTCGCCGATCTGCTCCAGCGGCGCGTAGGCGCGCTTGGCGCTGGTGGCGGAGCCCGTCAGCACGGTGAGCTCGGCGAGGCTCGGCTTCTGCTCCGGCTTTTGGCGGGTGCGATACTTGTCGAAGCGATAGGAACGCAGCATGGCGCCGTGCGCGAGGTTGGCGGCCGCCGCGCCGCCGTCGAGGCGGACGCCGGCGATCTTGTCCACCGCGACCGCCGCGGCGGTCGCGCCGAGCGCGTTGAGGACCGGCACGATCGCGCCGCCCAGCCGCTTCATCTGCTGCGCATTGAGCGCGGCCGGCTTGCCGAGGCCAAGCAGCAGGATGCGCTCGTAGAACAGGCCGCGCGGCGCCGGCACCGGCAGGATCTCCTCCTTCTTGCCGGTGAAGCGGCTGGCCGCCATCGCTTGGCCGATGGCGCCGTTGCTCTCGCGGTCGAGGGCTGCGGCCGTCGGCGTCAGCTTCTTGCCCTCCAGCACGCCCACCACGAGCGTGCCGGATTTCGGCAGCCGCAGATCCGCAAACGCGACCTTCATGACGGATTCTCCCTGTTCACTGGCGCGGCATCGTAATGATTCGGTAAGAGATTGGCGAGAGCCGGCTGCGGGTCGGCCGGCGACATTTCCCGGCAGATCAGCCGCGGGCGCGCCGGCGCCAGGTGGTGAGGCCGCTGATGGCGTAGTTCCAGACCGCGCCGACCAGCGCGCCGGCGAAGCTCGCGAGCCACCAGGGCACGCTGAGCTGCTCGAACAGCAGCGTCGCGGCACCCCAATTGGCGACCGCGCCCACCGAGCAGACGATGCAGAACGACACCAGGCCTTTGAGGAAGCCCCAGCCCTTGAGGCGGAGGTCGCGATACGTCAGGAAGTTGTTGAGCACATAGTTGCCGACCATCGCCACGACGATGGCGACTGCCTGCGCCGGCCCGAACTGCAGACCGAGCACGGTGCGCATCAGCTCCAGCACGCCGATCTGGACAACGACGCCGAGGCCGCCGACCAGAGCGAAGGAGAGGAAACGGACCGGGATGTAGCGGCCGACCATCTTGTCGCCGATCAGCATCACGTATTCCCAGACCGCGAGGCTGTCGAGCTTGCTCTCGCCGTGCTGGCGGCTGCGGAACTCGTAGGGCAGCTCCCGGAAGCGCAGCGGCCTGGGCGCCGAGGCGAAGAGATCCATCAGGATCTTGAAGCCGATGCCAGAGAGATTGCGCACCGCGCCATCGAACGCCTCGCGGCGGACCATGAAGAAGCCGCTCATGGAATCCGCGACATCGGCCTTGAGGATGTAGCGGCTCAAGCGGGTCGCCAGGCCGCTGATGCGTACCCGGGTACTGCTCCATTCGCCGAAGCCGCCGCCGGCGACGTAGCGGCTGCCGACGGCGATGTCGAGGGGCTCGCTCTTGAGGGCCTGCAGCATCTCGGGCAGCAGCTTCTCGTCATGCTGCAGGTCGGCATCCATCACCGCGATATAAGGAGCGCCGCTCGCCAGCGCCCCCTCGATGCAGGCGGTCGACAGGCCGCGCCGGCCGATCCGGTGGATGCAGCGCACACGGGGATCGCGCGCGGCCTCCGCGCGGATGACCTCGCGGGTGCCGTCGGTCGAATCATCGTCGACGAAGATCACTTCCCAGGCGATCCCGGACAAAGCCGAGCGCAGCAGCTGGAGGAGCGGCTCGATGTTTTCGCTCTCGTTCAGCGTCGGGATCACCACCGCGAGCTCCGGAACGCCGGGCGCGAGGCCGCCCGCCGCCATCGGCGGCGCGGGCCAGGTCTCGGTCCTCAGCTGATCCATCGGCTCCGTCACGCCCGCTCGGCCCCCTGCAAGGGAATTCCCCTCCGTGGGTCTTCCCTGGCGCATCTGCCGCCCGAGTGGATACCGGTTCGGCGTCGAAAATGCGACAAAACAAATAGGTCCCACACAGTGATCCGCTTCACTGCATGCCTGCTGTAGCCCGCCGGTCGTTACTACATCGTCAACGGCAGAGCGGCTTCGCCGAAAGCATCGGCGTCCAGCGCGCGCTGCTCCATTGCGGATAGCGCCACGCCTGCAGGACGCGCCACTGCTCGTCCCGGCGCTCCAGCAGCACCGGCTGGCGGGGCGGCAGCCCCTCGGCTCCTTCGGGCGTACAGGTGATGAGCACCTTGGTAACCCCATCCGAGGCGAGATCGGCCAGCGTCGTGTCGTCGAAGCTGTCGAGGACGGTGATATCGAGCCGAGGCCAGCGCGGCGCCTCGTAGCGCAGCACGCTCTCCAGCATGGTGGCGACGCTGCCGTTGTCACCCGGCAGCACCAGGGCGAGCCGATCGCCGGAGCGCAGCAGCTCCGCGGTGTCGGTGGCGAGCGCGCGCACCAGCGGCTGCGGATTCACGAGATCGAAGCGCAGGCGCTTGATGAAGGGGATCGGTCCCAGCATCGCCAGCAGCACGGCGGCGGCGGCGGCGAGCCGGCGCCGCGACGGGCCGGGCATGCGGCCGTGCTCGCTGATCATCGCCCGCGCCGCGGTCGCGAGCGCGATCACCAGCAGCAGCGAGAGGTGGGTGCTGTAGCGGAAATAGGAGTGCGCGTTGGCGCTCATCTCCGGCGAGAAGTGCGCGACATAGGTGAAGATCAGGAAGCCGTTGTAGCCGACGAGCACGATGAGCAGGAGTGCCAGCAGCCGCGCCGGCAGGTCGAGGCCGCGCGCGATCAGACGCACCACCAGCAGCACCGCGGCAAGCTCGAGGAAGGCGAAGAACACGCCCTTCTCCAGGATCGTTTCGCCCATGCTGTGGAGCGCCTGCGGCAGCAGTTCCCATTGCCACTCGCCGAAAGGCTTGAGCTTGAGCTCGCCTCCCTGGGCGAAACTCGTCAGCACGAACCACCGCCAGACCAGATAGAGCGCCGCCGCCGGCAGGAAGGCCGGAACATGGAGGGCCAGGGACCGGAGCCTGGTGCCGCGCGGCCCCGCGAGAGCCAGGATGCCGATGCCGAGCGCCAGCGCGGCGACGAAGGAGACCGATTCCTGCTTGATGTTGACGAGCGCCGCCAGCACCAGGGCGAGCGCGGCGAGATCGCGCCAGGGCCGCTCGCCCGCAGCGACGCCGCCGAGGCTCCGCGCCGCGAGCCAGCCGGCAGCACCGAGACAGACGGCGACCGAGGCCTCGCCATAGGGCGCGAAGTAGATGCGCGGCACGAAGCCGGGATTGAGCACGGTCGCCAGCAGCAGCCCGAAAGCGGTGGCCCCCCAGCTCGGCGCCAGACTGTCCTCGCGGCCGAGAAACTGCACGACGCGCGCCAGCAGCAGGCCGTAGAGCAGATGCAGCAGCACGTTGATGTGCGCCATCGCCGAGGCCGGCAGCTCCGGCAGCGCGAGCCCCGCCACATAGGCCCAGAACTGCAGATTGTAAGGCGCGCCCGGCAGGAAGGAGTGGCTCGGCGGGCCGCCATCGGTCGGCAGCATGCCGTAATCGTGCAGATAGGCCGCGTTCGGCAGCAGGTTGAGATAGGTGTCCGGCTGCGAGGGACGCGCGGTCAGCATGATGAGCCAGAGCGGCACGCTCAGCACCATCATCCGCGAGAGTGCGATCCAGTCGCCGCGCCGCGGCCTGAGACGCGGCGTTGCCAGTGTCAGCAGCGCCACCGCCTCGATCGCCGGCAGCGGCCACCACAGCGGGCCCTGACGCAGCACGCCCCAGAAGGTGAGCACGAGGCAGAGCCCGCCCCAGCCCGCCAGCGTCTGCAGCTCCGGCGTGC
>Ga0335072_10008674_pt1 | contig 14717 bp, 9 predicted proteins | sample Lox_Sample_21_FD_206725 | JGI IMG/M metagenome (GOLD analysis project Ga0335072, IMG submission 206725) | Soil microbial communities from Loxahatchee National Wildlife Refuge, Florida, United States - Lox_Sample_2.1 | ecosystem: Environmental > Terrestrial > Soil > Wetlands | place: USA: Florida... | reverse complement strand
ATTTCCGGCCGCCGGTCGAGGCACGGCGCGCGTTTACGATCTTCACCACCTCCTCCTTTATGAAGGAGGCCGCCAACAGCCTGCTCAAGGTGCTGGAGGAACCGCCGGCCAACATGACGCTGGCGCTGCTGGCCGAGAATGTGCACGAACTGTTGCCGACCATTCGCTCTCGCGCAGTTGTGTACCGTTTGAGTGCGTTGCCTTCAACCGAATTGGAGACGCTGCTGGTGAAGCGGCGGCCGGAGCTCGGCGCGCAGGAGCGGGCCCTGGCAGCGCGGCTGGCGGAGGGCGCAGTGGGGCGTGCGATCGGGATCGACCTGGCAGCGTATCTCGCCAGCCGACAGGACGCGCTGATCATTTTGGCCAGTGCGTTGCGCGAACCGGACTATTCGCAGCTGTTTCACTCGACCGACGCCTATCGCGCCGGCGCCGATGGGCAGGAGAAGACGTTGAACCTGATTCGCGCCCTGGGCAGCCTGATTGAGGACTTGCTGCTGGTGCTCGCCGGTACGCCGCTTCTGGTGCGGAATATTGATATGGCCGCGGAGCTGGGGCGCATGGCCCAGGGACTGAGCCTCGACTGGATCGAAGGCGCGTCGCAGGCGCTGGTACAGGTGGAACAAGGCATGCGGCGGAATTTGCTGCGATCGCTTTCGCTGGACGCGATGGCCATGAGCCTCGATCGCATAACCGGCTAAGGTCTTTTTGTCCGAGGACGCCGGTTTCGTCGATCAGCCCCTTACCGAAGTAACGGGAGGTCGGGACGAAGCTCGTTCTGCCGGGAAACTCGGCTCATGTATTCTACGTCTACATCTGACACGAGCTCCCAACTTTCTCTCATCCCTGGCGAATGCTTCGCTGTTCTTCGAAAAGCAGCGATGAGTCATCCGTTCATTCCGTCTCAAATCACGGGACAAAGGGAGCGCGAGCAGGCGGTTTCTCTCATCTATCTTCTTGGGCCGACCGTCATTGCGCCTCGCCCCGAGGAGTTTTGAAGTTCTCACGCACTTTTCCCCCTCTTATCAACTTCCGGCTCCCCGCTGGAAAGGAACGAAGCTATGAGCACGCGCGCGATACTGCCGGCAATCCGGAATACCAGTTCTCCCCATCCTGGACAGTTTGAACCTCGCATCCGCCGAGGCATTTCGGCGACGTTCCCGTTTCATTTGACTTCGCACGAAGAGGCCGAGGAAAATGCGCACCGGCAGGCCGAGCTGTTCTACCTGCAAAAGCAGATCCAATCGCAGACGCCGATGGTGATTGTGCTGGAAGACGGCGAACAGATAGAGGGGCAGATCGAATGGTACGACCGGCATTCACTGAAAGTGCGCGGGCGATCGAAGGTCCTGGTCTACAAGTCGGCCATCAAGTACATGTACAAGCTGGGCGACGCGGGGCAATAGAGGATCAATTGGAGACTGCCGGCCGAGCGGCCTTGAGCAGCCGGTCGCGGATGGCTGCGCCGATGCCTTCTGGGGGCGGCACGGGGCAGACAATCGCCTCGCAATCGAGGGCATCGAGTTCGCGCAAGGCCGCGTAGAGTTCGCGCGCCATTTCTTCAGGGGCATCCCATTTCCCCCATCGACGGACGATCACAGCCTCATCGAGCACAGGGGCATCGAAACCGGCCGGCAGCATGACGCCGACGCGCTTGCCGGCGAGGCCGGAGACAGCGATGGAAACGCGGCTGCCGATGAGGCCTTGATCTGCCTCAATCAAAACCAGGCGAGCCCGCGGTGCGTAGTGCCGCAAACCGAAGCCAGGCGAGGGCAGCGACTGCAGAGGCTGATGCGCCAGCGAGCCGTCGGCCGGGGCGATTTCGTGGACGATTGCGATTTCGCCGATCACGGAGCGAATCTGCTCGGCGGTGACCGCCCCGGGACGGTAGATGCGCATGGGATTTGGGCCGGGATCGAGCACGGTCGACTCGACGCCATGTGGGGTGGGACCGGCGTCGAGAACCGCGTCGATGCGGCCATCGAGATCGGCGAGGACGTGCACTGCCGTGGTGGGGCTGGTGTGACCGAAGAGGTTGGCGCTGGGCGCGGCCACGGGAACGCCGGCGCGGCGGATGAGCTCGAAGGCGACCGGATGCGACGGCATGCGGATGCCGACGAGCGGACGTCCGGCAGTGACGATATCGGGCACGGCGGTGGAGCGCGGAAGCAGGAGGGTCAGCGGACCAGGCCAGAACGCGTCCATCAAAGCGCGGGCGGGCGCCGGAAACTCGGAAACCAGTCGTTCGGCCATGGACGCGCCGGCGACGTGGACGATGATCGGGTCCCACGATGGGCGTTGCTTGGCAGTGAAAATCCTGGCGACGGCAGATTCGTCGAGCGCATTGGCGCCGAGGCCGTAGACCGTCTCAGTGGGCAGAGCGACCGTGCCGCCTGCGCGCAAAATCTCCGCCGCGAGCGCGATGGCATTGCGCGCCTCGGGCAATGTAAGGTCGCTCGGATCGACGGCGAGGCGGAGGGTCTTCACCTTCCTATTGTCGCTGGTTGAGCGGGCCCGCGGTTGCCCCGGCGCCCGACGAGAGGACCGGAATTTGAATTGACGTTGCGGGCGCCGGTGAAATCCTGTCTTCATGTCGGAGCGAGTCCGGCGCGAGGGCGCCGGCGATATACTCGCACTTGACGATGGCTGTCGAAACCGAGATCAAATTTCACGTCGAAGATACCGCCAGTCTCGCCGAGCGGCTGGAGGCGGCGGGATTTCATCTTGAGACGCCGCGCACCTTCGAAAGCAACGTGCTCTACGACACGCCGGACCGCAGCATGCGCTCGCGGACAGAGATTCTGCGCATCCGGAGTTATTGCGGGCGATGGATTCTGACGCACAAGCGGTTGCCCGACGCGGGTCCCGGCGAAGACCGGCACAAGCACCGCATTGAGACTGAAACCGAAGTCAGCGACGGCGGCGCGCTGGCCGAGGTGTTTCGCTCGCTGGGACTGGTTGCCGCATTCCGTTACGAAAAATGGCGCACCGAGTGGGCCGACGGCGAAGGACACTGCGTAGTGGACGAGACGCCGATCGGCAATTATGCCGAGCTTGAGGGTACGGCAGAGTGGATCGACCGCGCGGCGGCGAAGCTGGGCATTGCACACTCCGACTATCTGACACTGAGCTACGGCCGCCTGTTTGACGCGTGGCGAGAAAGGACCGGATCCGCGGCGGAGGATCTGACCTTTGCCGCGGTCGGCGAGGCAAATTAGTTTTACGCTTCAGCGCCGTGGCACTTCTTGTATTTCTTGCCTGAACCGCAGGGGCAGGGATCGTTGCGGCCGACCTTCTCGCCGGTGCGCCGTTGCGACGGCTGCGAGCCGTTCCCGCCGCCCGCCATGCTGGCCGCGGCCAGGTCGCGCTGCTTCTTGTGCCGGAACTCTTTTTCCAGCGCATCGATGGTCGTCGAGGGTTGTCGCGTGGGAATCGCGATTTCGCGCTGCACAGGCAGCGCCGCTCCGTCACCGGGAACCGGCATTGCGGCGCTGTCCACCGGCGGCGCTTTAGGGACTTCGCGACGCGGCTGCGGGGCCTGCGCGGCAGTGACCGGCTTGCCGTCGGGGCCGATGATCTGCATGCGGAACAGGAAGCGAACGGTGTCTTCCTGGAACTTCAACATCATGGCCTCGAACATGTCGAAGGACTCGCGCTTGTATTCCACCAGCGGATCGCGCTGCGCATAACCGCGCAGTCCGATGCCTTCCTTCAAGTGGTCCATGGAGAGCAGATGGTCTTTCCAAAGGCCGTCGAGCACGCTCAGCATCACCATGCGCTCGTGGTAGCGCATGGTTTCGTGGCCGAGGATCTTTTCCTTGACCTGGTATTCCTCAGTCAGTTTCTCGAAGATGGTGTCGCCGAGCTCGTGGCGAGCCACTTCCTGCGGCTTGATGCCGGCGGCCGTGAGGTTGATCCCGAACTGGCCGAAGAGCCGGTCTTCGAGGCCCTTGATGTCCCACTGGTCGAGGTGAACCTTCTCGTTGCAGAATTCGTCGAGTGCACTGGACAAAATGCCGCCGACGTAATCTTCGAGGATGAGTTCGCGCTGGTCGACGCCTTCGAGCAGCTGCCGGCGCAGACCGTAAACGGCCTCGCGCTGCTTGTTCATGACGTCGTCGTATTCGAGCAGGTGCTTGCGCGACTCGAAGTTCTGCGATTCGACGGCCTTCTGTGCGGCCTCGATGCGGTTGGAGATCATGCGCGACTCGATGGGCACGCCTTCTTCCATACCCAGCTTTTCCAGCAGCACGCTCACCCACTGCTTGGCGAAGATGCGCATCAGGTCGTCTTCGAGCGAGAGATAGAAGCGGGAGGCGCCGGGGTCGCCCTGGCGGCCGGCGCGGCCGCGGAGCTGGTTGTCGATGCGGCGTGACTCGTGTCGTTCGGTGCCGAGAATGAACAGGCCGCCGGCTTCGATGACCTTCTCGTGGTCTTGGGCGGCGGATGCGGCGTGAACCTTGAAGACGTCGGCCCACTCCGGCTCGGCGATTTCGAACTCCTGGCCCTGATAGTAGAAGCGGAGGAAGCCGGCAGGCGCGGTGGGGTTGATGGCACCCTCGGCGACGCTGATGGCGCGGGCGCGGCTGCCCTTCACCAACTCCTGCTTGGTCATGAACTCGGGGTTGCCGCCGAGCAGAATGTCGGTGCCGCGGCCGGCCATGTTGGTGGCGATGGTGACCATGCCCAGGCGGCCGGCCTGCGCCACGATCTCGGCCTCGCGCTCGTGAAACTTCGCATTGAGCACCACGTGCTTGACGCCCTTGCGCTGCAAAATGTTGGAGAGGCGCTCCGATTTTTCGATCGACGTGGTGCCGACGAGCACCGGCTGTTCCTGTTCGTGCAGCAATGCGATTTCGTCGGCGACGGCCTTGTATTTTTCCTTCTCAGTGCGGTAAACGACATCGGGGTTTTCAAGCCGCAGCATGGGCTTGTTGGTGGGGATGACAACGATCTCAAGCTTGTAAATCTTTTCGAACTCAGCCGCTTCAGTCTCGGCGGTGCCGGTCATGCCGCTGAGCTTTTGATACAGGCGGAAGTAATTCTGGAACGTGATTGTGGCGAGCGTCTGGTCTTCCTTGCGGATGCTGACGCCTTCCTTGGCTTCGATCGACTGATGCAGGCCGTCTGACCAGCGCCGGCCAGGCATGAGGCGGCCGGTGAAGGTGTCGACGATGATGACTTCGCCATCTTTCACCACATAATCGACGTCGCGTTTGTAGAGAGCGTGCGCCTTGATGGCGGTTTCAACGTAGTGCTTGAGTTCCCAGTTTTCGGCGTCGGCGATGTTCCCGATTCCGAGCAGTTGCTCGATCGTCTCCCAGCCTTCATCGGTGACGCCGATGGTGCGGTGTTTTTCGTCGACGACGTAATCGCCGCTGAAGAATTTCTCGCCTTCGCGGAGCTGGAGGCCGAGCTCTTCCTGGCGCTTGGTGTCGCTCCATTCCACCTCTTCGCCCAATTCAAGCCGGGGAATGATCTGGCGGACGCGGGCGTATTTATCGGTGGTCTGGTCGGTGGGGCCGGAGATGATGAGGGGAGTGCGCGCTTCGTCGATGAGGATGGAGTCGACCTCGTCGACGATCGCGTAGTAATGGCCGCGCTGCACGCAGTCCTTGAGCTCGAACTTCATGTTGTCGCGCAGGTAGTCGAAGCCGAACTCGTTGTTGGTGCCGTAAGTGATGTCGGCGGCGTAGGCCTGGCGCCGCTCGTTGTCGTCGAGGTCGTGAACAATGACGCCGACGGTGAGGCCGAGGAACTCGTAGATCTTGCCCATCCACTCGGCGTCGCGCTTGGCCAGGTAGTCGTTCACGGTGACCACGTGGACGCCGTGGCCGGCGAGTGCGTTCAGGTAACAGGAAAGCGTGGCGACCAGCGTCTTGCCTTCGCCCGTCTTCATTTCGCTGATCTTGCCCTGGTGCAGCACCATGCCGCCGATCAACTGCACGTCGAAGTGGCGCATTTTCACTGTGCGCCAGCCGGCTTCGCGGACCACGGCGAAGGCTTCGGGAAGGATTTCGTCCAGGGCCTCGCGCTCGGCGTCGAAGCGCGTCTTTTTGAGCTCTTCTTTGTCTTCAATGCCCCGGATGCGATCTTCGACGCGAGCGGCAACGCGGGAGCGGAATTCGGCCGTTCTGGCGCGCAGTCCGTCGTCGGAAAGCTGCTGCACTCCGGCTTCCAACTCACTGATTTGGGAAACGATAGGCCACAGGCGCTTGAGCACCCGGTCGTTCGCGGTGCCAAAGACCTTGGTAATTGCTTTCTCGAGAAACACAGAACTCTCCGTGTACAAGTGTAAATGGTTGCGGGATGCGGCAAGGCGGCGGCGCCTGCTTCGCAAAAAAGCATTCGATGGAACGGCCGGGCGGGCGGCTTAGAGCCTCAGCACGAGGTTTTCGACCTTTTCGCCGCGGCGAATGCGCCGCAGCTGCCATTGGAGCTGGGCCGCCGGATCGGCGGGCTCGCCGGAATCGTCTTCGTCAGCGTCGGCGTCGTCCTTGACTTCGAGAACACAGGCCACGTTGGGGCGGTAGAACAACTGGAATTGCTGAAGCGCGATCGCCGAGGCGAGCAGCGAAGTTTGCAGCACGGCGGAGGGCCTTTTGAGATCGTGCGCCTGCGCCCAGGCCGCGCGTCGCAGACGCGAGACCACAATGATCGCCGCAATGGCGAGAAGCGGTGCGTAGAAACCAAGAGCGCCCGCGAGGTCGAAGAGAGACATTGTGGGCCTTCCAGTGGGGTAGAAAACGCGAATCGCAATCGATGGACCGGACCGTCGCACGGGCGGAGGATGCCTTGCGCGGAGACCGGAAGTGCCAGGCGAAGCTACGCGATTGCGCAGGGCGGCGGGCGCTGGAAGGATGCGGGAACAATGGGTGCTTCGCTCAGGCAGGGGGCGGAATCGCGTGCCAATGGCGAAAGCAGACTGAGCGGCGCAAGGAGCCCGACGAAGAGGACGGGCAGGATGGCGAGGAAGTGGGCGGATGGCGCGCCGGCAGGATGCGGTGCGAGCAGGAGAGCAATCGCGACCGCGATCGCCGCGACCGCAACCCAGAACCACGTGTTGCTGGCCGACCTTTGATGCATCCTGGCTCCTGGTTTTTATTTTGCCATAGATTCGATCGAGGAGCAGCACAGCTGATTTGGTGCGGCCGGGCCGGTGCCCGTGGTGTATATCTGAATTCAATCTTGGCCCGCTGAGGAGAGTCTTTGAAACCGACTGCAATGCTTCTGATTTTGTTTTGTGTGCTGGCGGCCGGTGGCGCGCAGCAGCCCGCGCCGGAGCCGATGCTTGGATTTACGCCAGGGAGCGCGAACGCCGAGCTCGATCTGGAAAGACGCTTCCAGGCGATTCCCGACCCCGCGCGCATGCGCTCCAACATGGAACTGCTGGCAGCGCGGCCGCACCACGTGGGCTCGCCCTACGACAAGCAAAATGCCGAGTGGATTCTGGCGCAATACAAGAGCTGGGGATGGGATGCGCACATCGAGACATTCGACGTGCTGTTTCCCACGCCCAAGACGCGGCTGCTCGAGATGGGCGGCTGGCGCGCGAAGCTGGAAGAGCCGGCCGTCAGCGTCGACCCGACGACGAGCCAGAAGGACGAGCAGCTGCCCACGTATAACGCCTATTCGCCCGACGGCGATGTGACGGCTCCGATCATCTATGTGAATTACGGGCTCGGCGAAGATTACGAGCAGCTGGCACGCTATGGAATCTCAGTGAAGGGCGCGATTGTGCTGGCGCGGTACGGCAGGTCGTGGCGCGGCATCAAGCCCAAGCTCGCGGCCGAGCATGGCGCGATCGGCTGCATCATTTATTCCGATCCGGCAGACGATGGTTACACCGACGAAGAAGTCTTTCCCAAGGGGCCGATGCGGCCGCCAGACGGCGTGCAACGCGGGAGCGTGCTTGACGGGCCACTCTATCCCGGCGACCCGCTTACGCCCGGCGTGGGCGCGACGGAAGGCGCGAAGCGGCTGAAGATCAGCGAGGCTCAGACGATCGCGAAGGTTCCGGTGCTGCCCATCTCCTATGCCGACGCGGAGCCGCTGCTGAAGGTGTTGCAGGGCCCGGTGGCGCCGGAGAACTGGCGCGGCGCGCTGCCACTGACGTATCACATCGGCCCGAGCACCGAAAAAGTGCACCTGAAGCTTGCGTTCAACTGGGATTTGAAACCGGTGCGCGACGTGGTGGCAACCTTGCGCGGCGGCGAAGAGCCGGAAGTGTGGATTCTGCGCGCCAATCACTACGACGGCTGGGTGAATGGCGCCGAAGACCCGATCTCGGGCCAGGTGGCGCTGCTTGAGGAGGCGCGGGCGCTGGGCGAGCTGGCCCAATCGGGGTGGAAGCCGAAGCGAACGATCGTGTATCTGTCGTGGGACGGCGAAGAGCCGATGCTGCTGGGCTCAACCGAGTGGGCCGAGCAGCACGCGGACGAACTGCGGCAACATGCCGCGATTTACATCAACAGCGACAGCAACGATCGTGGATATCTGAACGCCGCCGGATCGCACACGCTGGAGCCGCTGGTGAACCAGGTGGCGAAAACCATCGAAGATCCGGAAACGAAGGCCACGGTGTGGAAACGATGGCAGGCCACCGAGATGGTCAACGGCGGCGAAAAGGAACGCCAAGACGCAACGGCGCGAGCTGACCTGCGCATCGGCGCGCTGGGCTCAGGCTCGGATTTTTCGGCGTTTCTCGATCATTTGGGGATCGCCTCGCTCGATGTGAGCTATGGCGGCGAGGATCCCGGCGGAATCTATCACTCCATCTACGATGACTTCTACTGGTACACACACTTTTCCGACTCGACCTTTGTCTATGGACGCGCGCTGGCACAGACCGACGGGACACTGGTGCTGCGTTTTGCTCAGGCTGACCTGCTGCCCTACGACTTTGCCTCGCTGGCCGACACGCTGCACGTGTATGAAGGCGAGTTAAAGGATCTGCTGGAGAAGCGGCGCAGGGAGGCGGCAGAACGAAAAGCCGAGCTGGACCTGCATGCGTTTGCCCTGACAAGCGACCCCAGGCGCCCGTTGCTGCCGCCGCCGGCGCTGGAGACGCCGCCCTATCTGAACTTCGCCCCCATCGACAACGCGATCGCGGAGCTGGATAAAGCGGCGGCAGAATATACGAAGGCGCGCTCGGCGGCGACGGGAAAGGCGATCGGGCCAGATCGTTTGACGGCCATCAATGCGGAGCTGGTTCAGGCGGAGCGAAAGCTGACGAGTCCGGAGGGATTGCCGCGGCGGCCGTGGATGGAGCACCTGATTTACGCGCCGGGCTGGTATACGGGGTACGATGCGAAGACCATGCCGGGGCCGCGTGAGGCGATCGAAGAACGGCACTATGGCGAAGCGGATGCGCAGATCGTGCGCGTGGCGAAGGCCATTGCGGACGAGGCTGCGCTGGTCGCGCATGTTGCGGAGGAGCTCGACGCCGCAAGCAGCTCTGCGGCCCGGTAGCGCGGGCATTCGCGGGGTTTGAGTGGAAAACTGAAATTGTAGATCTGTCTTTCCATCCAGAATCGTACTGTCCAAGAGGAGGTCCCTGTGAAGAAGGCCATGCCAAGAGTGTGTCTGGCGTTCGCCACCTCATTGATTTGTGCGACACGCTTCTGTGCGCAGCAGCCGACGGCACTGAACGCTTCGCCAGAAACCGTCGCATGGGGCTATTACTGGGCGAAGGCCAAGCCGGTGCTGACGGTGCATTCGGGCGACACGGTGCGCATCCAGACGCTATCGACGTGCGGGTCGACGGAAAGGCTGATCTCCGAAGGCGTTGATCCCAAGGACATTCCCGATTACAACGCGAAGATTTACGAGCAGGTGAAGGACCGCGGTCCGGGCGGGCACATTCTCACCGGGCCGGTAGCGATTGCCGAGGCCGAACCGGGCGACGTGCTCGAGGTCGATATCGAAAAGATCGACATCGATGTGCCGTTCGCCTGCAACGGGTTCGCGGCGGGCCGCGGCTTTCTGCCCAACGATTTTCCCTACAGCAAGCGCAAGATCATCCCGCTCGATCGCGACAAGATGATTGCGCACTTCGCGCCCGGCATCGAGATTCCGCTGCGGCCGTTTTTCGGCAGCATGGGCGTGGCTCCGCCGGAGTCGGCCGGCCGCTACGACAGTGCACCGCCCTGGATGCACGCGGGCAACATGGACCTGAAAGAGCTGGTGACGGGAACGACGCTTTACATCCCCGTGCATGCGCAGGGCGCGCTTTTCGAGGTGGGCGATGGGCACGCCGGCCAAGGCAACGGCGAAGTGGACATTACGGCGATGGAGACATTTCTTACCGGGACATTTCGTTTCATCGTGCACAAGGACCGACACCTGCTGTGGCCACGCGCGGAGACGCCGACAAGCTACATCAGCATGGGGTTCAGCCCCGATCTGAAAGAGGCGGCGACGCTGGCGGTACGCGACATGATGAATTTCCTCGTCGAAGAGAAGCACCTGAGCCGCGACGAGGCCTACATGCTGACCAGCGTCGCCGTCGACGTGGACATCACGCAGCTTGTCGACGGAAATGTGGGCGTACACGCCATTTGCCCGAAGAACATCTTTGCGAAGTGAACGGCCGTGGGACTGGAGCCAGCCTCCGAAGAGCCGGCGGCTCGACGTGGCCTCGCAGCCAGACGTTCCGGAAAGCTGCCGCAGATCGTTCGGGTCGGTTCCGCATGCGCGGAGCCTCTCTCAGGATGACAACATCAGGAACTTGCTGTGCGTGTCGCGATGAGAGCGGGCGCTGCAACGGATTTGTAACGCGGCGGCCGCGCGGGTTTGTTACTGTGTTTTCATGAAAAAGGCGGCTTTCCCCCGGATTGCAAGCGCGGCTCTCGCGGCCGCGGCAGCGAGCGTTGCCGCGCAGACCATCAATTTGCCCACAAGCAAGCAGCTCATCGAACCTGTGCCCGGGAATCCGCAGCGATTGAACAGCCTACCCATGACGATGGCGTTGTCGCCCGACGGCCGCTACGTGGCCACGGTGAATGCGGGTTACGGCACGGCGGAGAGCGAGTACGAAGAATCGATTGCGGTGCTGGACACGGCCGCCGGCACGCTCGCCGATTTTCCCGATGCGCGCACGCTGGTGGACGCGAAGCAGACGCTCTATTCGGGCCTCGCGTTCAGCCATGACGGCAAGCATCTCTACGCCAGCATGGGATCGGAAACCGATCCGCAGGGCGACGGCAAGAACGCGACGGGCAGCGGAATCGCAGTCTACAGCTTTGCCGCGGGAAAGGTTGCGCCGGAACGGTTCATTCGCATTCCGCTTCAGAATCTCGCACCAGGCCGCAAAACCGCGCTGATCGGCGAGAAGGAAGGCGACAAGGGGCTTCCCTTCCCGGCCGCGATTGCGGTGGTTGGCACAGCCAGCGCGGAGAAACTGCTGGTCGCCGGAAACCAGAGCGACGACGTGTGGCTGATCGACGTGGCGAGCGGTACGATCGAAAAGCGCTTCGATCTTTCTGAAAGCAACGCCGTGCCGGGCACCTATCCCATCGACATTGCGGTGACGAAGGATGGGCGCCGCGCGTTTGCGGCGTTGTGGAATGCGTCGGAAGTTGCCGAGCTCGATCTCGAACGAGGCACAGTGGGACGCAAGCTGGAGCTGATGAAGCCGGCGAGTCCGATTGCGCCAGGATCGCATCCGTGCGCATTTGCGCTGGCGCCGGATGGCAAGACGCTCTATGTTGCGCTGGCCAATCGCGATGCCGTGGCGGCGGTGAATGTGAACAAGAACGATTTCGCGTTGAAAGGCTACTTCGACACGCGGCTGCCCGGGCAGGCATTCTTTGGCGCGGAGCCAGATGCACTGGCCCTGGATGCGACGGGCGAGCGGCTTTACGTGGCCGACTCGACGACTAACGCCGTGGCCGTTGTGGACACGCGCAAACTGAACGGGAAAGCCGTGAAGCAGGGCAAGATCGCGCCCGATGGCTTTGTTCCCACGGAGTGGATGCCCACGGCGATGGCATTTCTGCCCAAGGCGGGCGGCGGAACGCTTTATGTAGCGACAGCCAAGGGCAAAGGCACCGGACCGAACAACTTTCCGCAGCGCGAGACGGAGTCGTCGAAGGGCAGCCGGCGGCTCGGCAAGACGACATACATCGGGACGCTTCTGTACGGCTCAGTGGCGACACTCGACGCCGGGGAGATGGAAAAGAATCTGGCGCAGTGGACGACAACGGCGATCGAGTCGAACCGGCTGCACGCAGCCGAGAAGGGGATCACGTTCGCAGACGGGCAGCATGACCGGATCAAGCACGTAATTTACATCATCAAGGAAAACCGGACCTACGACCAGATTTTTGGAGACCTGAAAAAGAACGGCAAGCCGGTGGGCAACGGCGACCCGAGCCTGACCATGTACGGCGAGGCGATCACGCCGAACGAGCATAAGCTGGCACTGCAATTTGGCTTGCTCGACAATTTCTACGACTCGGGCGAGGTGTCGGGCAACGGGCACGTGTGGTCGAATGCAGCGATCAACTCGGATTATCTCGACAAGACATGGCAGCAGTCGTATCGCGGCAGCCAGAGGACGTACGACTTCGAGGGCGTGGTCGCGAACGACTACCCGCTACGGCAAGGGATTCCCGACGTGAACGATCCGGAGAGCGGGTTCATATGGGGGGATCTCGCCGCGCACGGCAAGACGTATTACCACTTCGGCGAGTTCATCTCGACGACATTCTGCAACGAGGAGCGCGTCGCCGACCCGCGCCTGGGCCCGATGCTGAAGGGCCACGACTGCGCGCGCAAGGCGGTGGCGCCGGGCGAGACGTTTCCCGCGGAGTGGGGAGGCGGCGTGAACAAATGGGCTTGGCCCATCCCGCTGATTGCGGCGAATGTGGCCACCAAGCCGGAGTTAGTGGGGCATTTTGCCGAAGAGGCGCCGGACTTTGATACGAGCGTGCCCGACCAGATCCGCGTTGAAGTATTTCTGCGCCATCTGGAGGGTTGGGTCGCGGACCGGCAGCGGGGCCAGGACACGATGCCGAATTTCGTGATGCTGCGCATGGGCAACGATCACACGGCCGGCACGCGGCCGGGCGGCCCAACCCCGAAGTCGTCGGTCGCCGATAACGACCTTGCCGTCGGTCGCGTAGTCGATGCCGTTTCACATTCGCCCTTCTGGGATGACACCGCATTTTTCATTTTGGAGGACGACGCGCAGAACGGCGGCGACCACGTGGACGCGCACCGCAGCCTGGCGCTGGTGATCAGCAAGTACGCTCCGCGTGAGCCGGGCGGCGCGCCGTTTGTCGACAGTCACTTCTACACCACAGTGAGCGTGGTGCGCACGATGGAAGAAGCGCTGGGCCTTCCGCCCATGAACGTGAATGATGCGTTTGCACCGGTGATCGGATCGCTGTTTTCGGGACCGGGCGACCAGCCGCCCTACGACGCCGACACTTCCAACCGCGACAACGGGTTGATTTATGCGGTGAACCCGAAGCACGCGCCGGGCGCAGAAGAGAGCATGAAGATGGACTTTCGCCATGCCGACCACGCCGACGCGCGCAAGCTGAACCTCATTCTGTGGAAGGACGCGATGGGAGACAAGCCTGTGCCGGCCATGTTGCTGCGCAAGCAACCGAAGACGCGGCGGGATGACGACGATTAAAGATTCTGCGAACAGGCTGAATCAACCGATCGGCGCGCGCTGAGAATACGGCCGCAGTCTTGAGCAGGCGCCGAGTGCGATGTCCACCCGTACAATGAGATGGGAAGCCGCATCACCGCGGGCGAAGCAGCACCGTTCCCACAAAATGGCAGATCAGAACCCGAAGGACAATAAGAAACCCGATCGCCTGAAGCGCGATGAAGACCCGATCGGCAAGGTCTACGACTCGCGGCTGATGGGCCGTCTCGGCCGCTATCTGCGGCCGTACTGGTTTCAGGCCGCAGTTTCGGCGATCTCGGTGTCCCTCAAGTCGGCGAGCGATGTGGCCGGCCCTTACCTGGTGATGGTTGCCATCGATTTTTATCTTACGGGCAAGCCGGGAAGTGCTTCGCGATGGCTGGCGCCCTACCTTCCCAAAGACCGCCTGCCGGGTATCAACCTGCTGGCGGCCATCTACCTGGTTTTGCTGGTCGCGGCCTACTTCTTCGAGTTCCTGCAGACCTACCTGATGCAGTGGACGGGTCAGAAGATCATGTTCGATCTTCGCCGCGACATCTTCCGTCACATGCAGCGGATGCACGTGGGATTCTTCGACCAGCACGCGGTGGGGCGGCTGGTGACGCGTCTGACTTCGGATGTGGACGCGATCAACGAAATGTTCACGGCGGGCGTGCTGGCGATTGTGGACGACTTTCTAAACCTGACCATCATGTCGGTCGTGATGCTGACGATCAACTGGTGGCTAGCGCTGATCGCGTTCTCGGTGCTGCCGGTCATCTTCGTGGTCACGCGCATCTTCCGCAACAGTGTGCGCGAAAGCTATCGCCGCGTGCGCGCAGCCATTGCGCGGATCAACAGCTTTATCCAGGAGCACGTGAGCGGGATGAGCGTGGTGCAGCTCTTTAACCGCGAGCAGCGGGCCTTCGACGACTTTGAAGTGGTGAACCGGCAGCACATGATTGCGTTCAAAGACACGATCTTCGCTTACGCGCTTTACTACCCAGCCGTCGACCTATTGAGCGCGGTGGCCATCGCGCTGGTTGTCTGGCGCGGCGGCTTCGGCGTGATCTCGGGG
>Ga0335072_10008673_pt1 | contig 14717 bp, 7 predicted proteins | sample Lox_Sample_21_FD_206725 | JGI IMG/M metagenome (GOLD analysis project Ga0335072, IMG submission 206725) | Soil microbial communities from Loxahatchee National Wildlife Refuge, Florida, United States - Lox_Sample_2.1 | ecosystem: Environmental > Terrestrial > Soil > Wetlands | place: USA: Florida... | reverse complement strand
CGGCTGTCCGCCATCCGGTCTTCGCCCGGTTCTACGGCCGGCTCAGCTCCGCGATGGAACGAGGCGGCGTGAGCGAGCACCGGCACAAGCTGCTGGCCGGCCTTGCTGGTTCGGTGCTGGAAGTGGGGGCAGGCAACGGGCTGAACTTCGGCCACTACCCCGCCGCGGTCACGGCCGTGCGGGCCGTCGAGCCGGAGCCCCACCTGCGGGCTCTCGCCGAGCAGAGCGCACGCCAGGCAACGACGGACATCACAGTGACCGACGGAGTCGCCGAGCATCTGCCGGCTGTGGATCAGGAGTTTGACGCGGTCGTTGCCACGCTGATGCTGTGCTCGGTAAGCGATCCGGCGCTCGTGCTGCGGGAGATGCGCCGTGTGCTGCGGCCAGGGGGTGAGCTGCGATTCATGGAACATGTCGCCGCCGAGTCGGCCGGACTGCGCCGCATTCAGCGGATAGCCGACGCTACTTGCTGGCCGAAGTGCTTCGGCGGGTGCCATTCCAGCCGTGATCCGGTAGCGGCGATCGCAGCGGGCGGATTCCAGGTTCGAGAGCTCGAGAATTACCGGCTGCCTGATACCCGGTTCCCGTGGCCGACAGTTCCGCACGCACGCGGCATCGCGGTGCGTGATTAGCCGCCGGGCAGATCGTTGACCAGCGCGGCCAGGCCAGCGCCGTCCAGCAAGTCCGCCGGACGGACGGTCACGTCGTCTCGCACGTAATAGAACGCGGCGCGCACGTGGCTCAGAGCCACGCCGGCGAGCGCCGCCCACGCCAGCCGGTAGGCCGCCAGCTGTACCGCCACAGCGCGCTTCTCCGCGGCGTTGGCAGGCTGGCGCCCGGTCTTCCAGTCGACGACGTCGTATCTGCCGTCCGGTGCGTCAGCGAATATCGCATCAATGCGGCCGCGGACCAGCCGGTCGCCAACCTTCGTCTCGAACGGCACCTCCACCTCAACTGGCCAGCGGCTGGCCCATTCGCCGGTCTCGAACCGCGCCTGAAGCGCAGCCAGCTCCGGTTCCGCCGAAGCAGCGACCAGGTCATCGGCCGCGCCAGGGAGCTCATCAGCGTCGATGAGCTGCGCCTGCCCGTATCTTTGCTCAAGCCACTGATGGAACGTCGTGCCCCTGGCGGCCTGTGGCACCGGCCTGCGTGGCATCGGACGGCGAACCTGCTGAGCCAGCTCGCCAGGATCCCTCGCCATCGCCACCAGCGAGGAGACCGGGAGCTGCCGGGGCAGGCTGACGAGCACGGCGTGGCCTTCCTGGCGGCGCTCACGTTCGGCCAGGAGCAGGTCGGCGTCACGCGCCCAGGCTGCCGCGAGCTGCTGATAGCGGGGGGAGGCGTCTGTCTCGCTCGCTGAACCGGGAGCTGCTGGCTCGGACGCCGCTGGCCGCGGGACTGCGACAGCGCTGGCGGCAAGCTCGCGGGCAGCGGCGTCCACCAGCGCGCCGGCTTCCCGGATGGCGGCATGCCGTGCGTCGGCCGCCGCCTCCGCTGGCCAGGTCGCCGTCGGCGGTTCGGCAAGTGCCGGATTCACGGCGTCCGGCTCAGGCTCAGGCTGCCACTCGTCGACCAGGCCCGCCCCGTCCTCGCAGGCGGCCATGACTTCAGTCAGGAACTGCGAGGGTCCGAGCCGGGAGACGCCATCGGACCACCAGTAGCCCGAACATGCCAGCAGGTAGGCAGCCCGGGTGGCGGCCACGTAGCCGAGCCGGCGTTCTTCGGCCAGGTCGCGCGCCGTACACGCGTCGTTGAATGCGGTGAGTTCCGGAGTCGTCAGCCCGGCGAGCGCCGGCAGGTCGGCGACGTCGCCCCGCAGCCCGAAGGGCAGCAGCCGGGCATTGTCGGTCCACCGGGTTGTCACCCGCGGCTTGGCCGGGAAGACATGCCGCAGCCCGCCACCGGCCAGTCCGGGCACGAACACCGCGGCCCACTGCAGGCCCTTGGCCGCGTGCACGGTTGCCAGCTTCACCGAGTCGGTCTCACCCACCTGGCCGGCCTCGAGGCCGAACTCCTCAGACTCGGCTGCCTCAAGGTAGGCCAGGAACGCGCCAAGCGTCGGTTCCCGGATATCTCCCGCGAAGGCAGCCGCGGCGTCGGCGAAAGCGTCGAGGTCCGCCCTGGCCGCAGCCGGATCGGCGCCAGGCCGCGACGCGACCTCAATGTCGAGCCCCAGCGTTCGTTCCACTTCAGTGACGAGTTCGGCCAGCGGCCTGGCGACGTGCCCGCGGAGCATTCGCAGCTCCGCTGCGAGCGTTGTCAGCCTGGCGTAGCCAGCGAATGAATAACCGGCGGGGCTGCCCAGGTCCTCGAGCGCCTCGACAAGGCTGCCGGGGTCTCTGGTCAGGTCGCTGACGGCACCGGCCATCAGGTCACGGCCGGTCGCGGCCCCCGCGGCTGGCGCACCGGGCTCAGCCACGGTCGCCGATGCCGCTGCTGCGGACTCGGTGGCGCTGGCCAGCGCGCGAGCACGCCGGCCTAGCGCTACCAAGTCAGCCGGGCCGATCCGCCAGCGCGGAGAAGTCAGCAGCCGGGCGAGCGCGCCCGAGGCTGTCGGGTCGTGCAGGACCTGAAGAGTGGCGACAATGTCACCGACCTCGGGGACGGTCAGCAGACCGCCGAGGCCGACGACCTCTACCGGGATGCCGCGCGCTTCCAGAGCCGCCCGCAGCGCGGGGAACTGGGCGCGTTTGCGGCACAGAACGGCAATCTCACTGGGCCTGACCTTCGCCGCCCCGCCGTCTGGCCAGGGCTCGCCGTCCGGCGCCAGTCCCGGAGCTAGGTCTAGAACCTGCGACACGTGATCGGCCACCCAGGCCGCCTCGTCTTGTACCGACTCAAGCAGCGCGCATCGCACCAAGCCGCGGTCGGCCCGGCCCGGCGGCGCCACCAGCAGCGGCACGTCAGGGGCTGCCGCACGGAGATCGTGCTGAATGGCACCGGCCGCGACGAGCACGTTCCCGGTGTTACGGAAGCTCGTGGACAGCACGCGCACCGGAGCCGGCCGGCCGTCGCGGGCAGGGAAGTCTGTGCTGAACCGGCGCAGGTTCCCGGCGCTCGCGCCGCGCCAGCCGTAAATCGACTGGCAGGGGTCACCGACAGCCGTTACCGGGTGACCGCCCCCGAACATCGAAGAGAGCAAGACAAGCTGGGCGTGCGAGGTGTCTTGGTATTCATCGAGCAGGACCACCTGGTAGCGCGATCGCTCGGCCTGCCCGACTTGCGGATGCCGACTGCCGATCCGGGCCGCAAGCGCCATCTGGTCGCCGTAGTCCATCACCTCCCTGGCCGCCTTAGCCGCTGCGTAAGCATCGACCAGCGGGAGCAGCTGCTCCCTGGTCCGCTGGGTCTTCAGCACGTCGGTGACGGCCTTCGGCACCCGGCCGGACAGGCTCCCGGCGCAGTCCGCCAGCCACTGGCCGGTCTGGCGCACGTCACCGGCGTCGCGCAGGTGCTCGGACAGTTCGCCCGCCAGCGTGAGCACAGCCGCGGTCACAGTGGCGGGCGTCCACTCGAGCGCATCGGTCGGGCCCTCGTAGGCGGCGACCACCGCGGCCGCGAGCTGCCATGACACAGCGGGCGTGATCAGCCGTAACGTCGGCTCGAGACCCTCGCGCAGGGCATGATCGGTGACTAGCCTGCCGGCGTACGCATGGTAAGTGCAGATAACCGGGTCACCGGCGAGCAGCTCGTCGCCGGGGCCGGCCAGCTCATCCGGCGCATGCAAGTCGTCCGGGGCAGGCAGTCCGTCCGGGGCAGTCGGGAAGCCGGCCAGCGGCAGGCCAGCCCGGCGCAGGCCCGCCAGCCTGACCCGGACGCGGTCCGCAAGCTCCGCGGCCGCCTTCCTGGTGAAGGTCAGCCCGAGCACTCGCTCTGGCCGGATGAACTGGTTGGCCACCAGCCACACCAGCCGCGCAGCCATCGTCTCGCTCTTGCCGGATCCGGCGCCCGCGATGACGGCTAGCGGCGTCAGCGGTGCCCCGATTACCGCAGCCTGCTCAGCCGTCGGCTCCTGCGCGCCCAGCATCCGGGCCAGCTGCGCAGGGCTGTACCTGACCGGCTCGCCTGTCACGGGGTCACCTGCCCGCCGCGCTCGTCGACCGGGCAGCTGGATGCGACCGGGCAGACCCGGCACCCCGGGTTGGCCGTCGCCCGGAACACCGGCCCGGCCATGCCCGTGGCGACTGTCTCCACTAGCTCGCGCGCCCACTGCGGGTCCGGATCGGTGCGCAGGCCGCGCTGGGCCTGTACCCGGACGCTGGCCTTGAGCCCGGCCTTGCCCACCTGCACCAGCTCAGCACCGCCCGGCTCGGCGAGGCCGAACTGCTCGAATGCGCCTAGCAGTACGGCAAGCTGATAGACGCCGAGCTGCGGGTGGCGGTCCAAGTCTGCTTCGGCTGGCCTGCCCGTTCCCGTCTTGAGGTCGACAATGATCGCGGCGCCGTCCTCGTCTCGCTCAAGCCGGTCAACCTGGCCGGTGATGGTGATCTCGCCCATGCTGACGCGCAACTGCTGCTCGACAGCCACCAGCTCGCGCGGGTTGCGCCGGTGCCAGTCGAGGAATCTCATCACCATCGCTTCGGCCTGCGCCCGCTGGCGGGCGCTGTACCAGGAGCTGCCGAAATCGAGGTGCTGCCACAGCTCGTCAACTCGCTTGGCGATGTCGCCGTCGTCAGCGCCATCGGCTGCCAGCGCGGCAGCGGCGTGAATGACGATACCCAGGTGCTGCGCGACACCCGGCGAGCGCACTCCGACGGCCGCCTCAAGTAGCCAGCGCAGCCCGCACTTGGTGAACGTCTCGACCCGCGACGGAGAGATCTGCACGCTGCCGCGGAGCGGCTCGCCGGCGGCAGTCAGCTCAGTAAGGGCGTACCACTGCCGCGGGTTCGCGCCGCGCACGCCTGCTGCGGCGAGCCGGGCCAGCTCGTGCGCGGCCGCCGAGCGCACCTGCGCCGGCAGCTCGGCATCGGCTGCCGCGCGGCGCAGGTCGGCTGTCAGGGCCGGCAGCGACAGCCAGCGCCGCTGTGTGCCGGCCACGCGCTCGATCTCGATCTCGTCCCCGGCCAGCTCAGCGAGGAACCTGGACGGCCGTTCCTCGCTGTCGTCCGCACCGACGGCAGTCACGACGAGCATGCGTCGCGCTCGCGTCACCGCGACGTAGAACAGCCTGCGTTCCTCGGCCAGCAACCGGGCAGCCGAAGCGGCGGCCGCTGCGGCTGCCTGACCGCCTGAAGCGCTACCGACAGGCTCGCGGCCCGCCACGACGTCGACGAGCTCGTCCATGCCGAGCAGCGAGCCGCGCTGGCGCACGTCCGGCCAGGTGCCCTCCTGCACGCCGGCCACCACGACGAGGTCCCACTCAAGGCCCTTGGCGCGGTGCGCGGTCAGCACCGATACCGCATCGGTGCGCGGCGCCCGCTCTGCCAGGGTGTCGCCGGCGATCTCCTGGCCAGCCAGGCTGTCCAGGAATAGCTGCGTCGATCCGTGCGGGAGCCGCGCGGCGAACCTGGCGGCAGCATCGAACAAGGCGACGACGGCATCGAGATCAGCGTCCGCGACCACGCCCCGTATCCCGCCCGCGGCGCTGGCAGCCTGCCATTGCCCGGCCAGCCCCGAGGCGTCCCAGACGGCCCAGAGCACCTCGTGTGGCGTGCCGTGCTGGTCCGCGTCTCTGGCGACCTGCAGCAGCGCAGCCACTCGCACAGCGGCGGCTACCTCGGCGCCTGCGGCCGAATCAGGGCGATCAGATTCCTCAGGTCGTTCTGCGGCGGGCCAGCCGGCCTGGACGAGCTCGCGCGGATCGCGCAGCGCCCCCGCTAGGGGCTCGGCGGCGGGCAGCTGCCCGGCCGCCCTGGCGGCCGCCGCCAGGCCGCGCCGCAAGCGCCGCAGGCCCAGCGCGTCGGTACCACCGAACGGTCCGGTGAGCAGGTCGGCAGCCGCCTGCTCGTCCATCATGTCCGGCCGGAGACCGCAGCCGATAAGCCGCAGCAATGGCCGCGTACCCGGCTCGTAGCTCAACGGCAGCTCATCTCCGGCGACGTTCACCGGCACTCCAGCCGCACTCAGCGCCCGCCGCAGCGCCGGCGCCTGGCGCACCGCTGACCTGACCAGGACTGCCATCTGCGACCACGGGATGCCGTCGATCAGATGCGCGCGGCGCAGCGTGTCGGCGATCAAGGCGGCTTCCTGACTCGCGCTCGCCGCCGTGATGATCTGCACGCGGCCAGGGTCGGCGCCATCCAGCGCGGCCAGCTGGCGGTGCGCGCGGCCGGCCAATACGTGCGGCCCGACCCGTGTTGCCGGGAGGGACTGTACTGCCGGGAGCAGCTGCGGTGCGGGGAACGGCTGTGGCGCGGGGAACAGCTGCGCCATTGGCAATCGCGCTGCGACGCGGCGCGAAGCGGCGAGCAGCACCGGGCCGCTGCGGCGGCACATCCGCAGCGCGATCACATCGGCTGGCGTGCCATCAGGCATGCGGAACCTGTCGGTGAACCGCCGGACGGCGTCGACGTCCGCGCCGCGGAAGGCGTAGATCGACTGGTCCGGGTCGCCGACAGCGATCAGCTCCCGGCCGTCACCGGCGAGCTGAGCCAGCAACTCTTCCTGCGCCGGATCGGTGTCCTGGTACTCATCCACCAGGACGGCATCGTAGGCTTCCCGCTCCCTGGCGCGGACCGCACCTCGGCGCAGCAGCGTGCCGGCGATCCTGACGATCTCGGCGTAGTCGTAAGCAGGAACCGGGGCCAGATCGAACCGGGCGGCATAGGTGTCCAGGAACCGGCCTGCCGCAACCCAGTCATCCCGGCCGTGCGCCTGGCCGAGCGCGGCAAGGCCGCTGCCGTCGAGGCCACGCTCGGCCGCCCGCAGCAGGAAGTCCCGCAACTCAGCAGCGAACCCCTGCGTGCCGATGGCCGCTCTCAGCCGCTCCGGCCAGCCGCCGGCGCCGTCGCTAGCCTCGCCGCGCAGCAGCCTCCGGACCTCGAGCAGCTGCTCAGGACCAGATAGCAAGATCGGCGGCTGCTCGCCGGCCAGCGCGAACTCGCGCCGCACGAGCGCATAAGCGTAGCTGTGGAACGTCAGCGCCAGAGGCTGCCTGACGGTGCGGTCGAGTCGAAGTGTGATCTGCTCGCGCAGCTCGGCTGCAGCCTTGCGGCTGAACGTGAGCACCAGCACCCGGCTCGGGTCGATGCCGCGTCGCACGACACGGTCGACGACAGATTCAACGATGGTGGTCGTCTTGCCGGTGCCAGGGCCGGCGAGCACCAGCAGGGGCCCGCCCGCGTGCTCGACAACACGGCGCTGTGCATCATCAAGGAGCGGCGGGGCGGCGGCGGGTCCGGGGCGCCGGACAAGCCGGTATGCGGGCGGCGACGTAGTTTCCATCTCGCCTTGCATTCCAGCAGACGCTGCCGACAGTCCCCGGTATTGCGCGGCTAGCCGCGCCAGCGAGCCAGCTTCATGTTCACCCGCGGCGAGCCGTCACCAGTCCGCCGCAGCGGTGTCTTCTCCGCCTCATACCTGGCCAGCGCTGCCTGCTCGTGCCCGGACAGCAAGGATCCGTCGGCGTGCACCACACGCCACCAGGCGACGCCACCGCCCCACAGGGCCATGACCCGGCCCACCTGCCTGGGCCCGCCTTCGCCGAGATACTCGGCTACGTCTCCGTACGACATGACGCTGCCCGGAGTGATGGAATCCACCACGTCCAGTACCCGGGCCGCATAGCTGTCAGGCCCAGTGCCAGTCACGGCAATCCCAGGCGGCCCGTCACGATGACCCTGGCCAGCGTTGGCCGTGGCTGCGCGGGGCCGCATGTCGCGCCTGCCCTGCCTCGTCGTCGGCCCGTCGCGCCCACGGCCCGCCCGGATCACCCGGCCGACCCAGATCGCCCTGACGGTCAGACTGCCCTAGATCGCCTGGACGGCCCGGATTGGCTGGACCACCCGGAACACCGGTGACTGCATCGCGCTGCGTGAGCAGCTTGCTCGTCGCGAGCGCGACCACACCCAGGCAGGCAGCGCCGAGCAGGCAGTACAGCACGAGGCTGGCCAGCCCTCGAGGCGCCACAGGCGCAGCCGGGATGGCGGCCAGCCCGCCGCCGAAGTGACGGGAGAGCGCCATGCCCGCAGGCGCCGGCTTGGCCCCGGCCAGCTTGCCCGCAGCGGTCAGCGCGGCCGCGGCGTCAACCTCGCCGAACCCGATCTGAGGGTTATAGCCGTCAGGCGGCCGGGTGCTCGGCGTGGTGGTGCTGGTGATGGCGGAGATGACCTGCGAGTCGGTCAGGTGCGGGTAGACCGCCTTAATCAGCGCCACCACTCCCGCGGTCAGAGCACAGGCCGGGCTGGTGCCACTGACGTACCAGAACGCGTTGCCGCGGCCCTCCGCCGGTACCTTGTCACCCGGCGCCGCCACCTGCACGGACAGGTTCTCGCTGGAAAAACTGGCGACCTGGCCAGCGCTATTCACAGCCGCCACGCCGAGCACACCCGGGTAGTTGGCAGGGAACGAGTATTGGGCGTTCCCCTTGCCTGCAAGGCCGCCGTCGTTGCCGGCCGATGCGACGACGACGACGTTGTGCTCGTAGGCGTCCTGCAGCGCTGCGCGCACCGGACGGCTCTGCTGGCTGTAGCCGAGTGACATGCTGATCACCTCGGCATGTTGCGCGACCGCGTAAGTGATTGCGCGAGCCAGTTCGCGCTGCCCCTTGGCAGCCGGCTCCCGTTCGTAGGCGGCGTCATTCGGGTCGGCGCTGTCAGTAATCACCCGGATGGACAGGACCTTGGATTGGGGCGCCATGCCGATGATGCCGCTGTCGTTGCCGGGCCCGTTCCCGTGCCCGGCTATCAGCGACGCCATCCAGGTCCCGTGAACTCCCCAGTCCGGGTTGCTTGGCGGCGTGTGCACACCACTGAAGTCCGGGCCTGGGCGGACGTTGCCGACGAGGTCGGACACGTCGGGATCCACACCGCTGTCGATGACGGCCACGAGCACACCCTTGCCCTGGGTGATTGACCAGGCAGGCTGTACGTTCAGCGCGTTCAGCACCCACGCCTCGGTGTCACGGACAGCATCCGCCCTGGCCGGGCTGCCTGGCCCAAGCGCAGCCGCTGAGCACGCGGCGATCCCCGCGGCCGTCAGCGCTAGCGCGCGATGCCGCCAGCCCCGCCAGCCCCGCCCGCGCGTCTCGCGCGGCCCGCTCAGCATCCCGGCGTCCCCGGACACACGGGCGCGGCAGGCGGGCCGCCGAGCACTGACTTAGCCTTGCCGACCAGGCCGACGGCCAGGCTGGACAGCTCACTGTCCTGGTAGTCGTCGGCAGCGATATGAATCTTGCGGCGGTCATCGGCAAAGCCAACCGTGGCCATGATCACGTAGGACTCGGCGGCCGTGACGTAGGAGATCTGGCGCTGCCCGGCTCCGAATCCGGCGGCTGGCGTGCGGGAGACAGCGAGCGCCCGAACGAGCGCGGGGCTGCTGGCGCTGCCATCCTGCGACAACTCATTGACGACCGCGCCGGCTGCTGAGGGGCTCGGCAGCACGGCGATCGCTACGGTCGCAACCAGGCTGCCCGAGGCGTCGACGTAAGTCGCCCGGAGAGCGTCCGAGCAGCCGCGCGTGCGCAGCAGCCGGATTGCCGTCCTCGAGACCGCCTGGGCGCAGCTTGTCGCCGGACTGATGCCAAGCAGCCGGGCGTGCAGTGTCAGGCCGGAGGTCGAATTAAGAGAGCTCGCTGACAACAGGTACGGCACCGATGCCGGGAAGATCGTTCCGGCCGGGACGGCCCGCCAGCGGCGGTCCACCTCCCAGGTCGCGATCGCCCGCTGCTGCGCGGACGTGAAGTGCCGGGGCAGCAGCTGATGAGCGATGCCGACGGCCGAGACAGCCAGCCCGACCAGCCCGGCCGCGAGGAGCGCGCCGAACGCCGTCTGGCGGCCGCGGCGGCGCCAGTGGCCGCCTGGCCGCGCCGCTGCCGCCGCATAGCCAGGCGGGCTGGATCCGCTGTTGCTGCCGGGGCTGTCGGGCCAGCTCTGGTCCGGCTCCGGCTGCCACGTCACACCCGGATTTTACGGCCTGGGCGGCGGGCAGTGGCCCGGTCAGTAGGTCGGCAGGCTCGGGTCGACCTGGTTCACCCAGGCCAGCACGCCCCCGCCAACGTGCACGGCATCGGAGAATCCCGCGTTCTTCACGACGGCGAGAGCCTCTGCGCTGCGGGCGCCGCTCTTGCAGTGCAGCACGATTCGCTTGTCCTGCGGCAGCTTCTCCAGCGCCGCCCCGGTCAGGAACTGGTCCTTGGGGATCAGCGTCGAGCCGGGGATGGAGACGATCTCGTACTCGTTCGGCTCCCGCACGTCGACCAGGAAGATGTTGTCACCGCGGTCAAGCATGCCCTTGAGCTCGCTGGCAGTGATCGTAGCTCCAGCGGCCGCCGCCGCCGCGTCGTCCGAGACGGCACCGCAGAACGCGTCGTAGTCGATCAGGCTGGTGATCGTCGGGTTCTTGCCGCAGATCGCGCACTCCGGGTCCTTGCGCACCCGCACCGTGCGGTAGCTCATTTCCAGCGCGTCATAGATCATCAGCCGCCCGGCCAGGCTCTCGCCAACGCCCGTCAGCAGCTTGATCGCCTCGGTGACCTGGATCGAGCCGATCGACGCGCACAGCACGCCCAGCACGCCGCCTTCGGCGCAGGACGGCACCATTCCGGGCGGCGGCGGGTCCGGGTACAGGCACCGGTAGCAGGGCCCGTGCTCGGCCCAGAACACGCTGGCCTGGCCGTCGAACCGGAATATCGAGCCCCATACGTACGGCTTGCCGAGCAGCACGCACGCGTCGTTGACCATGTACCGGGTGGCGAAGTTATCGGTGCCGTCAACAATCAGGTCATAACCGGAGAAAATGCCCAGCACGTTGTCGTTGCTCAGTGCCTCGGTGTGCACCTGCACGCGGACAAACGGATTGATCTCCGCGATGCTGTCCCTGGCAGACTCAGCCTTTGGCCGACCGACGTCCGACTGGCCGTGGATGATCTGCCGCTGCAGGTTCGACTCGTCCACGACGTCAAAGTCGATGACGCCGAGCGTGCCCACGCCCGCCGCAGCCAGGTAAAGCAGGGCTGGCGAGCCCAGGCCGCCCGCGCCAACCACCAGCACGCGGGCGTTCTTGAGCCGCTTCTGCCCGGTCATGCCGATCTCCGGGATGATCAGGTGCCGCGAGTAACGCTTCACCTCGTCAAAAGTCAGGTCAGCGGCCGGCTCGACCAGCGGGGGCAGTGACGACACGATTGGTCTCCTGATTGTTGCTCCGTAGCTATCGCAATTGAACCAGTCTGCGGGCCGCGGCATTCCGGCACCGGAAATGTCACCGGCGGCGAGTACAACACGGAGGCATGCAGCAGACTCCGCCTCCGCAGCCGCCCCGGCCCGCTCCCGAGGTCCCGGCCGGGCCCGCTGTCGTTCCCATTCTCCCAACCCGCGTCCGTCAGCCAGGGCGGCAGGCCCCGCTGCCCGATGCGGTAGCCGTCCGTCGCCTGACCGTGCCCGATCCCGCGCCGCCATTCGATGACGAGATCCTGGCCACCGCAGCCACCGGGCCGGACGCGGCAGGGCAGGCACCGAGCCATGGCAGCCACGGCGCTGATGCGGACGGCGAGAGCGGCTCACCACCGCCCGGCCCGCCGGGCGGTCCGTCAGGCGGCGGTCCGTCAGGCGGCGGTACGAGGCGGCCGGATCCGGGCGGCGGCTGGCCCAGCCAGTTCGCGCAAGTCCTCGCCGAGACGCTGGCGGGCTCCAGGCCCGCTCAGCAGCTCACGCCCTGGACCACTGAACAGGCCCGCAGGCGCATCCGCCAGCTTGGTCCCATGCTGGCAACCGACCAGCGGCCCAAGGTGCGCAGAGTGATGACCTCTGCGCCGGCGGCTGACGTACTCGAGATGACGGCGGTCGTCGGGTTCGGGCCAAGGGTCCGGGCGGTCGCGCTCCGGCTGGAACGCGAGAAAGCCCGGCCGTACCAGCAAGCCGGTGGCTCCCGGCCGGCAGCCGACCGCTGGTGCTGCACCGCCATCGAGTCCGCGTGACACCGATGACCGACGGCTCGGCGGGGCAGCACCGGCGGGGCAGATCCGCACGCCACCAAGTCCGCCGTCACGCTCGCCGCCAGCTGCGAGTGCCTGGCTCATGGTGCTCCCGGCCCACCAACGAGGCACTCATGAGCCGGCTCCGCAGATCCGCACGCCACCAAGCCCGCCGTCACGCTCGCCGCCAGCTGCGGGCGCCTGGCTCATGGTGCTCCCGGCCCACCAACGAGGCACTCATGAGCCGGCGCCGCGCGCAAGAAGCGCATAAGCCACAAGACCGGCCTGCGGCTGGCCCATGCGACCGCACTGGAGGCTACCGACGCCGACTTTTCACGGATTTCGGCGACAAAATCAACCGATTTACGAAGGTTCACGCCGCGCAAATCCGTGAAAAGTCGAGGTGGCCCGCAAACCAGCGCGCCACTCCCCCCGGTAGGCGCGACGGGCTGGCTGGCAGCCGGCCCGATGTGCCGTTCCCGGTTATGAGGCTTTTCTAGCGGTTGCGGGGATCTCCGTGGCACTGCTTGAACTTTTTACCCGAGCCGCAGGGACACGGGGCGTTGCGGCCCACATTGGCGTAAGACTCGCCACTTCCCGAGCCCGTCGAGTGCGTCGCGGTGCCGGTCGCGTCCTCGTTCGGCGCGCTGTAGCTGAGGTTCCCCGAGCGCTGCGGCCTGGCCAGACCCTTGGCGAGGCCGGCCGGCAGGCTGTCCTCGCTGGTCGGTGTCGCCGCATGCGTCGCCGGACGGGCGGGCTGGCGCGCCGCGGGCCTCGCGGCGTGGCGTGGCTGAGCCGGAGCCGGGCTAGCCGCGACCGGTGCCGCGGCGACCGGCGGAGCCGCACCAGGTTGTACGGCAAGAGGCTGCCCGCCAACAGGCTGTGCCGACTGGGTCAGGCTGATCATCGGACCGGCCGGAACGGCGCCGTCGGCCCCGTCCTCAGCCATGATCGGGTTCTGCTGCACCTGCACCTGCAGGTTGAACAGGCTGCCGGCGGTGTCCTCCTTGATGCCGTCCATCATCGCGGTGAACATGTCGTAGCCCTCGCGCTGGTACTCGATCAGCGGGTCACGCTGGCCGTAACCGCGCAGGCTGACACCCTCGCGCAGGTAGTCCATCTCGTACAGGTGCTCGCGCCACCTGCGGTCGAGGACCGAGAGCACGACGCGGCGCTCCACCTCGCGCATCACCTCCGGCGTCAGCTCCTGCTCCCGCCTGGTGTACGCAGTATGCGCGTCTTCCTTGACCGTCTCGGCGAGGAAGTCGCTGCTCAGGTGCGAGCGCTCGCCGCCAGCTTCCTCGGTCAGCTGGTCGACCGTGATCCCGATCGGATAGAGCTGCTTGAGCGCGCGCCAGAGTTTGTCCAGGTCCCATTCTTCCGGGAAGCCCTCACCGGTGGCGCCCTTGACGTAGCCGTCGATGACGTCGTCGATCATGCCGCTGATCTGCGGCTCCAGGTCCGCGCCTTCCAGCACTGCGCGCCGCTCGTCATAGACGACCTTGCGCTGCCGGTTCATGACGTCGTCGTACTTCAGCACGTCCTTGCGGATCTCGAAGTTCAGCGACTCGACGTTGGACTGCGCGGATCTGATCGCCCGGCTGACCGGCTTGGACTCCAGCGGCATGTCCGGCGGGGTCTTCATGAGCTGCATCAGGTGCGCGATCTTGTCGCCGTTGAACCTGACCATCAGCTCGTCCTCGAGCGACAGGTAGAACCTGGACTCGCCTGGGTCGCCCTGGCGGCCCGACCGGCCGCGCAGCTGGTTATCGATGCGGCGCGACTCGTGGCGCTCGGTGCCGAGTACGTACAGGCCGCCTGCCGCGACAACCTCTTCGTGCTCCTCGGCCACCGCCTTGCGGCACTTCTCTACCGCCTCTGGCCAGGCTGCCTCGTAGTCCTCCGGGGTTTCCACCGGGGACAGCCCGCGCTGGTGCAGCTGAAGGTCGGCGAGAAACTCCGGGTTCCCGCCCAGCATGATGTCCGTGCCGCGGCCGGCCATGTTGGTGGCGACGGTGACCGCGCCCTTGTGGCCTGCCTTCGCGACGATCGCGGCTTCCTGCTCGTGGTACTTGGCGTTCAGCACTTCGTGCGGCACGCCCTTGCGCTTGAGCTGGCGCGATACCCGCTCGGATTTCTCCACGCTGGTGGTACCGACGAGGACTGGCTGGCCGTTGGCGTGCCGCTCCACGATGTCCTCGACCAGGGCGTCGTACTTGGCTTCCTCGGTCTGGTACACCAGGTCCGGCTGATCGACCCTGATCATCGGCTTGTTCGTGGGGATCGGCACCACGCCCAGGGTGTATGTCTGGTGGAACTCGTTGGCCTCGGTGAGCGCCGTTCCAGTCATGCCGGAGAGCTTCTCGTAGAGGCGGAAGTAGTTTTGCAGTGTAATCGTGGCGAGAGTCTGGTTCTCGTCCTTGATCTGCACGCCCTCCTTGGCCTCGACGGCCTGGTGCATGCCCTCGCTCCAGCGGCGCCCGTGCAGGATCCGGCCGGTGAACTCATCCACGATCAGGACCTCGCCGTTCATGACGACGTAGTCCTTGTCCCTGGTGTAGAGCTCTTTGGCCTTGATGGCGTTGTTCAGGAAGCTGATCAGCGGGGTGTTGACGCTCTCGTAGAGGTTGTCGATGCCGAGCCAGTCCTC
>Ga0335072_10008672_pt1 | contig 14717 bp, 10 predicted proteins | sample Lox_Sample_21_FD_206725 | JGI IMG/M metagenome (GOLD analysis project Ga0335072, IMG submission 206725) | Soil microbial communities from Loxahatchee National Wildlife Refuge, Florida, United States - Lox_Sample_2.1 | ecosystem: Environmental > Terrestrial > Soil > Wetlands | place: USA... | reverse complement strand
GGCGGACTTCAACGGCGATGGACAACCCGACGCCGCGATCGCCGCGGGCTCGAGCGACGTGACGGTGGCACTGTCGAAGAACGGGCAATTCGCCGTGACGGCAGGCTACTCACTGGGCAAGCCATCCCCGCAGCCGGAATCGATTGCGGCCGGCGATTTGAACGGCGATGGCCGGCCCGATCTGATCGTAGGCACGGGAGCGGGCACGGTGGCGACCCTCCTGGGAAATGGCGACGGCACATTTCAAACGCCGGCCAGCGCGGCGGTAAATCAGAATGCCGGGAGCCTGGCACTGGCGGATTTAAACGGCGATGGCAAGCTGGATGTGGCCGTGGCGGCATTCGGAACTCTGCCAGGATTCTTCTTTGCCGATGCGGGCGGCGTGAACGTGCTTTTGGGAAAAGGCGACGGGACGTTCCAGACGCCCCTGCTGCTGACGGTGAACGGACTGCAACCGCAATCGATTGCGGCGGGCGATTTGAATGGCGACGGCATTCCGGATTTGGCCGTGGTGATGCTCCCGGCAAAGGAGTTGATGCCTGGCGCCGCGACGCTGGCCGTGTTTCTGGGTGAGGGCGGCGGAAAGTTTCAGGCGGCGCGCACGTTTCCGCTCCAGGCGACAGGGTTAAATACCGGCGGCGGGATCGCGATCGGCGATCTGAATGGCGACGGCAAACCGGATATCGCGGCGACCAGCAGCTTTGGGCAGCAGATCGACATCCTGCTGGGAGACGGCACGGGAAATTTCAAAGAAACGCCTGCCATTCCGTCGTCTGCCACCACCTTTGCGTATGGACTGACGCTGACCGATCTCAATCGCGACGGCAAGCTCGACCTGGTGATTCCGCACTGCTGCGGCACCACGGAAGCGACGTTTTTCCCGGGCAACGGCGATGGGACATTCGGCGCCGAGCAGCCGCTGCCATCGGGCGCTTCCACCAGCGGGGTCGCGGCGACACTGTTCGGCGGTAATCCGGGGCTGGTGTTCGTGGAAACCGGAGCGGCGAATCAAGGCAAGCTGACGGCGCTCGACTTCACGCCGGCCGCGGTGACACCGCCCGCACCGGCGATTCAAGCCGATGTCTCGGCGGCAAGCACCACCATCTCGACGCTGGCGCCGTCCTCGATTGCGACGGCATACGGAGCGAATTTGGCGGCGAGTACCGCGCCGGCGGGCGCGGGGGCGTTGCCTCTGAGCCTGGGAGGCGCGTCTGTCAGCGTGACCGATTCGGCGGGCGTGGAGCGGCCGGCTGGCCTGTTTTACGCATCGCCGGTACAGGTGAATTACTATGTGCCCGACGGCACGGCGACGGGTACCGCGACGGTGACCATCTCGACCGGCAGCGTACAGGGAAGCGCGACGGTGCAGGTGGCGAATGTCAGCCCAGGCATTTTCCAGTTGAACGCCGGCGGCCTGGCGGCAGCGGACGTGATCGCCGTTGCTCCGGGCGGCGCGCAGACGTTTGAGAATGTGTATCAGTTAAACGCGGCAGGCGCGGTGACGGCCCTGCCCATCGATTTGAGCGCCGGTCAGGTCTACCTGGCAGTTTATTGCACGGGACTTCGCAACGCGAAAACGGTCACCGCCACAATAGGCAACGCCGGCGTGCCCGTGTTATCCGCGGGAGCGCAAGGCCAGTATGCCGGTCTGGACCAGGTGAATATCGGCCCTCTGCCGGCCTCGCTCACCGGGCAAGTGAACATCGTGCTCACGGCCGACGGGAAGGCATCGAACACCGTGAACGTGGTAGTGCAGTGAGCGCAGCGCTGTTACCTCTGCCCTTTCCCCGCCGCCACCCGCGCGACTGCGTTCACCAGCTTTCTATATGGAATATCCGCGTAGCTCTCGAACGCCAGCCATTCGCCTTCGCGCCAGCTCGAGTAATACCAGCGCGCCAGGATTGCCAGATATTCCTGCCGTTCTCGAATCGATAGCTTCCTCGGCGTCACTTCCGTAAACGTCTCCCGCAGTTTCTTGTCGAGCGACACCGGCGCGCCGTCGCGGACTTCGAAACTGAACCGCCGCGGCTCCTGCCACCAGCCGTCGCGCACGAACCACATCTCCACCGCATCCGCCTCCAGCGACCGCGTGATGACCACGCCGTTCAACCGGTCGATATCGCGCGCCAGTTCGTCGGCCTGCCGGAGCACCTCCTCCACCTTCTCGTACCGCTTGTGCTGCCGCGCCGCCTCTTCGAACATCATTTCCTCGCTGAGGCGATCGCGCGAACGCGCAATCGCGGCAAGCAGCGATTGGCCATCGGTCCGCAGAAATTCCACCACGCGCGCCACTTCGTGCCCGTATTCCGAAGGTCCCACTACCTGCTGGCACGGCCGCAGGCACATCCCCATCTCGCCGTAAATGCAGCCGGGATGCTCCGGCGATGGCGCCAAGTCCTCCTGGCACCGGCGCAGCTGGAACAAATCGAGAAACTGGCTCTCGAACCGCTCGGCCGACGCACGCGAGCGAAACGGCCCGAAATAAACTCCCGCCGACCGCGTGATGTGCGTGGTGATGTGGCTGCGCGGAAACGCGTTCGAGAGCACGACCTTCACGTATGGCGGCATGCGCAACTTGATCTGCTCGAGATACGCATCGGGAAAATGCCGCCGCGCCAGCTCGTAAAGCACCGTGGCCGATTCGAACCCCGACCCCGTCAACCGGTACTCGATCCGCCGCACCGTGTGGCGCAGGTTGAGTAGGCGCGACGGCCGCTCGCGCTCTTTCAAAAGACGCAGCAGGCGCCGCCGCAGAAGGTTGGTCTTCGAAAGGTACGGCGCACCCTCGGCCGGCCAAAGCAGAAACACCGCCGGATGGTTGGGCAGCGCTTCGATCTCCCGGTCGAGCTCCGCCAGGTCCTCGCCGATTTCAATCGCCGTCATTGCCGGTACAGCCGCTCGTAACTTTCGCGGCCGAGCGGCGGCGCCTTGGCCACCCCGAGGTTCTCCATCACGTGTTCCGGCCGTCCCATCCCCACCAGCGCCACCGAGATGCCCGGCGTGGAGCGCGTGAACTGAATGGCCCGCTGCGCGTTGGTGGTGAGCCCCGGCATTTGCTTCGCCACGCCCGCCGGCATCTCGCTCAGCACGCGACTCTGAGACAGGGTCGCGCTGGCTACTACCGCGATCCCCAAACCGGCCGCCGCGGTCAGAACATTGTCCGGCCGCGTCGTGTAGGCCTCCACCATCCCCATGTTGAACGGCAGTTGAATGAAGCGGAAGTGGTGCTCCGGCCCGCCTACTTCAATCGCCATCGCCGCTAGCCGCGGCAAACTGAGGGCACCCTTCATGCGAAAGCCATTCCACGTGGCGGCTCCGTACCAGCGGATCCTGCCCTGCTCCACCTGTCGTTCCAGTTCCGCGAAGGCGCAGCGAATCGCCGCTTCGAACTCCTCAATCGGCCGCCCGCCGAGCTGCGTCTCCGGGTTGTGGAGATAGAAAATGTCGATGGTGTCCACTCCCAGATTGCCGCGGCTGCGTTCGATCTGGTCCGCCAGGAAATGCGGCGCCATGGAGTGCATGTTTTGGAATACATCCTCGGGCCGAAGCGATGCCGGCACGGCGCCCGGCGTTAGAAATCCCGCCTTCGTGCAGACCACAAATTCGTCGCGCGACAGCTCGCGTAGCGCCGCTCCAATCGCCCGCTCCGAGCGCTGATGGCGATAGTTGATGGCGGTATCGAAGAAATTGATGCCGTTCTCCGCGCCCGCGAGGAGAGCGGCAACGTATGCGTGGTCCGCGGCGTCGTCCGGCGAACCCAGGTAGGTGCCGATTCCCAGGCTGGAGACTTCGAGATCGAACACCGCCCGGTAGAAGCCTGTCCTTCGCAGCGCGGGAAAGCGCCCGACATAGCGCTCCGCGCCTTCGGCCGTTGCGTGCATGCCTTAAGGCTACACTGAAATGGCGGACTTATGCCCGAAAACCCTCCTGAATTTTATTGCCCCACCTGCCGGAAAGCCGTCTCCGACCCACTGGTCTGCGGCGATTGCAGCGCCGTCATCTGCCGCATTTGCGGAACGCCGCTCGAGCGCGCGGACGACCTGGGGATCGGGTAACGATACGCCGCGGCATCGCCTGCCTCGCCGCGAACGTGCGTCACCCGCTATACCCTTGCCGTTCGTGACACCGCCGCGCGCTGCCGGTGTTGCCGCGCGATGCCTTCTTGACAGAACCCTGCCCTACTATGTCATACTTTGATCTACTATGGCAAAGGTCGATGAATTCCTCCCTATGCCGCTTCCCAGCTTCCACATGCTCCTCGCCCTCAGCGAAGGCGAGCGCCACGGGTATGCTCTCAAGCGCGAGATCCTCCGCCGCACCAACGGCAAACTGAATCTCGCCGCCGGCGCGCTCTACGGGTCCATCAGCCGCATGCTCGACCAGGGCCTGATCGAGGAATCCGCAGAGCGCCCAGATTCCCACCTCGATGACGAACGCCGCCGCTACTATCGCATCACCCCGCTCGGCCGCCGCGTGGTCCATGCCGAGGCCGTGCGCTTGCAGCAACTGGTCCGTCTCGCCGAAGACAGTCTCGGCCTTCCCGAACTCGCGTGAGGTACCCATGCGCCGCCTGTATCGCCTTCTGCTGAAACTCTATCCGGTCCGCTTCCGCGAGGAGTTCTCGGCGCCGCTCGAACGCCAATTCGCCGACGACCGCCGCGACGCTCGCCACGCCGGCGAGCGCGCGCGGTTCTACCTCCGTACGTTGGCCGATCTGGTCATCACCATCCCGCGCGAAATCCTGCGCGAAGCCGGACAAGACCTCCGCTATGCCGCCCGCGTCTACCGCAAGCGTGCCGTGGCCACGGCGCTGGCATTCGGCGCGCTGGCCCTCGCCATCGGCGCCACCACCGGCGTTTTCGGCGTGGTGAACGCGCTGCTGATCCGTTCCCTGCCCTTTCGGCAGCCCGATCGCCTCGTCGAAGTCGCCAATCCCCCCGTCTCTCCCCTTGGCGGCCGCGCCGATTACGACGCCTGGTTGGCCAACTCCGGCTTTCTCGCCGGCGCCGCCGCCTATTTCCCCACCCAGATGAACCTCGCCATCGGGCCGCAAACCTCCCACGTTCAGATCGCCGAGGTCTCCGCGAACCTTTTCGACGTTCTCGGAACTCCGGCTGTGTTCGGCCGCACCTTTGCTCCCGGCGAAGATCGCCAGGGCCGCGACAATGTCGCCGTCATCTCCTATGCTCTCTGGCAGCAGTACTTCGGCGGCGATCCGCGGGTGCTTGGCACGGCCATCCGCCTCAATGGCACTCCCCTCGCGGTCATCGGAGTTGCGCCGCCCGCGTTCGATTTCCCGCGGAGGACCGCCGTCTGGACCCCCACCGTTATGGACTACGGCCTGTTACCGCAGGATGGCGTTTTCTACGCCAGTATGGTCGGGCGGCTCAAGACCGGACTCCCGCTCGCGACTGCCAACGCCAGCTACTCCGCCGATCGGGCTACCCGTGAATCCCTCGCCCGCAATCGCCAGTTCGCCCGCAACGGCCTCCTGCCCGACGCCATGATTCCCCGCCTCGTCCCCTTGCGCGATCAACTCGCCGGACCCGTTCGCCAGTCTTCGCTCGTGCTCCTCGCCCTGGTGGCCTTCGCCCTCCTCATCGCCTGCGCCAACGTGGCGCAACTCCTGCTCGCCCGTGTGGGCGAACGGCGCCAGGAACTCGCGATTCGCGGCGCGCTCGGCGCCAGCCGCGCCCGCCTGGTGCAGCAGTTGATTGTCGAGAGCACTCTGCTGACCACGCTTGCCGCCGTCGCCGGCCTCGCCGTCGCTCGGTGGACGGCGCGCGTCGCCGCCGCCGCGCAACCCGTCCGGATGGCCGCCCAGGATTACTCCGCGCTCGATTGGCGCGTGTTCGCCTTCGCCATTTTGCTCGCCGCGCTCACCGGACTGCTGTTCGGGGTTCTGCCCGCGATGCTGATCGGCCGCACCCAAACCGCCGGCGATCCGCTGCGCAGCCGCGCCGGCCATGGATGCTCCGGCGCCGGCCGCATGCGCACAGGGCTACTCGCCATCCAAGGCGCTGTTGCGTTAGTGCTGGTCTCCGGGTCGTTGGTCCTGGGCCGCGGTTTCCTGCACCTCGTCCGCGCCGATCTTGGCTTCCGTGCCGCCGATGTCGTCACTCTCAACGTGTCTCTCGCCGGCACTCGCTGGGACTCCGAAAATCGCCTCGCGCAATATTACCAGTCCGCACTCGCCCGTCTTCGCGCCATCCCCGGCGTGCAATCGGCCGCCGCCGTCCAATACCTTCCCCTCATCGACCACATGTACGGCGCCACCGGCTTGCAACTGGACTCCGGCCATAAGGTCAGTCCGGTGATATTTAACTCGGCGACTCCCGACTATTTCCGGGTCATGGGAACTCCCATTCTGGACGGCCGCGATTTCGAGGCCTCCGATCGCGCCGGCGCGGAACGCGTGGCCATCGTCAACCAGGAGTTCGTCTCCCAACTCGGCGCCGGGCCGCATATCGTGGGCCAACGCCTCACCGCGCTCTTTCCCAAGGGCCGCACGTACTTGATCGTGGGCGTCTGCGGGTCGGCTCGTCTGCATGGGCCGTCGGACTCGTTCGTTCCGCAAATCTTTCTGCCGGTCGACCAGTCGCCGCCGGGGTTCGCCACGTTCGTGGCGCGCGTCCAGGGCGCGGCCGGCGCCTCGCTCGCCGCGGCCCGTGACGCGGTGCGGCAAGCCGCTCCTGAAGTGCCCATCTATGACGTCAAAAGCCTCGACCGGAGACTGGCCGAGGCCCTCGCCCGGCCGCGCTTCTATACCACGGCAGTCATCTTCTTCGGCGTTTTCGCGCTGCTGCTTGCCGTAGTTGGAACCTATGGCGCTGCCGCGTACGCCGTGACGCAGCGCACGCACGAAATGGGAATCCGGCTCGCCGTCGGCGCTTCGCCGGCCGGCCTCCGTGCGCTCCTGCTTCGCCAAAATCTGGCCCCGCTCGCGGTCGGTGTGGCATTCGGCGTCGTCGCCGCGGCGCTGTTCGGCCGCTATCTGCAAAGCCTCGTCGCCGGCGCTGAACCGGCGGGAGCGGCCGCGTGCACCGCCGCCGCGGCAACGCTTGGTGCCACGGCGGCCCTTGCCGTTTGGATCGCCACCAGCCGGATCGCCGCCATCGACCCAACCGCGGCCCTGCGCGCCGAATAGTACAATCGCTTCATGGGCACCCGGGGCGTGGGATTTCTTTTCGCCATGATCGCCCTGTTTCTGCTGGTAGTTTGTCTGCAGACGGCCGGCCACGCCACCCTGGCAAGGGAGTGCGGACTTGCCGGGGGCCATACTGCTGGCGCTATCTTCGGGTGCGCTTTTGTGGGGCCGCTGGCGCACCGCCGAAAATGACGCCGCTTTCCATGAGGATGGCGACGTTGCCTTCGCCCTGGCGGTCTTCCTGCTGATGGTCCTCGTCCCCATCGTTTTGGCGGCGGCACAGAGGCCCTCGCTTCTCCTGCTGGTTCCCCTCGCCGTTATCCCGGCACGTACGTTCGTAAGAACGTTGCGCCCTCGCCGGTAATCGCCGGCAGTTCTCCGTCTTCGGGCAGCAGCCAAACTTCGCCCGCCCGCACCGCTTCGCCGCCAATCGCGCCGGCGCCGGCGATGCAAATCCAGAGCTGGCAATTCTCCGGCGAAGGCGAAAATTCCTCCCCAGCCTCCAGCCGCACCCGTTCCGTAACGAAATGCTTCGACCAGACCAGCGTCTCGTGGCCCGCGCCGATCCTTGCCGGCTGCACCGCGCCCGGGTGGACCGTGAGATCGGATATCGGCACCGCCTGCTCGATGTGAATCGGCCGCGGCCGCCCGTAATCCCACAACCGGTACGTCACGTCGGAGTTCTGCTGGATCTCGCACAGCACGATTCCCGCGCCGATCGCGTGTACCGTGTGTGCGGGCGTGAAATAGGTGTCGTCCGCCTGCACCGGAATCCAGTTCACCAGGTGCTCGATCTCACCCGACAACGTCGCTTCGCGCAGGCGCTCGCGCGTGAGCGGCTCGCGGAAGCCAAGCGCGATCTTCGCTCCCGCGTCGGCGGCCAGAATGTGCCACATCTCTGTCTTTCCCCGCGGTCCGTCTTCCCCATCGTCGGGATGCACCTGCACCGACAGCCGCTCCGAAGTGAAAATCAGCTTCACCAGCAGGGGCAGTTCGCGATCGGTGAGGTACCAGGCCTCCCCGATTTTCTCGGCGGAATCCGGAAACCACGGAGCCAGGCGAGTCCTGCCCCACACCTTCTCGCGCAGAGAAGGATCGAGGCGAATTGGCCGGCTCATCGCTACGAATTCTTTACCACGAAGCGATGCAGCCGCTCCAACCCGCGCTCCAGTTCCCGCATCGATGTGGCATACGAAATCCGTAGGTGGGCGTTAGTTCCGAAAGCCTCGCCCGGCACGGCCGCCACGCGCTCGTCGGCCAGCAGGCGCTCGGCGAGTTGCGTCGTGTTCTGAATTCCGTTCTTGCCGATCGCCACGCCCAGGTTCGGATAGACATAGAACGCGCCGCGCGGCTCCGCGCACGTGACGCCGGGGATGGCGCGCAGCCGTCCCAACACGAAATCGCGCCGCTTCCGGTACTCCGCCAGCATCGCCGCCACCGAATCCTGCGGTCCACGCAGCGCTTCCACCGCAGCCTTCTGCGAAATCGATGTCGGGTTCGACGTGGAGTGGCTTTGCAGCTTCGTCATGGCCGTCACGATCGGCGCGGGCACCAGCCCGAATCCGATACGCCAGCCCGTCATGGCATAAGTTTTCGAAAGCGAACCGGCCACCAGCACCGTCTCTTTCGCGCCCGGCAGTGACGCGATCGAATACGGCTCGCTGTCGTACAGGAACTTGCTGTAGCATTCGTCCGTCATCAGGTAAATGCCGCGGTCGGAGGTGAGCCGGTAGATCTTTTCGAATTCCTCGCGATCCACCACCGCGCCGCTCGGGTTCGACGGCGAGTTGACGATCACCATGCGCGTGCGGGCGTTCAGGTGCGGCTCGATCATCGCCGCCGTTACCGCGAAGCCTAGTTGTTCGTCGCTATCCACGAAAACGCACTTGCCGCCGGCGTAATTCACCACGTCCTTGTAAGTCACCCAATACGGAACCGGTATCACCACTTCGTCGCCCGGATTGATCAGCGCCTGAGTCAGATTAAAAATCGCGTGCTTGCCGCCTACCGTCACGATGCATTCCGCGGGCGTGTAAGACGTGCCGAAATCCTGCGCGTGCCGCTGGCAGATCGCCGTCTTCAGTTCCACCGTTCCGGCCGCGGCGGTGTACTTGGTGAAATTCTGTTCGAGCGCGCGGACCGCGGCCTGTTTGATGTTGTCGGGAGTCGGAAAATCGGGCTCTCCCGCGCCGAAATCCACCACGTCTTCACCTTGCGCGCGGAGCTTTTCGGCGTCGGCCGAGACCTTCAGGGTGGAAGAAACGCTGATCGTCGAGATGCGTTCAGCGATTGGATTGGTGAGTGCTTGCATCGGATCAGTAAACCTCTTTCTATGCTTTTTCAGATTCTGGCTGCATCCGGCCGCGCATCCGGGCTTCCACCGAAGCCGGAACAAGGCCGGAGATATTGCCTCCCAGCCGGTAAACCTCCTTCACCAGCCGGGAACTGATAAACGAATAAGCTTCGTTTGACATCATGAATACCGTCTCGATCTCCGGACGAAGGCGGCGATTCATCAGCGCCATCTGCAACTCGTATTCGTAATCCGAAATCGCCCGAATGCCGCGCAACAACACGGTGGCCGCCCGCGCCGCGGCGTAATCCACCAACAGCCCGTCGAAACAGTCCACCCGAACGTTGGGGTACGGGCGCACTACTTCGCGCAGCATATCCATGCGCTCTTCGACGGAGAAGAGCGGCAGCTTGGAATCGTTGCGCAAAATCGCAACGATTAGGGTATCGAACATCCGTGAACCGCGCTGGACCAGGTCCAGATGCCCGTTGGTAATGGGATCGAACGACCCCGGGTAAATGGCAGTGACACTTGGGGGCTTCGGCGGCAACGGAGCGCTCCACTTTCTGGTAATGCAACTATTCTAGCGGATGCGGCCCCTGGAATGGGGACGCTATTGCCGGATGCCGATGGCCTCGGTGCGTCCGGCGAGCGCTTTCACGGCGCCCCCGCCGCACAGCGCCACGCCGGTCTGCGTCAGCGCGTTCAGAAAATTAAATAGCAGATGATAGAAAACCTGTTCGTTGAGCGGCTGTTTTCCCGGCAGGCGGAAGCTCGCGGGCAATTCCTTGGCGATGGAAATCCGCACGCTGTGGCGCTGCACGCGCCCTCCGCGATCGTGCTTGTTAGCCAGCGAAATGGGGGTCTGCATCACCGCTCCGGTGCGCCCTTCCACGTAAAACTGGCAGCGCGAGAACCATCCCAGGTTCGCCGGGTCGGCGGCATCGAACAGCAGCAGCGGCGATTGCCGCTCGCGCGCGGTGAGATCCAGTTGCAGCACCCGCTGGCCATCCTTCGCCCGTGTGTCGAACCCAGCCTGACGCGCGATGCTCGACACCATGTCCGGCTGGAGTTCCAGATAGATCAGTTTGTGGGGTCCCGCCTGGAGTACCTGCATGCGACATCGCCATTGTAGCGCACGCCAACGAGGCATACCTCATGCAAGCTGCCTTCTCCCGCCGGCTCACCACAATCTGCCGGCATGCGTCACCACGCCAGGGTCCGCGCTCCTTGCAGCGCCAGCCCCCCTCGCCGAGGCGCGGTTCGGGCATGCCTGCTCGAACCTCGCAAACCCGCGTGATCGCTACCTGGGCAGCGACAACGGCGGGCCCGGCGCAAAAAATATGCAATCGGGCAGGTCGCTGGTGGGCGGGCCTCCTTTTTGCGGAGCCAGCGCCGTCCAGGCATGCGGCAGCTTCTCTCCCGAAGAGAGGCGGGATAGCAACTTGCCCAGGAAGAATGCGAATTGATCGCCCTTGCGGTCAAGAGTCATGATCAGGTTCAGCGTACTGCCCTTTGCGCGAAAGCCGTTGATGTAGGAGGCGCTGGGGTTGGCAGCCGCGATCCATAGCAACTTGGTCCGGCTTCCACTGCACAGGCGGATCAACTCCGTGCCCGCGAGGGTGCCATCCGCCAGATCGCTCAGAACTCCCTCCTGGGAACACCGCGAAAACATATGGACGATCTCGTAACCGGACTGGAGCGCCGGGAATAACTCGCTCTTCAGCCGGACTGCCAGAATATCTACCTTGTCGTAATACTTCCGGTAGACGGCAGCGTCGCCGTCGAAGCCCTCGTGAGCTGCGGCGCCTATATTACACACCAAAACTCGCATTCACCTATACTCTTTTAAGACCGGCGCGGCACTCCGCAGGTGCGCCGCAATCATTAGTGCACTTCCAGAAATTCGTTCCGAAAAGCCAGCGCTTCCCGGATGTGATGGATGATGGTTTCCTTCTCTTCCTCGCTGACTTGCTGGCGGCCCGGCTCCCAAAACCGAATCGACTTGCTGGCAATCGAGATTCCCTTGCGCGCCAGAACCTCTGAGTCGATCAGGACCGATCGATCGCCTTCGCGGTACCTCATTCCAACCCGTCCCAGCACCTCGATCGAGAAACCCGCATCGCTTTCCACTACGTTTACCCGGGGAATGGAGAACATATGTTTAAAAGAATATTATAGTGAGGCTGGTCACCGCCTCGTTCTCCAGCAGAATGCCCAGTTCGGTTTCGAAAAAGATACTGCTGAGGCTGGCGCTGGATGAAATGAAGGCCGTAACGTCGCCGGACGCGGCAGCCGCAAAATCCGCCGAAAGGGCATTCCAGAGGGGCCGCGCGTCCGCCCAGTCCATCCCTTGGGTAAGGGCCTCCAGTTCCTGTCCGGCTTCCGTCATGCCAAGGGTCGTCCCGTCGATCTCCGCCGCGAAGGCTTCGGCCGCGGCCTGCGCCTCCGCGCCTCCCGACCAGAATACAAATGGGGTTGCCGCCTCTTCCGCCGCGAACAGGCCGAGAACTTCCGGGGCGAACGCCACCGCGGCCACAGCGGCGGCGACCACCCCCACGGCGGCCAACCCTGCCAGGATCGGGTGATTCTCCGCCCAGTTGACCAGCGAGTTCCACCATCCGCCCGTCCCCAGCCCGTCGGTTAGATTCAGCGGGTCGTTGTTGACATATGCGTACAAATTCCGCCCGCCGCCGTAGCCGATGGGATCCGGTTGCAGGAATCTTCCCAGCCGCGGCGAATAATACCGCGCATGTACAAAATAGAGACCGGTCTCTGCGTCGTAGCGGTAACCGGCATAGCGGTAAGTCGCAAAACTTCCCCCCGCGGAGTTGCCGAAATCGTCGTAGGTATATACTTCCGCCGGACCCGTCGTGCCTGCCTGCGACATAGCCACAGTGCTGCCGAGCGCGTCGTGATGGTAATATGCCACCGCGCCGGTCGACGGCGTGATGGCTGCGACCGGCAAGCCGCCGGCACCTCTCACGGTCAGCATCTGCGGCGTGCCCACTCCCGTGCCGGAGTAGTCGGCGATCTCCTCGTTGCCTACCAGCACGAACTGCGTGGTCACTCCATTCGCTCCGCCCACCTGCTTCTGCTTGCGGTGGCCGAGCGAATCGTAGAGGTACTGGCTCGTGCCCGACATGGCGTTTTGCGCCTGGATCAGCCGGTTCTCCACGTCGTAAGTCAGGGTGTTGAAGCCGTCGAAGGTGACATTGTGGTTGCCGTCATAGGTAAGGTTCTCGCCGCCCACGCTGGTGTAACCGTTGTCCGCGTCGGCGGCGGCGTAATCGGTCGTGCCCGCGGAAGGCACGTACTGGAACACCGTGTTGCTCACCGCCGTAGACTGGCGCTTATGATCTTTTTGCCACGAATAACTGAAAGTAACGCTGCTGCCGCCCGTGAAGCTCTCGTTGAGCGTCTGCAAATTATCGCCGGCATCGTATTGCGCATAGGAATCCGACGTGCCGTCTCCATACGTGGTTGAGGCCTGCCGGGAGAGCGCATCCCACTGATACTTGGCCAGCGGCGCGGATGGGGAGCCGTTGGCGTCGATCTCCGTCATGCGGTTCAGCGCGTCGAACTTATACGTGACGTAGTACGCACTCGCACCGTTGGTATTGCCGGGCCACTGGACCCGGATGCGGTTGCCCACGCTGTCGTATTGCGCCTGCGTGTTGCGCCCCTGCTGATCGGTGAAGCTGTCGGCTCTACCGGCGGTATCGTAGCCTACCTGGTATGGCGTGGCGCTCGATCCGTCCGAAGCTTGCAGCAGACGGCCCGAGAGATCGTATCCGTAAGTCACCACTCCCGCCACTTCGCCTTGAGGAGTCTTAGTTGCAATCCGGTTCAACGCATCATAGGTATAACCGATGGTCTGCCCCGAGCGCGCGGTCTTTTGCAGTACGTTCCCGTTGGCATCGTATTGGAATTTCTCCGTGCTTTTATCGGGATAAGTAGTCTGGCTCGGCCGGTCAAGACCGTCATAGACATATGTCGTGGTGTTGCCGTTAGCGTCTGTGAAACTCAGTTTCCTGCCGTTCGGCGTATAAGCGTTGGTTTCGAGGACTGTCCCCGGAGTCCCCGACGTGGTGTCGCTTACCTCATACGGACGCCCCAGCGCGTCGTAGCTGTAAGTGCGCTGCCGGTTCTGGGTTGCACTCACCTGCTCGGTAACGGTTTGCTTGCGGTCTTCGCTATCGTACGTCGTGGTCACGGTGTTGCCGAGCGGATCGGTCACCACGTGGATCCGGTCCGAGAGGGTGTAGGTGTATTGGGTAGTCTCAAACGTCCCCGCGCTGACCTGCCGCGCCATCGTCTGAATCTGTCCGTCGGGGTAATAAGTGTATTTCGTCACCACTCCCGCAATGGCTCCATCTTTCTCCGTCAACCGTCTCAACTTGTCGAAAATACTGGTGGTCGTGTTCCCGTTGGCATCGGTCACGGAACTCGTGTCGCCATAGGCGTCGTAACCGAACTTCGTGACCAGATTCAGGCGCCCCGTATCCACCGTCAGGCTCGTGACTTCGTCGGCATGAGTAGCATCGTACTGGAAGCTGGTAACGCGGCCTTCCGCGTCCTGCGATGTCAGGGGCAGACCGATTGCCGTGTAGGTGAAAACCTGCTCCGGTGCGCTGGCTCCGGCACCGGGCTTCGTCACAGAGGGTTGATCGATCTTTTGCAACGTGCCGGTGGTGGAACTGAACGTGTAAGTGGTCACGTTGTTGTTGGCATCGGTAGTCGTCCTGACTTCTTCGAAATTCGGCAGCGACGGCACCGGGACGGTGTAAGTCAAACTCCGCACACTGGGCGAAAGCGGAGAGCCAGGCTTGGGCGTATGAGTGTTCGTCAGCGGATTGAACAAAGCGTCATAGGTGTAACCGATGGAATTGCCTTCCGGCATCGTGGAGGTGAGCAGATTGTTCTGCGCGTCGTAAGTGTTTGTGGTCGTAATATTGAGGTGCGGCGACGCACCGTAGTCCTGAATGTCGGTCAGGATATTGCCGACCGGATCGACGTACCAGACGCTGCGGTTGCCGATCGGATCGTCGATTTCGCTGCGGGCTCCTCCAAAATACGTGTGCGAAAGGTTCCCGTTGGCATCGGCCTGCTGCGCTACTTTGCCGAGGCTGTCGTAATAAGTCGTAAGGAACGCGTTCGATGGGTTTGACGGATCAAACACCTGCGTCAGATGGCCCGCGGTATCCTCCTTGCCGCTGGTGTCGTAGGCGAACGTCGTGGTCTGACTCAGCGGATCGGTGTAACTTGTAAGGTTGC